>JABAOH010005546.1_pt2 | contig 59903 bp, 54 predicted proteins | sample 7062181 | NCBI WGS metagenome assembly JABAOH01 (sample SAMN14538630, study PRJNA623070) | marine sediment metagenome | biome: marine biome [ENVO:00000428]; feature: marine pelagic biome [ENVO:01000023]; material: deep marine sediment [ENVO:00002113]; isolation source: pool of 5 deep marine... | reverse complement strand
GTGCCCAACCTAGTGGAGTTTATGAGAATAGTGTTACCTGCACACCGGATGGCAGTATTTGAAACAATCCTCTGATTATTGACCGAAATTGCCTCTGCTCCACCTGACCATAAAGCATTTACTACAGACCGGATGTCCGTATCGTGGATAATATAATCATTAGGGTTCTTATTAGGAGGCACACTTATACTGTCTTCAAGAGTCACTACTATTCCTTGACCTTTAACTGGCACAAGACCAGCTGCCAGTTCCAGACTGCTTAATTTTTGGGTAAAGGTGCTGAGTACACCCTCATCGGCTGCTGCTTTTGTCTCGTATTCCGAGATTTTTTTGCGCAGATTTTCCAGTTCGCTCTTAAGACCATTTCTCTCTTTTTCAAGATCTTTTATAGTAGCTATAAGCACTTTTTTACGTGAATCAGTAGATGAAGCTTTTACTTTCTGCTGGGCATAGAAAGAGGTGGTCAGGAGAATTCCTAATATCATCCATATAAGAAATAGGTAGAGATTCTCTCTTATCTTAGTTTTCATATAAACGTTCCCAAATTACCAATTAAAATATTATAATCTGCCAATAACACTTAGAAAAAACCCTTGGTTCCTTGCGAGCCGAGACTTGAACAGCCTTGAAAAGCTCGTTTCAATACCAAAGAGGAAAATAGCCGAACCGCGTTAGCCCGTAGATATTTCCGGGGCGCCTTTGGCTTCTTTCCCTGAGCAAAATATTTCAATCTATCTCCTTTATAATCTATATTAATACACAATATGTTAATTAGTTGCATGTTTGTAATCAAGAACCCAAACTTCTAATTCCTCAGGTAAATCCTCTTTGGAAATAGTCACCTTGCTTGTACTATGAGCCGTAAAATTTTGAACTACCTCAATTCCTTGAAGGAAACTATCTACTGGAGAAATGTTTATTCTGGAAACATCAGTTTTATAATGCATAGGGATTGCTATCTTAGGGTTTATTTGACTTAGAATCTCTCTAGCTTTGTTTCCATCAATAGTAAAAGTCCCTCCAACTGGGATTAGTAGTACATCAACGCCTTTGAGTTTAGAAATCTGTTCACCGGTTAGCTCATCTTGTCCAAAATCACCCATATGAGCGAATCGAATACCTGACAGTTCCCAGATAAAGATGGTGTTAGTTCCTCTTTTTCTTCCTTCTTGCTCATCATGATAGGAGGAGATGCCATCAAACCTAATATTCTTTGTCTGTTTGCTGCCATTGCCTTTCACAATTTCTGGGTTTCCCTCGACCATACCGATGTTCTTGTGATCATAATGATCATGGCTAATTGTAACTATATCAGCCTTAACTGATGAAATCGGATAACCAACGCTTGAATCGTAAGGGTCTGTTACTACTTTAATCTTTCCCTCCTCTTCAATCAGGAAAGAAGAATGTCCGAGCCAGGTTATAGTTACCTCTCCTTTTCCCTCTTTCTTATCACCAGCACTCTCCATTTCCGTTCCCCTCCTTACCTTGGAACTGTCTTCTTTCAAATCTTGTGTTTTTTTGCAACCAGCAAAAAGCAGAGCTAATGTTGCACACAGTATGATAGCATACCAGATAATCTTTCTCATAACTTCCTCCCTAAAATGCATCTCGTTTTACGCTTTGGCAAGTACAGTTCTTCTAAGTGGATTATATAACGTTCACTAATTAATCATAACTTCGGACCTTTGCAAATAGTTGTGTTAGGTCAGGGTTTTAGTCTTACTAACTTTGCTTAACTTTTTCATTTTACTATTCCCTTTATTAACATAATCCAAGCCTGATATAAGTGAAAGAGCTATGCCCGGATAGAGAAACCAATAGGCCAATTTGAATCTCAGGATGAAGAGAGCCATTGATATTGATAGAAAAGTGCTGGAAGTTTTACCTACCAGAGTAATTTCTGGTGGTGAGATATTTCTATACCGTAGCAACACATACCCAAGAATCATAACAAGGTCACGGATACCGATTACCAGAAGCACCCATAGAGGAAGTATTTTTACCAAAACCAGGGTTATAGTAACAGCAGCAACCAGTAGACGGTCGGCTAGAGGATCAAGTCTTTTTCCTAGCTCAGTGACTTTTCCCGTACGTCGTGCAATAATCCCGTCAAAAGCATCGGTAAGTGCGGCCAAAGTGAATATTATAAAGGCAGTGGTGAAATATTTTGAGTAAATTAAGATAACAAAGAGAGGGATAAGACAAAGTCTAAAAATAGTTAGTAAATTGGCCATGTATCAAAACGGTTCAATTAGAATATTTTCTTTAATATCCTACCGCCAAGCCTCCGGCTTGCTTTCAGTCCTTCGGCTGCCAGGGTCTTTGAAAATCCTCGCTGACATAGTGCAGCCAGAGATTGAACCACGTAATCAAGTTGCTCTCTGGTAACTAATAAAGGAGGCTGCAGCCTGATAACGTTAGGATTATTGAGCGTATAGGCTGTAATAATTTTGAATTCATTTTTAAGGTCACTTGCAACAAGCGAGGCATGGTATTCTTCAAGTAGAGATTTTAACTTTTTGGGAAGAAATTGAGGTTGGATAAACTCGACTCCTATCATTAGACCTTTACCTCTGACTTCTCTCACTAAACCTTTGGTCCCTTCCATATTTTTCAATTTGAATAGAAATTCATCACCTTTGCTTTTGGTTTCAAAGATTATTTTGCCTCCATCGCGGCAAAGGATATTTATGGTGGCAAGGGCTGCTGCACAAGCTCTAGCACTGCCTCCGAATGTCGAGGTGTGCAAGAGGCATTTATCAAGTCCTCCATAGGCCTTTTTCCATACTGAATCGGTCATTACCACAGCCCCTATTGGAATCAGTGCTCCGCTCAAAGCTTTAGCCAGACAGAGAATATCGGGTTCTACTCCTTCGTGTTCACAGGCAAACATTGCACCCGTCCGGCCTAAGCCTGTCTGTACTTCATCAAGGATAAGAAGTGCCTCATATTTTCTGCAGATTTTCTCAACCTCTTTTAAGTAACCCGGAGGAGGTACAATAATACCTCCTTCTCCTTGTATTGGTTCAACTATAAAAGCAGCATATCCGCCCTTTTTAAGTTGGTTTTCAAGTGCTGAAGGATCTCCAAAGGGAATTTCATGAAATCCGGGAAGCAAGGGCTCAAAGGGAGTTCGATACTTCTCCTTTCCAGTAGCAGATAGAGCACCGAAACTCTTACCATGATAAGAGTTTCGCGTGTAAATTATCTTACTTTTTTCCGTAGAAGCTCTTGCTACTTTAAGTGCGGCTTCTACTGCTTCAGCTCCGGAATTGCAAAAGAATGTTCTCCGGAGCTTTCCGGGCGTGATTTCGCAGAGATTTTTTGCCAGTGCTGCAGTCAAAGGTGATAATGCTGCCTGCAGTATATTGGGTCGGTTGTTTACCTCATCCACTGCTTTGATTATTTCAGGGTTGTTGTGACCAAGAGATATTGAACCGTAACCTCCTAGGAAGTCAAGGTAGGCCTCTCCTTGAAGATAGACTGTAACACCTTCTGCTCTTTCATAGACCTCATCAAGACCGACAAGTTCCAGGGTTAAGTCTAAGTCAGGATTGAAATAGGATTGATACCACTCCTTAACTTTTTCTCTTGATGCTCCCAAAGCTTCATCCATACTTACCAAATTATTGCTAATCGGCACTGCTCTTTTCTCCTTTTCTAGCTTTTATCACAGAACCAAAGTTAAATATAGTAACCAACAAGCCTGCCCTGAGCAAAGTCGAAGGGCTTGAACCATAGGTTATATAGTTATCGATTTGCGAAGTGTATCCTGAGCATATTCAAAGGACTGACTCGAACAATAAAAATATCTATTCTCGGTTGTCCTTTTGAGTCCCGTGTCCTGTACAAAACTACCACCATTTGACCTTTTTAAAATAGACTATTATCGAGAAAGCGATGATAACCATAAGTAATAATACGGCATAATAGCCATATCTCCAAGTCAATTCTGGCATATTGCGAAAATTCATTTCGTATATGCCCGAAATAAGGGTTAACGGCATAAAAACGAAGGCAACGATGGTAAGCTTTTTCATTACCTCGTTTAAACGGTTTGAGATGGTGCTCAGGTATATATCCATAGCTCCACTGATTACGTCCCTGTCTGTGTCTATCAGGTCAATTATCCTTATTAAATGGTCGTGAATGTCCGCGAAATAGATTTGAACATGTTCGCGTATAAATGAGGAATTGTAATGAGTTAGAGATACTATGATTTCTCTTTCTGGTGAAATTATCTTTCTCAGGTGAAGTAGCTGATGTTTGTGGGTAAAGAGGCTTCTTAAATGATCCGGCAGAGGATTTTCGAATATTTCGTCCTCTAGAAGATCAATTTTGTTGCTAATAATATCAAGCAAGGGAAAATAACCGTCTACAAGAGTATCAAGGATTGTATGCAGAATCCAATCTATTCCCTTCTTTAATAGGCCAGGGTCCTTTAAAGAGCGTTGATATACCTTATCTAATAAAAGTATTTTCTCGTTGTGAATCGAGACCAGGTAATTTGTACCTACAAAGAAGTCAACCTCCGCAGTTGTTGCTTCTTCGGACTCAAACTCCTCAATAAATGCATGCCAGATAAGAAAAACATAATCTTCATAATTGTCAATTTTTGGGAGATTGAATTTGGTTCTAGAATCTTCTAAAGCTAGGGGGTGAAAGTGAAAGGTTTCTTTCAGGAATTGAAAGTCAGTATCTCCGGGGTTTTCGAAATCAAGCCATACTATTGAATCGCGTTCCCGCAATCTTTCAGGTACTGAGTGTAGGTCAGCTTCTTCAGACAAACCTCTATCTAAGCTATAGGTTAATATTTTAACCATAACTGTTTATCCCAGGCTTCCTCGCAGTTTTCCTAATCTTATCATACAAGACTTTAATAGAGCAGTGTCTTCAGCAATAAGAGTCTTTCCTTGCACCATCTGACGTACTAAAGGTTCAACAATTTCCAAAAGGGTCTGGTAAGCTTTGTCCCCTGAATCCAGTAAGTTTAGTGATAAAAATTCTTCAGCTAGAGAAATCTGTTTTTTTAGATCTTCAACCAGGTCTTCTGGCAAGAATTTTTTTGCAACGTCAAGATAAAGAAACTTACAAGCTTGTGTAAGGTCGGTTTTTAATGCAGGGTAAAATTCAAGTAGTCTAATTACTGCCTCTTTGCCAAATATTCTACTAATATCTGCTAAACCATCACCAATTCCTAAAAACTCTGGAGGCAACCCTATTGAATAAAGAGAACCAGTATAGGTAATGACTCGAGGTAGTCTAGTAGGACTTCCCAATTTAATACTTTCTATCTCGCTCTTCAAAGAATCGACAGTGGTAAATGATGCTAATTCCTGAGGGACTATTGGAAGCCTGCTATACCCATAAGGTCCCTTATGAGTAAGTCTGTCGCGTTGCTGTGGAATAATATTGCTCAGGTTATTTATCAGGTCGAGTATACGGTTGAAGGTTCTTAGATAGTTTTTACTTGATATAGTCATACAGTTCAAAAGAAATTCCTCTTCTTCTTTTTGGAACGAAAGGGCAGGTATAGATGGTAACCTCTGCTTAAGTTGGTTAACAAGCTCTTTTGTATCAGAAGGATCGTGATCATAGCGCAGACCCGACTGGATGGTTATGGTTCTAGCGCCGCCATATTCCCTGAGTACATTATCAAGGTTATCTAAAGTTATATGTCCTCTGAAGGGCAACGCTCCTCCTCCAAGAATGGGCGCAACCACCATATTCAGCTTTTCTCCTAACTTGTAGGCACGAAAAATCATTAGTTTAATTGATAGCATGGCTGCAACCAGACCATAGGAAAGGGCTGTATCTGAACGTCCGATCATAAAGCGCAGCCTATTATTAATGAAGCCGCTTTGCTTACACAGATCATAATATTCTTCATAAAAAAGGTGGAAAGTCAACATGCGTGGGACCGATTCGACCAGAGGTATAACCTGGAGCGCGTTCGGGTTCTTTTCCAGTCCAAATTCTTTATGCGCAAGCTCAATGACGTCTGCAATCCTGCGCCTCAGGTTGAGAATCGGTTTTGCCCCCTTTACCATAGGAAGAATTACCTCTCGTATACCTCCCTCGGCACCGCTTTTGGCTATGTCATAGTCTGCTTCGATTATAGACATTAAAGCCATAAGTTGCCGGAATACGGTTTCCTCTGTTGCGCTCGATATACGAGGTGTAATCCACACGTCGTTTCCAGGAATAAGATCCTTTTCCATAAGCTTGTGGGCAATATCTGCTGTCTGATGGTAAGGGGTCATTTTACCCTCATAATCTACCATCAGCTCATCAATTCCCAGGCCCTGTGGTTGAGGAGTAAGTGCTTCGATTGCTTCATGCGGTTCTTCCTGGATAGGAACGTATCGGCTTGCACTATCGGGATGTTGCGTTGCCATCGATGTAGGAATCTTCATTTCTTGCTATAGCTTTCTATGAAGTAGCCATTCTCTCTTTTTAGAGGTTTTGTCCCAGCAAATTTCGTACTGACTTCCTTCTTCTGTCTCTACCTGATAATAAACAACATGGCTCTTTTCCCACCAGTGAGGCCTCTGCGGGGCCACCATTCCTGAGCTTTGGCCTTTCCACTTGGCGATTATTCGCGATATACGAAATTGTTTATTCCTCCATTTAAAGGCAGAAGGTACTTTGTTACCTGATTGTTCCTCGTATTCTACATCTATTTTTTGCGATATCAGTCTAGCCAAGTTCTACTCCTTTTAGTATTAAGTTAATAAGTATACATAAGCGTATTCTCTCAAGAAAAAGCAGTTCCAAAGATGTACGCAGGTTTTTGTAAATCCCCTCAGTACTTTTATGACAATAATTGGCAACATGTACAAATTCCACTTCTTGAAACCTTCAAATCCTTTATCACCGCTTTCAAATTTTTTGTCATATTAATAATTTTATCATCGGCAGCCCCATTTTACTCAAATTCCTCATTCTCTATCTTCTCTATCTCTTTTAAAATCCTCTGCGCTCTATCAATAGCCCTTTTCTCAGTCTGACTTACAACCTCGCCCGATTTCTCTTTAAGGAATCTTTCAAGCTCGCTTTTTATTTCTTCCTCGCGTATGTGTTTGTGTTCCACATCGATTGGTTTATTTCCTTGAAGCTTTGTTCCCCCTTCTCTCCAACCTTCAGGAAAATACCAGTTTTTAAACCATCTAAATCCACTTGCCCACAATAGATACCCCAGAGGACTGAGTACGGCGTGTAATCCTGAACGTAGACACTCTTCAGTTTCATCCCTCTCATATTGAACAGAAAGATGACCACCTGCTGGAATCAATTGCGAAATCATTCTAAAAAGTAAGATATCAAGACCTTTTTTGGAAAGATCAAGTGGCCTGCTTTTGCTTTTTTGCTTCGTGAAGTTTATGGTACTAGCGTATACTATATCTCCCCATGGTTTAATCCATTTCCCTCTTCCCGCAAAATAAAGCCCACTAATGACGGGTTTGTCGCTCATCTTGCCGGACTTATCCTTCAGGAACAGCTCGAAGTATCTCTCTTCCAGGAACCGGCTCCGTCTCAGATTCCTCAAACTTGTAGAAATTCCATTCAGGCTCTTCTTGTCCAGAGCAGCAACTATATGACCGTCAATTTGTTTTTCTTCAGAAATATCTAGCATTTCAATAATTATTTTCCATAATTATTGTAAATATAACAAAATATCGCAAACGAATGTAACTGATTTTCTTAAGTTCAACCGTCGAGAACGGATATGATGTGAGAAGACCTGGAAGATATTTGAGTTCCAAACACAATTTCCGATTTCCATTTATGAAAAGAATGTCTTGGAGATGGAAAATTTGTAGGGTTCCCTATTCCAGATGGAACCCTTTCTCATTAAAAAGCCTAAGACAAGCATCAACCACACCGGTATCATAAAGAGAGCCCTTCTTATTTGAGATTTCTTTTAAAGCCTCATCGATGCCTAGGGCAGGACGGTATGGACGATAAGAGGCCATGGCTTCGACCACATCAGATACCGCTAAGATTCTGNNGATAGCTTCTCCTGAAATGCCTGAAGGATAACCGGAGCCATCCATCCTCTCGTGGTGTTGTAGTATCATTTGAGCAATCGGCCATGGAAATTCTATTGTCTTTAGTATATCATAACCCACCTGTGGATGATTCTTAACCAGAGCTAACTCAATGTCATTAATGTGAGCAGGTTTGCTGAGAATCTCCCCGGGCACAGATAGCTTACCAATGTCATGAATAATTCCAGCCATTTGGATGCCTTCAATCTGATCCTGTGAAAGGCCCATTTCTGCAGCCATAGCCTGTGCAAGGTGAGCTACACGCCGCTGATGACCTGCCGTATAAGGATCCCTTGTCTCAACTGTAAGAGCAACAACCTGAATGGTCTGACGCAAAGTCTTTCGCAGTGCCTCAAGGCTGCTTTTAAGTTGCTCTTGAGCATGCTTTCTCTCAGTTATGTCATGAGCAACGCTGAGGATGAGCTCTCTATTTCCTGATTCAATAATCCGCGCATGCACCTCAACAGGCATTAAAGATCCATCTTTTCGCACATTCACAGCTTCAAAATTGGCTATTCCTATCTCCTTTATTGTATTCATTCTTGGCCCGATAAGTTCAGCATATTCTTGTGTTACCAAAGCGTGAAGATTTATACCCATCATCTCATCTCTACTGTAGCCATAGGTCTTGCAAGCTGCCTCGTTCAGGTAAACAAAATTTCCTTCAAAATCGTACAGCATAATCATATCTGTAGCGCCATCCAGTAATCTTGCTTTTGTCTTTAATTCTTCCTCTACCTTCTTTTGCTCCGTGATATTGACTGTAATCTCGATTACACCTGAATTAGCAGAGTTATCATCACAAATGGGATAGCCTCGAATAAGCCATATCTGTCCATCTGGAGAGATTATTTCCCCTTCCTGCGATTTACAGGTTTCCCGCGATTTTACAACAGGGCAGCCCTCACAGGGGTCGCTTCGCTGATGCCATAATTCATAGCAGTGACGGCCTACCAATTCCTTGGCCTGTAAACCCACTGAGTCTGCGGATGCACGGTTTGCCCATAAAATTCTATTCTCCGAATCTTGAAATACTACTGACTCTGATAAATTATTGAGGATGGTTTCCTTCTCCAGCAAAGCATTTTTAAGGGCTTCCTCCACATGTTTTTGTTCTGTTATATCTCTTCCAAAGCTTACGGTGCCTACAATTTCATGATTCACCAAGATAGGAACTGTATTTACAGATAGAGTCAGCATTTCTCCATCCTGCGTCCTTATCTCTATTTCGTGATGCTGTGGCTCACCTTCTTGGGCCCTGCGGAATGCCTCGATTACCCACGGCATATATTCTTCATTGATGAATTGATTGAAGTTCTTGCCCTGTAAAAACTCTGACGTATAATGACTCCTCTTCTCATAACATTTGTTTGTGAAGGTGAAATTGCCTTCGATGTCCAGTGCCCAGATCATATCGTTGGATTGCTCGATCATTAGGCGATATTTTTGTTCGGACATTTGCAAAGCTTTTTCCAAAAGTTTACTCCTGGTAATATCCAGCATGGTTCCTATAATAGCCGGTTGACCCTGGTATGATGTTCTGGAACCGTATACCTCCACATATATGGTGTCTCTATTCTTTGTGATTGTCCTAACTTGATAATGGGCGGAGCCAATCTCTCCAGACGTTAGTTTAAAAATAATATCCTCAACATTTTTCCAATCATCCGGGTGAATTAAATCTTTAATATTGAGGCACTCAAGTATTTCCCACTCTTCATGACCCAGTATTTTTACAGCTCTGGGATTCATATATTTGAGAGTTCCATCTTGCATGATGTAGATACCAACAAAGGATTTCTCCGCAAGGTCTCTAAAATAATCTTCTGAACATTGAAGTGCATCTTTTGCACGTTGATGCTCGGAATATGTATGCAGGGTAACAATGCCATACGCCAGGTAATCTGCAAGCTGTGTTATAAGTTTTACCTCTCTGGCGTCAAAAGCATCCGGCTCAGCTGCATAAATATTCAACGAACCAAAGGTATGACCATGAGTGTTTAATGGTAAAGCAATTGATGATGCATATCCGCGTCTGATTGCCTCATCACGCCAGGGAATAAAATTTGGGTCAGTCACAATGTTTCTGGATATACAGGGCTTGCCTGTACGTATGGCAGTGCCTGTAGGTCCACGGCCGTCATCTGTATCCGACCATGTGATGTTCAATGTTTCCAGATATCCTTCCTCATAACCATATTGTGCTACTGGACGAATGGTCTTTTCTTCGTCCTGCTCAGCATAGCCAACCCATGTTAATCTGTAACCTGCAATTTCAACAATAATTCGGCATACATCATTCAGGAATTTTGATCCGTCTGTAGCCTGCAATAAAGCCTGATTGCATTCGCTTAGTGCCGTCAAGGCTCGGTTAGCTTTGCGCAGTTCTTCATTAACTTTAGCGAGTTCAGTAGTATGTTCCTGGACAAAACTTTCCAGCTCATTGCGGGCTCTTTGCCACAATTCCACCGCTTTCTGACAGTCAGTCTCTGACCTCTGCAATTCCGCAATGCGTTTGCGCAATTCTACTAGTTCAGTTATTAGCTCTTCTTTTGTTTTGTCTTCTACTACCATTCCTTATCCCTCCCAGGATACGGGAGCTTTTCTTTGTGTGAGATTGTGAAGCCGCTGGTTAATATTACGACACTTCTCTAGAAATTCCTTATTGAAAACATAAATAAGAAAGATAAACAGAGGAGTCTCGAGGGATGATTGTTTTACACATTAATTGATTCGTTAGGGGGATTTCTTCTTAGTTTAAAGTTTCTGTGCTATAAAATATTTTGCAAAACTCTAAAGGTGAGGTTCAATTTTTTAGCATTAAATCTAGAACTAACAAACATTAAATAAACATTCGGCTGGGCGAAATAAATTCTGGGAATATGTTTATGCTTGTCTTGTGTAGCCAGAAGTATCTTATTTATAAACCTAATATTTATTCTCTTCAACGATTTCTCTCAACGACAATTTAATATCAGGTTTGTCCGTATAGGCCATAAATTCGCGCCACCGTTTTTGCAACTTGCATAGGTTTTCAAAAGGATTAGCCTTTGGGTTTGCATCGGTTTTGGCGATCTCAATATTTTTTAGTGCCTCCTCACTGTCTTTTATATTCCCGTTAGAGAGGTATTCTTTGGATAGCAGTTTGCACGATTCTTCAATTTTCTCCTCCAGATCATTCTTTAGAAAAGCACCCGGATACGGTTCAAATTCTTCAGGATAAACTCTAGTCATTCCTCTTTTCTCTTTTTGATGCTGAATCTTTGCCCGCTCGTAAATAAAACGGTAAATATCTTCTCTCATTTGTATCCATGTAGGGTGCGTTTTTGGCGGAGGGAGATGCTTAATTGATAGCTGATTATCTAAAAAAAAGGTATATCCGAACATCTTAGCATTTATTAAGAAGTCTATGTCTTCTCCTCTTGGAACGGAAGGATCAAAGGGTACAACAGTAAAAAGGTTTCTATGAATAATCATATTCCCCCCGAATACAAACGGTGTCTCTTTCAATCTCGGCTTAGTTAGGATGATTTTGTCAAACGCTTCGTTCATCCTGGCGCTCTGATCCCAGTATTGCATCCAGGGATAATAAGGTTTCTTGAGGTGGTATCCACCATCCGGCTGAAGATAGCAACCTGCAACTGCATAGACATCTTTCTGGGCAATATTTTTACCAATAAACTCCCTAACTTTTAACATAAATTCGGGATCTTCGAATACTTCATCGTCATCGATGAGCAGTGCTACATCCGAATTTAAGATATGAGGAATGAATATGCATAAATTTCTAATATTGGAATATCCTCGAAGTTTAAGCAGATCAGCATATTCCCCCTTGCCTGCATCAATCAATATCCTATGGAGCTTCTGAAGATGAGATGGTCCGAATAGAAGGGTTTTTACGTCAATATTGGCTGAAGCGCTTCTAATAATACTTCCGACCTTGTTTTCGATCTCCGCCTGAATTTCCTCAGCAGTAGCGGCAGCAATTATTACCAATTTAAAATCTTTATCTCTTAGTATTTTGATACTCTCTATAGCTCTAGATAATGTGCCTTCACTATTTAAGGAGGTAGGATGATCGTATATGGCATCTCCTTCCTTCCAGCCAATCGCGCTTTCTCTTGCCCAATATGATGGTATTACCATTGTTATCTTCAACAAATACTCCCCATTAGTATTTTAGAATAAAACCTGTAGAGAACATGTTTGCATAAAAAATTGAGGCAGGCAAGCAAGCGGAAATAATTAATACTTCTCAGCCGTATGCCCTTTGTTTATATCAAATCGTTCAGTAAATCTAAATAGTCTATCAAACGCCGCGTTATAAGGAAATTTTTCCTTACTATTTCCCTGCTCTTTATGCCCATCTCTTCAGCCAAATCTGGGTTTCGTAAAAGCCTTACTATTCTATCTGCGAATCCTTTGTTATCATTAGGTTCAAGCAAAAATCCGCTCTCACCATCTTCTATTTGATGAGAAATTCCACCTGCATTTGAAGCTACAACGGGTTTTGCCTTCCAGAGAGCTTCAGTTACTGTAAGGCCAAATCCTTCTTTTATAGACTTTTGTATTATTACCGCAGAACTCCGCTGCAAGGCATTTACCAGGATGTTATTTTCCGTCGTCAAGAGCACAACGTCGTTATTATTTATTAAATCCCGGGCTCTTCGTTTAACTTTCTCATAAATAATTATGCCCTCTGGGTCATCTGAAGCCATACTCCCGCATAAAACAAGTCTGCAGTCCACTTCTTGTCTGACCAGTTTAAATACTTCCAATACACCNNTTTTTAAGACATCTTGATATAGATCTATCGAAAATCTCCATGTTTATTGAGGAAAGAGGGTCAATTGCTGGATAGATGACCCTTTGCTCGATCGGTAAGTCTTCCTGTCTGTATTTCTCGCTGGAAACTATGACAATATCGTATCTGAGAATAAATTTTTTAAGAAAATTCCATAGTTGCTTGTTGGGATCCGTTAAGTCTATATGACATCTCCAAATCCAGGGCTGCCTCTTTTTATAAAACCTTATAAGAGGCAAGGGTTGTGCGTCGTGAATGATAACGCAGTCATGATCAATGTGTGTAAACACGGAGAAATCTTCGTTGGTTTGGACATATAAGTTTCTCCTAGTCTGGGTAAGATTTATATCGTCGCCTTGAAGGGAATTATGAAATCTCTTGGTTACGGTAAAGAAATCAGGGTTTCCATGTAATATTCTCCAGTCTGTATCAATGCCTATATCATTTAGCAATGCTACGAAAGAAGCCAGCATTGCAGCAACTCCCCCACCTTGATAGGTGGAGTTAATATTTAGAATATGTTTTCCGTAAAGTTTTCTTGCTTTTCTATGTATCGAAGCTATAACCTGATCTCCAACTATGTCCTTGTAATCTTCTAAGTTTTTCATTTGATCACTCTACAAATGTTTTTAGGAGTGCTCTTACGTCAACATATGATTCAACATTGAACCTGGCTTGAGAAGGGCATAACCCTACCTTTATAGAATATGCCGTGTCAGGCAGAACAGCAAAGACGTCTTCATCTGTCCAGTCATCACCTATTGCAAGTATAAAATCCCACTTCTTCTTTGACATCCAGTATAACGCTGCTCGCCCTTTGTTTATTCCTGCATTCTTAATCTCTATCACCTTACTACCTTCAAGAACTCCAAGATTGAGATTAGCCGTACGATGCAATAGAGCATCCTTCAACTCTCTGGCTCTAACGGAAGCTAGTTCTGGATCAGCCTTTCGGTAATGCCATACAAGAGAGAATTCCTTTTCTTCCATGAAAGAACCGGGGGTTCTGTCTGTATACAGTTCAAGAAATGGACGTATTTCTTCCTTCCATTCGTTTCTTAGAAGCTCAATTGCTTCCCATCCTTTATTTTTTTCTTTGATCCAGATACCATGTTCAGCAATCAATCCAACTTTCAAATCACCAAACCAGTTATCCAGAGTATCCTTGTCGCGCCCACTTATTATAACAACCTGATTTTTTGGTACGAGGACAAGCAATTTAAGTAATTCCAAAAGCTCATCGTCGGGTTTTGCTTTCCTGGGGTTTTCCGTAAAAGGAATAAGAGTACCATCATAATCTAGAAAAATCAAACGTTTCTTGCTCTTGAGATAGGCTTTAATCATTTTTTTCTTCATTTCATATGTAACTCTTCTTGCAGCAAACTCTTGCTGGAGTTGCTTAATATGATTCAAGCTATCAATGAAATCGTTTGCCCATCTTCTTACGTTATAACGCTGTAATCTTCTTTGCATTATTCTATTGTGTTCAATCTGCTCATCTTCGGACATCTCCAGTGCTTCCTTTAAAGATTTCGCCATCTCTTCTTTACTGTTAGGATTTACAATGATTGCTTCACCGAGCTCTTTTGCGGCCCCGGCCATCTCGCTGAGAATCAAAACTCCCTTTCCATCAGTCTTTGTAGAAACGAATTCTTTAGCGATTAAATTCATCCCGTCTCTTAAAGGTGTTATAAAAGCTACGTCTGTTATGCTGTACAGTGCAGCCAGGTTGTGAAATGGCAATGAACAATAGAGATACCAGATAGGCATCCATCCAATGGTTCCATGTTCACCGTTTATCTTTCCGATAAGTTCATCCAATTGTTTTTTTAACAACCGGTAGTGTTCAACCTTAGTGCGTGAAGGTACTGCTACTAATATAAGAGTTACCTTTTCCTTATATTCCGGGTAATTATCCAGAAAGAGACTGAAAGCTTCGAGCCTTTGGGATATACCTTTGGAGTAATCCATTCTGTCGATTGATAGAACGATGCGGCGTTTACCAACCTTTTTACAAATTCTCTTAATTTCTTTCTGCACCTTTGAATTGTCGGTAGCTGTAGCAAACCGTTCATAGTCTATACCCATGGGAAAAGCGTCCGCCTTGACCAGACGGTTGCCGACGTTTATTTGGCCAAAAGTGTGTTCATAACCAGCAGCACCGGAAACTGTATCAAGAAAATGCCTGACATAATCGTAGATATGAAATCCTATAAGATCTGCACCAAGAAGGCCCTCTAATAGTTCTCTACGCCATGGTAGCAGGCGGAACATTTCAAAAGATGGGAAGGGTATGTGAAGAAAAAATCCTATTGCTGCATCAGGTATTTTTTCTCTTAAAAGCATAGGCAGTAGCATCAAATGGTAATCGTGAACCCAGATAGTATCGCCTTTTTCGGCAACTTTGATAACTTTATTACAGAAGATTTCGTTTACACGTTTGTAGGCTTTCCATGAAGCTTTATTCCAAACTGTGTACATAGGAAAGTAGTGAAAAAGAGGCCAGATCGTTTTATTGCTAAAACCGTAGTAATAATCTTCAACATCGCGTTTTGAAAGAAAAACTGGAAAGCAATCCTCGTTAGCTAGTTTTTCAGTGATCTCATCTTTTGTCTCCTTTTTTATTTTTTCCGAGGAAAGACCCGGCCAGCCTACCCACATGCAATTATGTTTCTTGTAAAATGAGCGTAGCCCTGTTGCCAAGCCACCTACGCTCGGCTGAACACGCATTTCGTTCTCTCTCTTGATTATGCTAATAGGCAATCTATTAGAGATTATCAAAAGTTTGCCCATGACTTCTCCTTCAGCAATATTTTATCACGTAATTCGGATGCGAACTGCTTATGCCTTATTAGTATAATTATTCTTATTAATGCCTAAACCTTTCTGGCAAAATAAGAAATTTAATCTTGGTTATTTAAGGGTATTTATCATGAGTTATAAGTCTAAACATGCGAGATTTTCTATAGGTATTTGAATTGCGATGTGAGCTAAGAAATAATTTTACAAAGTTTTATCAGGTTATGTGGCAAAATCTCAATTGAAAGAAGTAGCTCCTGAAGATTGTTCCTTTTTTATACTCAAAATATTCTCATGTGTGCTAAAAAATGGTCGGGGTGGGCAGATTTGAACTGCCGACCTCCGGACCCCCAGCCCGTTGCGCTACCAAACTGCGCCACACCCCGCTATTTCAATTGGATTATAACTCATGGCCTGTAAGCATTCAAATACGCGGTCTCTTTGTGCTGAATATTAATTGCTGTCTAGTAATACGTAAAAAAGCTCTTAAAAATGAAGTTTATCTCATAAATCTGAAAGCTCGTTGTTTATAAGGTTGCGCTTCAGGACAAAGTTGCCTTCAAGTCCGGTGACTTCGACTGAGTCAACGGCAATTAACTTTTTTTGTTCAGGATCTATATAAAGAAGGCTAAAAGTGAAGTTCAACTTCTGCGGCTTATCACCTTGAAACACACGTATTCCCGTTGCTCCAGTACTTCCAGCATTGATTATGATGGTCTTGCCTTTCTTCTCAATACCCGGTTTGTGTGTATGACCAGCAAGAACAATAGGAATTTTACCGGTTACTCTTTCAGCCATACGCAGGTCATGGACGGCCACGATTAGTGGTTTTGATTTCAAAGAGGATATCTGCTGTTCTACTTTATTCGTAAATTTTTTCATTTCCGGGTCAGGAACTGATTCAACAGTTATATCCATAGAGCTTGGATCTTCTTTCCCGTAGACAAGTATTCCTTGCAAGTTGGTAGTGCCGCCATCAAGAACAGTTACGTTTGGCAATTCCTTCATAGTGTTAATAACTGCGGGGGAGTCGTGATTCCCCGGAATATAAATATATGAGCGGTTAAAGTTTTGCAATTGATTTAACAGAGATGCCTCAACAGGAGTCCCAAAGTCGGTTATGTCCCCTGTATCAATTACGAAATCAACGCGGAAATCTCTACTCACCCTACTTATTAAAGAAAAAGCAGTGGGATTATTGTGGATGTCAGATACTACTAGTACTTTTACAGCACCTTTTTCTGGTATAATAGCTTGCCACCCTTCCACTCTTGCTACGAAGTTGCGAAGATTTCGTGCGATTAGCCTTACATCTTCTCTTAGTGTATCAACAGGATTAAGTCTCTTTTCAATGGCAGTGGCAATCCACGGAGCAGCTCCTAGTGAGCCACTTAGCCTGGGTTGTGCAAAAGCTTCAACGTTGAACTGAAGATATACTCCGGTCGCTAGAGCGCCGATAGCAAAAACACCGATCAAAGGAGCGACTATTAATTTCCACCATTTTCTTGTTAAAAGAAGTGAACCCAGTAAACCTCCTATGGCCGCAAACAATACAAGACGTAGAAGGAATCGCTTTGCTGTCCTGCGCGCATCTATCTCAACTAATTTGAAATAATCGTGCGCTGTATTGTGACTATTTAAAGCTTCTGCAAGTCTAGTTTGATTAACTCCTTCAATCTTTACCTCCAACTTTAAGGGAACTTTATGAGTATTTGCCTTTATCGTTCCGAAGGGTGGCAACGAAAGCTCCGTTCTCCCATTTATGCTGGGTAAGATCCCTGCTTCAACCTGAATACCGGCTACTTCATAGCTGGTTGGGCTCAGAACTATGGAAACTACCAGCGAGCTTATGACAACTACAATAAACCAGGTAAGAATGTAAAAAGTCTTCATATTCTTATAATAACATGGTAGCATCACAAAGAGGTAAAATATGGTAAGAAGTTTAAGCTTTTTTAAGCAATTAGATTGAAGTAATAAGTTCTACCTGGATTAAAAAGCGTTTTAGTCGACACCTGCAAGAGATGGGGCATATTTTCGTTAATAAATCAAGAGTCTTTCCATAGCAAAACAGAAGTATTAAAATTTCCAACCAAAATGAAAGCTTGCTTACAAATCGTGAACTACTAACTGCTGACTATCAACTATCAACTGCCAACGGTCAATTTTTACTTCTCGCCTCTTCGCAATACACTCCACCCGGAGGAAAATGGCGGCATTGCTCAGGGCGAGCCTCATAGATTCCACATATATTACCTTCCAGAAAAACACAGTCACCATTTGGTTCTTCCGGAAGATGACCTTCGGTATCAAAGCGGGCACTAGCTTTATTAAAATCAATATCAAAAAACTTTGCCAGGCGTTTTATATCTCTTTTATTGAGTTCAACGTGGTCATTCGGGTAACCCCGGCAGCAACTTCCGCATTGTTTACATCTCATTGGTCTTACCGATTACCTAATTCCAAACGCCCAAAGCTAAAGTGGTCTATTAACAATTTGGGTTAACACTTGACTAAATAGAGATGAAGGGGCGAAGGTGAAGCAAGGAGAAGACCGTGTCGGAGCCTCGCTATGTACCTTCTGGTTAAAGTTTTTGGTTATGCGCGAGGCGAGACTCGAGCGGCGGCTAAGTTNNGTGCCGACCGCGTGTCTTCGACTGCTTTGCCTGAGCAAAATGTGTCAACCTATCTCCTTTATTATTCAGCTAATGGTTACATTAGCTTCTTTACTTTTTCAATCTCAAATTGCTCTAAACTATGCAAGTGCGCTTCGGAAAGCCATTCAAGACCCAATTCGGAAGCAAGCAACTTACCTTCCTGCTCAAGTTGCGAGAATTGAGAAGTAATTAAATTTAACCTGTTATAACTTGCTCTACCCTCTTCGCTAAAATTAAGGAATTTATCTCTAAGATGTGCACTTTCATTATCAAGCTGTCTCAGTTCCTTGTAGATCTTCAGAAGACGATCGCGCTTTCCCCTCATTTCAATCTCAGACTGTTCCATTTCCAATCTCAAATTTTCAACCTTAAGGCGCGAAGCTTCCAAAGATACAGTGTGTAGTAACACCTCATGCCCCTTTGTCTCTTTTTTCTCGGCAAGCATATCCTCCATTTGGCGTTCAAGCTCTTTTTCTCTTTTCTCAAGTTCAGCTATATTTGTTTTGTTCTCAGCAATCTTAGTTTTTATTTGATGAAGATCCATTTACATACCCTTTATAGTGGTACCGCGATAAGTTTGCTTTAGCTATTGCATATTTATTCTTAAAAAAGGGCTACCTTTTTAAATCAAAGATAAACCAAACTTTGTAAATTTTCCAGTATACTAAGCAATATTAATTTTCTTTATTTCCTCATGTGTGAGTGATAAACCTTTTACCAAGCTAAAAAACTAATTGTCACGAGTTATTTGTGGCAATGACCAGATTCTAACTTTAAAATTTTACTTCCCAAAATAAAATAACAATAATTAGAGGAGCTTAAAAATGGCCTTTATGATTATTCCTATGGTAATGTACAATATAGAAACTTAAAGATAGGATGCTTGTATGCTTGAAACCATTGCTCTGTTGCTCGTGCTGCTATTCTCCAGTTTATTTCTCTTAATGTGGTATGCAACTATTTATTTTCTGATTAAGCAAGGAACCAGATCATGGAATAGAGTGTTGCTGCTATTTCTGATTCTAATTTTGGTTTTATCATCATATTTTTTGCTGTACTACTTTCTAATTCTAAAGTATGGATTCTATAATATTTTATATTTGCTCCTCTTTATCGTACCTCTCCTGGTACTCCTTAGGCTTGTAAGAATTATTTACGGAAAGCGAAAAAAATCTGGAGGATAAACCTTTGTTGGTATTCTCAATTATTATTAAGATTAAAAATAAAAAATGCTTTTACGAAATATGTGATACCTGAAACAGAATACCATTCGGCTTGTGGTTGTAAGTTTTTATATTAGTATTTTTGCTTAGTCTTTTCTGACAAGGTAGTTACCCATTATCAAATAGTCCATCTCAGTACCCAGGAAGCATTTTAGGGCATCCTCCGGAGTGCACACTATAGGTTCTCCTCGCACATTGAAAGAAGTATTGAGGATTAGAGGTATTCCAGTAAGCTTTTTGAATTCAGCGAGCAGCTCCCAGTATAAAGGATTTGCTGATTTGCTAACTGTTTGGAGTCTGCCAGTTCCATCGACATGACACACAGCTGGAACCTTGCTTCTCTTTTCTTCTTTAATGGGAAGAACCAAGAGCATGTATGGTGACGGATAATAGCGCTCAAAATATTCGGATGCTTCATCTTCCAGAACTGATGGAGCAAAAGGCCGAAAGGATTCTCTATGTTTTACTCTTTTGTTCAGGATGTCTTTCATCTCTTCGGGTCTCGGATCTGCCAATATACTTCTGTTACCCAGAGCTCTTGGTCCAACCTCCATTCTCCCTTGAAGCCATCCAATAATCTTGCTATCCGCAAGTAATTTGGCTCCTACTGCAGCAGGGCTGTCAATCTCCTCATATCCAACCTGGTAAGTCCTTATAGTCCCAATGATATCCTTGTTAGAGTAAAAGGGACCCAGGTATGCATTCTCCATTGCGTAGCTTCTTTTATTGTCCAGAATAGCATGCCAGAGATAAAGCGCTGATCCTAAAGACGTACCTGCATCATTTGCCGATGGCTGTATAAAGATGTTCTCAAATGGTGCTGTCTGAAGTATGGTGGTATTCATCACACTATTGAGAGCAACTCCTCCTGCCAGGCAGAGCGTCTTTTCACCCGTCTCTTGATGGAGTTTATTGGCGAGGAAACAGGCAGTGTCTTCGACTACTTTTTGCAAAGCCCAGGCAATGTTTTCATGTTTCTCTTCCATTCCGCATTCAGGTTCTCGCGGTTCTCCAAAATGGTCGAGGAACTTTTGAGATACTCCGTATCCACCCTGAAGATGATAGGTAAAGTGGCTTAGGTCGATTTCGAACTTGCCGTCTTCATTGATTGTGACTATTTTGCGGAAATCCTCGAGAAAGGTAGAACGGCCGTAAGGGGCCAGCCCCATAACTTTTCCTTCTCCACTGTTAGGTTTAAATCCCAGATAGCCTGTTACAACAGAGTAAAGAGACCCTAAAGAGTGAGGATTTTTAATCATGTCGATAACGTCGATTCTATTTCGCTGCCCTAATGCGAGGACTGTAGAGAGGTAGTCACCCCCTCTATCTATGGAAAGAATTGCTGCGCGTTCAAAGGGTGATGCAAAGAAGGAACTGGCAGCATGTGCTTCATGATGACCCACGAAGACAATTTCATTCTTATATCTGTATTTTCTCTTAAAGTCCACTACTTTCTTAGCTAATTGAAGGTCAAAGAGTGTTTGACCGGCAAATCGTCTGTATGAAAATGGAAAGCGCTGCACAAAATCTACAAAACCTCTTAGATAATCAATCAGCGGTCTAAAAGGGAAAGTAACGTAGTCAAGGTCATTTATGCCAATACCGCCGAATTCCAGGCAAAATCTTATTGCATTGTCAGGAAAAGCCCTGGTGTGTTTCTGTCTGTTGAATCTCTCTTCCTCTGCAAATGCAACTATCTTACCATCCTTCAATAAAGCTGCAGAAGTATCATGGGAGAAGCAATTTATACCAAGGATATTCAAGGTATTTTCCTCCTGAAGGAATATTTTGTCGTGCAGTGATTCTAATCATTTATGACCTGCTTAAACATCTTATCGAATCCCGGGAAAGAGATACCTACACAGTCAGAATTACAAACTACAGTCTTTCCTTCAGCGACTGAGCCTGCAATAGCTAGGGCCATAGCCATACGGTGATCTCCATAACTATTGACCGTAGCACCTTTAAGCTTTACGGGTCCCTTGACTATGAATCCATCTTCCTTCTCGGTTATCTCTGCTCCCATTTTGTTGAGTTCTGTGGTAATGGCTGAAATCCGATCAGTCTCTTTGATACGGAGTTCCCCTGCTCCCTCAACTGCAGTTACTCCCCGGGCCTGGGTGGCTGCCACTGCTATAATGGGCAGCTCGTCTATAATTTGAGGTATTATTTCACTTTTTATGGTTGTCCCATTAAGTGAGCTTGATGCAACGATTAGGTCTGCCCTTGGTTCATTAGCTTGAGAGAACCAGTTAGATTGGTCGATTTTTCCACCCATTTCTGTAAGGACTTCTATAAGTCCCATTCTAGTTGGATTTACTCCAACTTGCTGAATGTTAATTCGGGAATTGGGGATTATCAGGGCTGCCACTATGAAAAAAGCCGCTGACGATATATCGCCGGGTATGATTACCTGAGAACCCTTTAGGAAGGTTTTACCAGTGATTGTAGCCGTTTTATCTCCTGTTTCTATCTGTGCTCCAAAATATTTTAGCATACGCTCAGTATGATCTCTTGAAACGGCCGTTTCGCTCACAGTAGTGAGTCCATCTGCCAGCAGACCGGCAAGGAGAATTGCACTCTTGACTTGTGCGCTAGGAACGGGAGTAGCGTAGGAAATTCCGCTGAGGGGTCTTCCGTGAATTTGTATCGGCGCATAGAGATCATCTACAGCAGTAATATCCGCTCCCATTTGGCGTAGTGGTCTGATTATCCTGTCGACTGGTCTCTTTTTTACTGATTCATCGCCAGTGAGTGACGAGTCAAAATTTTGGGCAGCGAGTACGCCTGGAAGCATGCGTAATGTCGTACCTGAGTTAGCTACATCGAGGATACTGGTCGGCTTTTTGAAGTTGAAAAGACTAACACCCTCAACCTCAACTATATCTTCAGATATGTTCGTGATCTTAACACCCAACTTCTTGAGACAAGAAGCAGTACTAAGACAGTCGGCTGCATGCAAGAATCCGTTAATAGTTGTAGTTCCATTAGCTAGAGCGCCTATAATTAGAGCACGGTGTGAGATGGATTTGTCTCCTGGTACCTTGATGGTACCGGCTACCGACTTCACAGGATTTACAACAAGATCCATTCTTGCTCTTCCTACTTTAAAATTTATAATGATGAAGCCTTACTGATTAAAGAGTACTTAAAACCTGATCAGACCTGAAATTAAAATCCTAAACAAACTTTGCCGTTATAAGACAAGCTTACGAAATAAACCTCGAAGCACCATTCTTTAGCAAGCTCAGAACAATTTGAGATAGAATTTCCCTCTTGGGCTATTCTTTAGATATTCGCTTAGCCAGGGTATCCTCTTATCGGGATGTTCGGGTTCATTGAATATTAGCCGTTAATCTTAATTCAATTCTAAGCGTTTCGCTCTGGGCCCTTTAGCTATTAACTCTTGACTTGGACCCTTAACGTCCTACTCTTCTCCTTTCATGCGTTTCAATACTTCGTCACTATACACAGATTTTACCTCCACTGTATACCCTTTATTAACTAACGCGTTTCTGGCTTTTTGCGCTGCCTCCTCACCAATAATAACCAAGCCCAGAACACCTGAACGGTGGTCGGAGGCATGAATTATCTCAATATCCTCAATGTTTATTCCGAGCGCGCCTATCGTTAAGGTTATTTCGCTGATCACTCCTGGTTTGTCTTTGACTGGAATGGATAGTTCTTTTAGCTCCTTTAAATCCTTAGGAAAGATTGCAGGGAGACTCTGTCTGATTTCTCTCGCCAGAGTAAGCTTCTCTACCAGGCCTTTTCTGTCACCCTTTTCAATAAGTTTACTTATATCTGACAGTTCCTCCCTAAACTCTCTGCATACTTTCAAGATTGCCTCTTTGTTTTCGAAGGTTATATCTAGCCAGAGATTAGGACTACTAGCAGCGATACGGGTCATATCCCTGAAACTACCTGCGGCCAGCCTTAAGAGATTCTCGCTTTCCTCTATCTGCTGCCCAGCCAGATTGACCAAAATCGCAGAAAGGAAGTGGGGTAAATGGCTTATTGTGGCCATAGCTTTGTCATGCTTCTCTGCGTCTATAGCCAGTACTGAACCACCTATTTGAGTAATAAGTGAGTGTATAAGCTGAAATGATGCCGTGTTGGTTCGGGTCGTAGGTGTAAGGAGATAATAGGTATTCCTAAAGAGATCAGCAGAGGCCGATTCCACTCCCTGCTTTTCCGAACCGGCCATAGGGTGACCGCCAATAAAATAAAAGCGTGGCGGCAGAATTTCTTCCACCCTTTTTACAATATTGGCTTTCGTGCTACCTGTGTCAGTAATAGTTGCACCAGTGCGTAAATGGGGAATTGCTTTTTCAATTACATCCAATATCGAACCAACCGGAGTTGCAACCCACACCACATCGGCTTCTCTTACACCCTCACCAATGTCCAAGCAACCTTCGTCGATAACGTTTAGTGCCAGTGCTTTTTCTATGCTTTCCTTTCTCCGGCCAATGCCTACGACTTTGGAAACATTAGGTAAGGCTTTTAAAGCTAAAGCAAGCGAACCACCTATTAAACCGACACCAATTATGGCAATATTTTTATCTCCCATATTAGATCTTTCTGTTTAAAGCAGAGGCAAGATTAATTAGCTTTTCCGCTATTTTTTCAAAATCTGCAAAAGTAAGCGATTGTGGACCATCACAAAGTGCTTCTTGAGGATTGGGATGAACCTCTACAAGCACACCATTACTACCTGCAGCTAGTGCAGCTAAAGTAAGGGGTTCAATCAAGTCTCTTTTTCCACTGGCATGGGAAGGATCAACCATTATTGGAAGATGGCTTAAACTCTTGGCAAGTGGAATAGCGCTAATGTCCAGAGTATTTCTAGTGTAAGTCTCGAAAGTCCTGATTCCCCTCTCGCACAGAATAACCTGGTGGTTTCCACTCTTGACCACATATTCCGCTGCCATGAGCATTTCTTCGATTGTGGAGCTAAATGAACGTTTAAGGAGCACAGGCTTATTTATTCTTCCCAGCTCTGTTAAAAGCAGGAAATTTTGCATGTTTCTCGCCCCTACTTGCAAGATGTCTGTATATTCTGCCACCATATCAACATATCTTACATCGAGAACTTCTGTTATTATCGGCAGGCTAGTTAATTCACGAGCTTCTGCTAACATTTTCAAGCCCTCTTCGCCCAGTCCCTGAAAACTGTAAGGGGAAGTTCGTGGTTTAAAAGCCCCTCCCCTGAGGATTTTTGCCCCTGCCTTTTTAACTGCCTTAGCGGTCTCTATCAATTGTTTGAAGTTTTCTACTGCGCAGGGCCCAGCAATAATAGTGAAATAGTCTCCCCCGATTGTTGTATCTCTCACTTTAATTAAGGTGTCTTCATCACGGAATTCCCTGCTTACTAATTTGAAAGGTTTCAAAATAGGGATTACCTTTTCAACACCAGGAAAAGCCTCCAGGGGAAGGGTTCTGATGCTCTCTTTGTCGCCTATGGCTCCGATTACTGTTTTCAGTACTCCTTTTGAAATATGTGCTTCTGCCCCTACACTGCGGAGTTTCTCTGCAACGTGATCAATATCTTTTTGGGTAGCCCCCTTTTTCATTACGATCATCATCTGAATCTTCCTCCTTGCTTATTACAAAACCTGAATAATCACTTTTTTAGTACTTTTGCCAGTGACCTAATGAACCTTTCATTTTCTTCTGGATTTCCAATTGTTACACGGATATAGGTACTGTATTCTGGTCCAAAAATATCCCCAGAGCGAACTATCACTCCTTCTCTAAGCAGTCTACCAAAAATATCCCTGGAATTTTCCTTTACGTTTACAAAAATGAAGTTGCTTTCGGATGGAACGTAAGAGATACTCAATTTTTCCAGTTCCTGGTATAGATATCTTTTGCTTTCAGAATTGAGAGTCTTTCGCTTTTCAACCTCATCTTGATAATCCAGGCTGACTGCTGCAGCTGTTTGTGCTAATACATTTACGTTAAAGGGATCCCGTACTTTATTTATTGCCTCAACCACTTCTTTCGGGGCCACACAGTATCCGATACGACAACCTGCTAAACTGTAAATTTTAGAAAAGGTCCTTAAAACTGCTACTTGGCGGCCTTGCCGGAAATAGTCTAATCCGTCGGGGAAATTCTTATCCTCTACAAACTCAAAGTATGCTTCATCAAAAACTGGCAAAACGTGACCAGGTAGCTCCTGTAAAAAAGCATCGACTTCATCTCTGTATACAATCGTTCCAGTTGGGTTATTGGGATTGCAGATAAAGACTATGCGTGTTCTATCCGTGACTTTCCCAAGCATAGCTGTAAGGTCATGTCTGAAATTTTTTAAAGATACTTCTTTGCAGATTCCGCCCATTAACTTGGTTACGGTAGGATATATGATGAAAGAAGGAGTTGCCATAATAACTTCGTCTTCGGGCTCTACCATAGACATGGCTATTATTCTGATAATTTCATTGGAACCGTTCCCAATAGCAATATTTTCCTTGGGAAATTGCAAGATTTTAGAAAGTTTTTCCTTAAGAATCGCACACGACCCATCAGGATAACGATTTAATTCAGAAATTGATTCAATAATTGCCTCACGTGCAGCATCAAAAGGAGGATATGCATACTCATTAGACGCAAGTTTTATAACGTCATCAAGCTTTAGTTCATCCTTAACTTCTGATATAGGTTTTCCAGGCTCGTAAGGAACTAGATTGTTCAGTGCTGCTCGAAAGGTTATATCTTCAGACATATCTCCTCCTTAAAATAAACCGACACAAATGTGCCGGTAATGTTGCCGCTAATTCGTGATATTAAAAAGATTAGCATAGGGATTTCAGGTTGACAAGAAGTCAAAACTTGAATAATGCTCTTAATTACATTCCATTAAGGTGACATATATCGTTAATAAACATAACAGTATGATGACCCTGGTTATATTCAATCAAGTTAATAGCTCCGTTGTCCTCTCTAAAATGCCAGAATGCGTTGGGTTCTGTTCTAAGAGCTTGACAAATTATACTCTTTATTGGTCCGCCATGGGTCACTACTGCTACTGTTTTGCCCTGGTGGGTCTGTAAAATTGAAGACAAAGCTTTATTTATACGTTCTAAAAAAAGTTTCCTATTCTCACCGCCGGGAATTTGGATATCAAGCTCACCATTAGTCCACTTTCGGAATAGTTCCGGATACTGTTTACTTATCTCTTCAGCGGTAAGGCCTTCCCAATCTCCGAAATTAAGCTCATTTAAAGACTCCATAGTAATAACTTCGAGACCATGATAAATAGCTATTCTTTCTGCAGTCTCTTTTGCCCTCTCAAGAACGCTGCTGTATATCCCTGACAAAGGTTCGCTGGCAAGACGGATTCCTACTCTTTGCGCCTGTTTTCTTCCTTTTTCGTTCAAACCATGGTCAGTTTGACCTTGATACCGTTTTTTTGAATTGGCTTCTGTCTCTGCATGTCTTATGAGAAACAGTCTTGTAATGTTATTATCCTCTGACATTTTGACTCCAGCACCTATTGATTTCTCGTTCCATTAATTTGAAATTAGACATAAACTGGTCTATCAACAAGTTAGGTTAACACTAAACTAAACAAAGATTAAGGAGCGAAGGCGAAGCAAAGAGAAGACCGTGTCGCAGCCTCGCTATCTACCTTCCAGGTAAAGCTTTTTGTTATGCGCGAGGCGAGACTCGAGCGGCGGCCAAGTTTAAATATTGCTGGATTGAGAAGGTGCCAACCGCGTGTCTTCGACTGCTTTGCCTGAGCAAAATGTGTCAACCTATCTCCTTTATAATCCATATAAACACGTATTCTTTACAGTTACGCACTTCAAATTCCCCTATGCTTTCTTGCTGCTTTCTTCTTTCTTTTCTTTTGCCTCTGATACTTTTGCATCCGAAAAAGTAGACATCTCTGACAAAATTCTAGCAGAAAGTTCTAAAATATGCATGCCTAAGACAGCCCCCGTGCCTTCACCGAGACGCATATCAAACTGCAGCAGCGGCCTTAAACCCAATTCCTTCAAAATTAATTTTTGTCCGGGTTCAGCTGATATATGAGAAGCAATCATATAATTTGTTGATAGCGGAGAGAGTTTTGATGCTATTAGAGCAGCAGCACTAGAGATAAACCCGTCAATAACCACAGGCACTTTATTAGCAGCAGCACCTATAATACAGCCTGCAATTCCTCCTATTTCAAATCCACCAACCTTGGCTAACACATCAATTGGATCATTTGGATCAGGCCTGTTAAGCTTTATTGTTTGTGATACGATTCTTTTCTTCTTTTCCCACCGTTCGTCATCGATTCCCGTACCTCTACCTACTACATCCTCCGCGTATTCACAAAAAGCTGAAAGAATTGCACTGGAAGAGGTTGTATTAGCAATACCCATATCACCTGTACCTATTGCATCAGCTCCCTTTTTAATGGCCTGCTCGGCCATACTAATTCCCAATTCTAGGGACAATATGGCGTCATCGCGTGACATAGCCCAACCTTTTGCAATATTCGCTGTCCCTTTGGCAATTTTCTTGATAATTAATTCGGGATGGGGTTTCAAGTCAACACCTACACCGATGTCAACTACCATGATTTCTGTACCCGTAAAGCGAGAAATAACATTGATTCCTGCTCCGCCAGTCAAGAAGTTATATACCATCTGGGGTGTTACCTCCGAAGGGAAAGCGCTTACACCCTCTTCAGCAACTCCATGGTCAGAAGCCATGACGATAACAACTTTTTTGTTTATGGAAGGCAGGGATTTTGCCTGAATGCCTGCCAGCTTTATTGAAAGATCTTCAAGGATTCCCAAACTGCCCCTGGGCTTTGTAAGTATATTCTGTCTTCCTGCTGCCTTTTCCATTGCCTTTCCATCTAGCGGAAGAACCCTTTTTAACGTTTCGTTAAGTTTGCGCATTTCTATTCCTCCTAAGCATAAAATTATTGATTTCGTCCAGAAGCTTAAGATTTGACACTCTATCTAGAACGGCAAGCCTGAAATATGATTTATCTAATCCCACGAAATTATCAGCTACTCTAATCAGGATTCCCTTGGAACCAAGATAATCGGCCAGGTCCACTGCAGTGAAGTCATTTGATTTTATTCTTACTAGAATGAAATTTGCTGCGGAGGGATAGCAGTTTAGAACAGGAAATTCCGCTATTTTGCAAGAGAGGAAGTCACGCTCTCTTCTAATCTTAAATCGGCTTTGACAAATGAAAAATTTATCCCTCAGCGCCAATGGTGCTGCAACCTGAGCAAGGGAATTTACGTTCCACGGGGCAATCATCTCTTTGATTTTTCTACAGTTTTCAAGACTTGCTACCAGATATCCTAAACGTAGTCCTGCTAGCGAGAAAAACTTTCCAAAGGAGCCGAGTATAAGAATATGTTCGTTAGCGGACGCCTCTTTAACCAGGGTGAAGCTCTCTTTGTCCTCTACGAAATCGATAAAGGCTTCATCAATAATTAGAAGAGTGTCACTTTTGCATGCCTCGGATAATAGCAGAAGCAAATCTTCTTTATGCCATAAATTACCTGTTGGATTGTTTGGGTTGCAAATAATAACAGCATCNNTGGACTTCTATCCTCATCCATAATGTAACAGATATGGAAAATAACTTTTCCTTGATGTACCAGGAATGCTTGTTGATACTCAACAAACGTTGGTACCAATATTAAAACTTTTCTTATTCTTAATGCCGCAGGAAGTATGTATATAAGCTCACTAGAGCCGTTACCCAATAAAATATTTACTTCTTCAACTCCTAAATATTCCGATACAGCTTTCTTTAAGTAACGGGTCTGCAAATCAGGATAACACGCAATTTTGTCATAATTTACCTTGATTGCCTTCAATACTGATTCTGGTGGACCCCAAGGATTTATATTGCTGCTAAAATCAATAATGTCTTCTGATGCAAGGCTATACTTGTCTACTATGTCCAAACGATTTCCACCATGTATTTGCATGCTTGCATTCACTCTTTCCTATCCAGGTATGGTTATTGCAAGTCCGAATATTAAGAAAGCCGAAATTTCTGCCAGCTCTCCTACTGCGCCATAACTGTCACCCGTGAAGCCTTGAAGTCTTTTTGCCACATACGCTGCTGCTCCTGCTACTAGAATCAAGAACAGTAGAAAAGCAACTGTAATATTGTCCTTAAATAAGGAGACAATAAGCAACGCCGCTGTTGTGCTCGCCAGGCTGAACTGCAGCCAGCCGGTTTCCTGAGCAAAGATCTTCCCCATACCCTCGTCACGTGCATAGGGATAGACAAAAGTACAGTAGACTACTGCCCATTCACTCAATGCCGGAGCCAGAATTAACAACCTCCATTTGAGCTCTGGAGTTAGATGATTCAATACTTCCCATTTAATCAGAATAGTTGAGAGTAGTGCCAGGGCTCCAAAAGTACCAATTCTACTGTCCTTCATAATCTGCAGAGTTTTTGTCCTATCTCTTCGACTGAAAATCCCGTCAGCAGTGTCAATAAGACCGTCAAGATGAAGTCCTCCTCTTATTAATACAAGAGCGATTATTAGAAAAAGATTATTTAGTGGTAGAGGTAGAAATCGTACAAATAAACTATCTATGCTTACTACAATTAGTCCTAAAAAAGCACCTACAAATGGAAAAAATGCAGTAGATTTGCCTAATTCTCTGGGTTCAACTTTATCATTACCAGGAAGAGGAATAACTGATAAGAATTTAATTGCCAGCATAAGAGAGTTCATCAGTACTCTATCCCCTTCCGTGCTCTTACACCCTTGTCATAAGGATGCTTTATCACTTTCATCTCAGTAACCAGATCTGCTTTATCAACGAGCTTTTCTGGAGCATTTCTTCCTGTTAATACAATCTCCTGACCTATTGCTTTCGAATCAATCAGCTTTAACACTTCGTCAACCGATATTAATCCGTAATTCAATGCTATGTTTATTTCATCAAGTATCAAGAGGTCTATGTCGGGATTCTTGGCTTTTTCTATGGCCAGGGAAAGTGCGTTAAGGGTTTCCCGACGGATTTTCTCTTTTGCTTCTGGGCGTAGATCAGGATATAGCAAGTCTCCTCCAAAGCGATATATTTCCAAGTTTGGCTGTGAAGAAATAGCTTTAACTTCTCCTGTTTCAACTTCTGGTGACTTCATAAATTGAATAATGCATACCTTTAAGTCCTGGCCTAGTGCTCGCAAAGCAAGCCCGAATGCTGCTGTTGTTTTGCCTTTTCCATCACCAATATAAACCTGTACTAAACCTTTATGTTCCAATGATTATCCCTCCAAGCCACATAATAAGGCATGTGATCACCATTAAAATAGAGACAACATATGTGATTTCTACACATTCACCAACTATGGATGGTGATAACTCTCTTATTGCATCTCCTAAGTAGGGTCTAAATTCTCTCCGCCCCTTATAAATGCTAAAACCTCCTAATTGGACCCGTAGAGCTCCAGCCATCGCTGCTTCTGGTATACCGCTATTAGGACTTGGGTGTTTTTTCCCATCACGGAGCATGATTCTTATAGAATTCTTTGTGCTCTTGCCTAATAGCAAAGCTGCTACGGGCATGAGGATGTATATAATCCGGGCGGGTAAGTAATTTAGTACATCGTCCATACGTGCGCTAGCCCATCCCCAATAGAGGTATGGCGGACTTCGATATCCCAACATTGAATCCATAGTATTCACCGCTCGGTATACCATTGCCAGCGGAGCACCACCTATGAAAGCGTAGAACAATGGCGCTACAATTCCGTCGGTAGTATTTTCGGCAACAGACTCAATAGTTGCCCTTACCATATCTTCCGTCTGCAGCGTCCCAGTATCCCTTCCAACAAGATCTTTTAGTATCTTCCTGGCTTTTTCAATCTTTCCTTCTGAAAGCAAGGTTCTGAGGACTTCTGCCGTATTCTTCAAGCCTTTGGTTGTTAAGGTGGTTGAGATAAGATATACATTTAGCAGCCAGAATAAGAGCTCTGAAACATTTCTAACCCCCGAAATAAGTAACATAGTACCAAAATAAGTAGCCAGCAATATTGATAGTGTAAATATTAAACCAGCAACTCTTTGCCAAAGAGGTTTGTTGACTTTGGGCATCACCCTTTTTTCCCACCAGGATATTATTCTTCCCAAAATCTTAACTGGATGCAGAAAAAAAGCTGGATCACCAATCATCAGATCTAGAAAATATGCCAGAACGACGTGTGTTACGGCCAAGGATATTTACCTTTTCATAATCTGCTATTTGCCAAGCATGTGAGAATAATATTTATTTGGCTCGTTTAAATTCAAAAGCTCAAAAATATACTTTAAATCTATACGTTCTCTCACCAAATTGGCTAACCTGTCATAAAGCTGCTCTTTTGTTTCAAATTCAACATATTCAGGTTTTTGAAGACCTCTTTTTCTAAAAAGATTCGCTAGCAAAAACCTGCGGAAACAGTCATTTTCAAGAAGATCGTGAATATAGGTACCCAGAATTCCTTTTTCGACGTCGATAGCACCATCATTGACTGAAACTGCTCTATTGCCTCGCTTTACAATACGAAATGCGGGGATGGAACTGGGTCCATATACGGTTCTTCCAAAGTGTACTTCATACCCCTTTATGACTGAAGAAGGATGTACGCCAAAAGAGGTAATATTTGAAGAAGGAATTGCCTCAACCCTATACGTCTGCTTGGAAGTTTTGTACACGGTAGTTATGTCTAAAAGACCCAGGCCCTCTACCTCTTTCTCCTCTGACTCTAGATGTTCACTATCTTTAATTAGTTTTCCCATCATCTGAAAACCTGCACAGATTGCCAGCACGGGAATCTTATTCGCTATTATTTCATTAATTTTTAGTACCCAACCATTTGTCCTTAGGAATTCTAAATCAGCTATTGTGTTTTTGGAACCTGGGATAATGAGCAGATCAATACCTTCTAAATCTTGAGGTTTATTGAGATAACGCAGGTTGACAGCTGGTTCGTGGGCCAGTTTTTCGAAATCAGTAAAATTGGCAATATGTGGTAAGCGAACTACTACTATTTCAATTATTTTATTGCCTCCTGGTAAGACTTCATCTAAGGACTGTGAGTCCTCTTGAGGGAGAAACAAAGACGATGAATAAGGGATTACTCCCAGAACTGGTATACCTGTCTTTTCCTGTAAAAATCGCAGACCCGGTTTTAGAATAGACTCATCACCCCTGAATTTGTTGATAATGAATCCCTTAATCAGTCTTCTTTCTGGTTTTGAAAGAAGTTCTATGGTGCCAATCAGAGAAGCAAAAATGCCCCCTCTATCTATATCTCCAACAATAATAACCGGGCTGTCGGCAGTAATTGCTACCTTCATATTGCAAATGTCGTTTGGGATGTTTATTTCGGCTGGACTTCCTGCTCCCTCCATAACCACTATGTCATATTCCTTACGGAGTTTTTCAAGACAATTTTTTGCTTTCAACCAGAATTTATGTTTATTCTTCTCATATTCGCAGGCTGAAAGGTTACCGAACGGCTTCCCGAGTAAAACAACCTGACTATGACAACCATTTGGTTTGAGCAAAATCGGATTCATATGAACAGTTGGTTCAATTCCCGCTGCCTCAGCCTGTACGGCCTGAGCCCTGCTGATTTCCTTATTGCCGGCTGCAATATAAGAATTAAGCGACATATTCTGGGATTTAAAAGGTGTGACTCTATACCCTTCCTGCTTGAAAATACGGCAAAGTGCAGCGACAATTACACTTTTTCCTACAAAAGATCCCGTTCCCTGTATCATTATGGTTTTTGCAAGTTTACTCTGTCTATTTTCCATCACAAACTACCTATTTTATGTTCTTTTTATGCATAATATTTAAGATGCCATCAAGCCTCAACACATCATGCCTCAAAGCTTAAGATCCTAAAATTTCGTAGCTTCGCAGCCCTGCAGCTTTATGGCTAGTTTGATCCTTTTATTTTAATTGGAATTCCAGACACCATAAAATAAACTTCATCAGAAGATGCCGCCACCTTCTGGTTAACTGCTCCTATTAAATCACGGTAGAAGCGACCTAAAGGATAAGCCGGAACAATACCCAATCCAAGCTCATTAGTAACAATAATAACAGTACAATCAGCTTCCTGAATCTTTTTTAAAAAACTGTCCACGTATTTGAGTATTTTGTTTTCTATTCTTTCCATCTTCTTGGACTTATCCCATATTTCACTACTTTCATTACCCATTTCAAGACTTGCGAGCCTTGACTCCTGGCTTGTTGGCTCATTATAAATAGCCGTTGAGTTCTCATCTGCAACCAGTGGTTCTCTTCCCGTGACCTCATAAATTTCCTTCATTAGCAGATTATTTGCAAGAAGGGTTAAGCAGTCAATGAGGACTACTTGAGCTGCTTGCCTTTTATCAAAAGCGTCTTCCAAATTTTGTGACACTTCAACTGTGCTCCATCCACCCGGCCTGTTCTTTTTGTGACGTGCTATTCTTGCTTTCATTTCGCTATCAATAGCTTCAGCAGTTGCCATATAGACTACTTTTTCTCCCAATTCTTGAGCCAATTTTATGGCGTAGTCGCTCTTTCCGCTTCTAGCGCCTCCGCTAATCAAAATAAGCCTCTGTTTTATCATCTCAAACCTTATCTACAGATCTTATTGGAGTTAAATAGAGGGTCTTGGTTACAGGGCTCTGGTTAACGACTATATCTGTTTTGAAAACCCTTCTGATTATGTCAGGATCAAATACTTCTTTTACTTCTCCAATGACCTCTATTCTGCCATTGTTTAGTAGGATTAAATGTTTACAGTACCGCGCGGCCAGATTGAGATCATGTAATACGGTAATAAGAGTAAGCCCGTCTTGATTTAAATTGTTTAATAAATCGAGAATGTGAAGTTGATGGTTGATATCAAGATGAGCTGTTGGCTCATCCAGCAAGAGAAGACGTGGCTCCTGAGCCAGAGCCTGAGCGATGATGACTCTTTGCTTTTCTCCCCCGCTTAATTCGGTAATAGGCCGTTCAGCAAGATGAAGTGTTTGCGTTCTTCTCATAGATTCTCTCGCAATTTTAAAATCCTCAGCATCTTCAGCCTGAAACCGTCTCAAATGAGGGAACCTTCCCATAAGAACGATATCTGATACAGAAAATGCAAAGGAAGTCTGCGTTTCTTGCGGAACGCATGCAATATTTTGCGCAATAGCTTTCTGAGAGAGATTGTCCAGGCTTTTACCGTCTATGTAGATTGCACCATTATAAGGTCTAAGAACCCGTGAAATTATTCTTAGCAGGGTCGACTTACCGCTTCCATTGGGGCCAATTAAGCCCCAGAAGTCGCCTTCCTCAACCTTGAGTTCAACATTTTCAAGCACCGGTATGCCATCGTAACTGAATTCAACGCCAGATAGTTTTAAAGATAAACCCACTATTCCTCCTAAATTAAGGATTTTCTTTTAAGCCTTAATAAATAGACAAAGAACGGAGCTCCAAAAAAGGCAGTTATTATCCCTACTGGAATTTCCGTTGGTGCAAGAAGGCTTCGTGCAACCGTATCAGCAAAAACGAGAAAGATTGATCCGGCTAAAGCCGCAGCTGGTATAACCAGCCGGTGGTCAGGACCTATTATCAGACGAATAATATGCGGTATCATTAAACCAACGAATCCTATTAGACCACTAACTGCAACTGCTGAAGCAGCCATCATCGAAGCAACTATCAGTAGCAATCTTTTTATAGTTTNNTAATATTGAGTTCCCTGGAGAAAATTAGAGCTGCGGGCAGTCCTATCATAAAGAAAGGTAGAGCCATATTAACGTGGTTCCAGTTACGAGCAGAAAATCCTCCCATTAGCCAGAATATTACTGAGTGGAGATCCCTTGTAGTGGTTGCCATAAGAAAGCTCATGATTGCTGTGAGAAAAGATCCTACTGCAATCCCCGAAAGGAGGAGCGATGATATGGGCACTCTTCCTGCTGTCTTTGCTAAATGGTAAACCACCAAAGTTGCCGATATTGCACCTGCAAAGGCCAATAGGGGAATAGCGTACATGGCAAGCAATCCCGGTCCCTTAAAAAGGATAATTGATATTGTCGCACCCAATGCAGCTCCTGAAGAAACTCCCACTATATAGGGGTCAGCCATAGGATTTTTAAAAAGCCCCTGGAGAATGACTCCTGCCGTAGCCAGAGCTGCTCCCACCAATATGCTTAAAACTACTCGAGGCAGTCGAATTTGCATTATTATAATTTCATAAGCTTTGGAGCTCCCGCCTGAAAAAAGCAATCCCAGGAAGGGAATCCGACTTAAAAAAATAGCAACAATTTCGGAAATAGGTATTCGCACGGCCCCAAGCGAGATAGCCACTATACCAGTAAGTAAAAGAAAAACACTGAGAATGGCCAGTATGCTAGTCTGACGTATTCGGGTCATAAATTTTGGACATCTCCTCTTTTTGCCATTTCGTGCAACTTTCAACAAAATTACGGGCGAGAAAAGGAAATCCGTAAAAGTTCAGATGGATATAGCTAGCCAAAAGATTCTTGTAAACCAGCCCTTCTTTGCTTTTCCTCCCCTTTTCGCATACAACGTAAGCATGGGAAAAAGACTTATTATCCGATAATGCCCCCACTAGATTCGAATAATGGAATTCGTGTCCTCGGATCTCGTTTCCCTGATAACCAATTATGTTATCCTGAAAGAGCTCAATGGTTCTGTAACCCATTGTAAGTCTTTTCCCCATCCTGCAAGACAAAGGAATCACTCCTACCATCGGATGGCAGCAAGCTTCGAAGTCGATTATTTCACGGCTTAGGTACGCCATACCTCCACATTCTGCATAAGCAGGCATACCAGATTCAACCGAATTCCGTATATCAGCCTTCATCCGTTCATTGAGTGCAAGTTCTTTTGCATAGACTTCTGGAAAACCACCACCGATATAAAGACCTGTAGAACCGGCAGGTAATTCTTTATCTTTTAGGGGACTGAAATTAACTATTTGGGCACCATGCACTTCAAGAAGTTCAAGATTTTCCTGATAATAGAAGTTGAAAGCTTTATCTTTGGCTACTGCTATGCGAACATTTTTCTTTATAGCTCGTTTTGAAAAAATGACGGGAGAAGACACTTCCAGCGAAGGAGCTGTGTGTGAGATATTTATAATAGCTTCTATGTCCAAAGTCTTCTCTGCCATTTCTGCCAGATTGTCAATTTTTTCTTGGCTCCTGGTTTCAATTGCGGGAACAAGCCCGAGGCGTTGCTCCTCAAAGGCAATCTGGGTGTTTTGACTGAGATAACCCAGTACTGGTATATTTGTTTGCTTTATAGCGTCTTTAACTATCTTATAATGCCTTGGATTACTAACCCTATTAATAATCACACCAGCAAGGTTTACGTGGGCATCAAAGGCTTTATAGCCTAATACTACGGCCGCTGAGCTTCGGGCCATATTGTTTGCATCCAGAATTAGAACAACTGGAGACCTTAAAAGTTTAGAAACTTCAGCCGTGCTTCCTTGTTCGCTCAAACCTTCGTATCCATCATATAGTCCCATTACTCCTTCAATTATTGCTATACTCAGGGGTGAGGAATTTCGGCTAAATAGGTCTTTAACTGTCTCCGGCAGTGTCATCCAACTATCAAGATTTCGGCACGCACTTCCTGCTGCCTGCGTCAGATAACCAGGATCAATATAGTCGGGACCTACTTTATAGGGATGCACACGATAACCTCTCTTTCTTAAAGCGGCAATGATACCCACTGTGCTGGTGGTTTTCCCTACTCCACTTGCTGTCCCTGCAATAAGTATCCGGGGTAACTTCACTTTTTCACCGCCTGCTTACATACTGACCTAGTAGAGAGTCTTTCAGTCGATAGTCGGGAGTATAATTTCCACTGCCCGCTACCGACTTCCCACTGACGACTTTCGTGCGTGTCTTAGCGGTATGTGGGCTGAATCTATAGTTACCATATATAAAGGAAGAGCGATTAGCCTGATTTCTTTGTATATTTTCATCTATTCAAATAACTCTGGATGGATCACTTCAGCTATTTTTCTCAGCCCCATTACGATGCGCGGCCCCGGACGATTCACCAGGTGCTCTTCAATAACAAAGACTTTTCCTTCCTTCACGGCCTTAAGATTTTCGAAACCAGATCTGCCTTTGATTTCTCCAGGGTCACTCATGCTGCCCGATGCTGCCAGATATATATCGGGATTTTCGTGCAGTAAGGTTTCTAAACTGAATTGGGGATATTGGCCTTTACTACCAGCCGCTATGTTTTTACCACCAGACAATTGGATAATATCATCGATAAAAGTTCCTTGGCCCGCACTCATAAACGGTTCTTTATAAAGCTCGTAAAATACTTTTGGTTTTTCTTCATCGTTAAGTATTTCTGTCTGCGATTTCACCTGTTCTAGCGCTTTTTCCATTTCACCGCTCAATTTCTCAGCTTGAGATAGTTTGCCGGTAATCGCTCCAACTTTTCTCACTGCATCTATTGCATCTTCAATCTTTTTGGAGTCCAGAACAAATACTTTTGCTCCAACCTCTTCCAGTTTGGAAACTACTGACTTTTGTACCCCTCCCGTAGAGAGAACGAGATCAGGTTTCAAAGATACTATTTTTTCAATATTTGGTGTCGAAAAACCACCTATTTTTTCTTTTTCCTTTGCTGCAGCAGGATAATCACTATAATCATCAACACCCACCACTTGTTTTTCCAAACCGAGCGCAAAAAGTATCTCGGTATTACTAGGAGCAAGGGAAATAATACGGTTTGGTTTTTTTTCTAAATTTATCTCTTTCCCGGTGTCATCTTTAACTGTTAAAGGAAAAACTTCAGCAGGTTTTATAGTCTTTGGTTCCGTGGTATCCTTTGGCTTGCATCCTGTTAATGTCAGCATAATCAGAATTGATATTACCGCCGTTCCTATAATAAATTGAGTGTAACTCTTCAATCTATCTCCTTTCATTTCTCATCTGCTATAACTTCTCTGATTAGTTTGCTAAAATTAACAGTATCCACTTACGCAGGTATAATACCTATTACAGCCCTTTTGTCCGGAAAGTGAATCCGTAAAGAAACTATCAAAGCACAGGTAAGTTTTTTCACGAAAAAACAAAAATCCTCAGCCCTCTGGCTGAGGAAAATATTATATATACACCACCTCACTCCCCGAAGGCATTTGATTGCTCCAGGCAGGTCTCCTGACTCCTGATGTCGGTTTGCTTCTTGCCTTCCCACCCTGCACTTATTTGAGTTCTAACCCGTTATTATCAAAATGTTTACATCTAACACTATTTTTGTGGTATACCGAGTTTTTCCTCAAACAGGTGCGGGACAGTGACTTATATAACGAAGCGAAAATATCAGTTACAGTGGCGGGCCCGCGGCCGGTTCTCACGGCCTTCCCTATTCTCCGCGCACTTACTTGAGAGCCAAGTTCTCGGTTGAAACAATGTCAATTTGCTTGCCAATTTTGTACTGTCTCGGACTTTGCGCTCAAGTAAGTGCGCGGCACCTGGATGTTTATTCTGTTTTAAAAGATGTAAAAACTATACCAATAGCTAGCCTAAATGGTCAAGCTAAATTGTGAAATTCCCTGCAGTATAAATCCTGCCTGCTCTTTTCTAAGAATGGTTATTTATTTTGTTTCAAAAGAATGCAGTTCTCTTCCTTACGAAAAGATGTTGTTTCGAGCTTCACCTCTCCAAAAATATGGAGAAGTCATTCGATAATGTCTATAATGCTTCTATATTCATAAAATCTTTTAGGGATTCAATTTCGTTTTTGTTTAGAAGCCTGTAAGCTCCTTTTGGAAGACCTTCCAGGGTAAGCGGCCCCAGCTTAATCCGCTTCAAGCTTATGACCGGATGGCCGATAGCTTCACACATTCTGCGGATCTGACGCTTCCAACCCTGGTGAATTGCTATCTCAAGAGCAGTTCGGTTTTTTGTTTGCCAGAGCTTTTCAATACCAGCAGGTGCAGTCTTTCCTTCTTTCAGGACTATTCCCTTTCTTAGCCTGTTTAACTTCACTTTACCAGGTGTTCCTTTGACTACTACCTTATATATTTTGTCAATTTCATATCGTGGACTGGCAAGTTTATTAGCCAACTCTCCATCATTGGTTAGCAGCAAAAGGCCTTCTGTGTTTTTATCCAACCTTCCTACTGGAAATACTCTAGTTTCAGATTTTACGAGATCCACAATTGTAGGTCTGCCATGTGTGTCTTTAACTGTTGTAATATATCCCGAGGGTTTATTAAGTAGTATGTATACCTTTTTCCCTGGAGGTGAGATTCTTTTTCCTTTTACTTCAATTAGGTTTTTGCTAGGATCAACTTTAAAGCCTAGTTCTTTTACCACCCTACCATCGACCTTAACTGCTCCAGCCAGTATAAGTTCTTCGCATTTTCGTCTAGAAGCAACTCCTGCTTCGGCCATTAGCTTATGAAGGCGAACCAAAGAATAGTTGCTGCTTTGCCCTGCTTTTCGCTCCATGGCTATTCCAGTTACCCTTCTGCCAAGAGAGGATTCAAGGGCCGCAGAGACAATGGATTCAAGTTAATATTTTTCAAAGATTTTATTAGTCCCCTTAGCATTCTTGCGTTTTTCCTAATATAGACCTCTTAACAAAACTTATGTGTTTTCTGTCAAGCAAGCAATTCCTTGTTGTTCTTTAACACTTTATAAATTTACTTGACCACTATAATCCTTTTATTTCATTGGCTTTGCAGAGGAGGCATAGTTGTCCCAGTTGTTTCAGTATCTGAGCTAAAATCACCTATCTCTTGAGGTGACAATTCTTTCTGTTCAACTTGTTCTTCAGAAGTTAAATTAGCTCTTATTTGCTCCTTAGTACTTTCGTCAGGCTCAAAGCTTTCTAGAGAGGGGAGCTCCGATATATCTTTTAAATTAAACTTTTCTAGAAACGCTTGAGTCGTCCCATAAAGAAAGGGGCTCCCCGGAGACTTTTCCCTTCCCAACTCTCTTATCAATCCTTTATCTTGAAGTGAATAAAGCACTGCATCAACGTTTACTCCCCTGATCGCACTAATTTCTGCCCGTGTTACCGGTTGCTTATAGGCAATAATAGCCAGTGTTTCAATAGCGGCCTGGGTCAGTCTTCTGTAATCAGAGCTAAGTACGAGCTTCTCTACGTAGGCTGCATACCCCGGATGAGTATAAAAGCGGTATCCACCACTTATTTCTCTCAATTGAAATCCTCTATTCTGGCTTATATATTCCTTCTGCAGCTCATTTATTACTGAAATAATTTCACTTTCATCTTCACCAGTAAGCTCACAGAGCCTTTTTTGGGTTAAAGGTTCGTTTGCTATAAAGAGAAGTGCTTCGATAATGCCTCTTAAGTCGTTTTTGTTTAGCACCATTATTCTCACCTATCTTTAGTAATTGTTAAATTTATATTAGAAAATAGCACATTATGTCATGGTAAAGATGTACTGTCACTATTTAAAAAATCTTTGAGAAGCTGGACTTGAAGATTGCCGAAAGTTTCATTTTGATCTACATAGACTATACCATTTCTTAACAGCTCAAGCAGGGCAAGGAACGATACAATTATCTCAATCTTGTTTTCACACTCTGCTGTAAGTCTCCTAAAGCTGGCTTTTTTAAATTTTTTCAACAAGGACATCATTTTCTCGATTTGCATTTCTACTGTTATGTTTATAGGACTTATATGAGATAAGCTGATTACCTGATTTTTCCTTGTAATGAAATCATAATAGCATTTAGCGATATCTGTAAGCAGTATATCCTGAAAAAAATCCGGCTGAAGGTGTGTAAACTTTTCTTCCAATCTAACATCCCTTGAATATATTCGACCACAGTCATAGCTCCTTGCTGTTAAGGCAATGGAGGCATCCTTAAATTTTTTATATTCTATCAACCTAGAAATTAATAAATCTCTAGTCTCTTGAGGACTTTTATCTTCTGTTTCCGGTTCTTGTTTGGGAAGCAGAGAGTTAATCTTTATTTCAATCAGAGTAAGTGCAATTAATATAAACTCACTTGTTACTTCAAGATTTAGATCTTTCATTTGGCGCAGGTATGTTAGATATTCCTTGGTTATCCTTGAAATAGGAATATCATAAATATCAAGTTTCTGCTTCGTTATTAAATTAAGCAAGAGATCAAAAGGGCCCTCAAATACCCCAAGCTTTACTTGATACATATTTATACTTTCTCCCTGTTATATATAGCCTCTTCCTATAAAGATGCGAACAAGAAAGTTTGTAATTGGGCCAATTACGCTCCAGAAAAAACTATTAAAAAAAATTAGAATCAGAAAGATTATGAGAATACCGTAGCGCTCCATGGCTGCGTACTTTGGAAGCATGTGATTCGGAATAAGCGCTATCACTATTCTAGAACCGTCGAGAGGTGGTATAGGAATTAGATTAAATATTGCCAGAACTACGTTTATAAGAACCAAATATAGCATAAAGGTAGGAATCAAAGGAAGAAACAAAAAGATATTTGTGCGCAGTATAAAGCCTGCAATAGCAGCAAGCAGGAGGTTAGAACCGGGTCCAGCGAGACCAACGTACATCATACCCTTTTTTGGTTCTGAAAAATAAGCGGGATTTACAGGTACTGGTTTTGCCATTCCGAAAATGATAGAAGAACCACTGGCGATTAGCAGCAGAGGTAAAAGTATAGAGCCAAAGGGATCAATATGCACAATTGGATTTAGACTTAATCTACCTTGCTGTTTTGCAGTAAAATCACCTAAAAATTCAGCCACTTTGCCGTGTCCATATTCATGTATTACAACTGCCATAATTAATGCAGCAATCTGTAAAATTATTGCTACTATCAAGTACCCTTCTCCAGACTAGTTATTTTTTCTACCGCAAAGTCTAATTCTTCCTCCTTAGACCGGATAAGACCATCAAGTTTCGCATTGAGAACATGAATTAGCACTTTCTGGTAATTAGGTGACGGTTTAAAACCGGCCTGTCTTAGATCTTTACCGCTTATTGTTAAACGCAAATCTTTAAGATTTGCCAGATAGTATATAATTCTCTGTCTAACGGATTTCTGTGATGATTTGGCAAAAACGTAGATCAAAGATTCATGCGGAAGCTCCTTAAGCATGTGATATAGCTTGCTGTTTCTAATCTTAGTACTGGACGATAGAGCTTTAAGTATCTTAGGTGCATCTACAACGCCTTTAACAATATTGTGAGCCTCTGTTTTTCGAAATTTCATATTAAATGTCCACATCTTTATTTCTTCTTTTGTTAGGTGGCTTAAGAGTGCCATCATATATACAAGCCATTTCTTATTGTGGTCAGTAAAGTAATAATCAAGTTGAGAGAAGGCCTTGGATATACGCTTTAAAAATAGGTTTAGCCCAGTATTTATAACCAGTTTGGGATGCAGGGCTTTAAGCGCTCCAATGTCCTCTAATCTTTCTAATGACCGCCATGGTTCTTTCTCAGATAAAATAAGAATAAGTTCATCACGCATTCGAGCATTTGTTAGTTCTCCCACTAATTCCATCTCAATTGCTTTATGAGCAAGATTTTCTGTCTCAGGTTCTATGTGGAACTGATAGCGCTGCTCAAACCTTACTGCTCTAAAAATACGAGTTGGATCCTCAATGAAGCTCAGATTATGAAGAACCCTTATGTGTTTCTTAGCTATGTCTCTCTGGCCACCGTAGTAGTCAAGTAGTTCGCCAAATATGCTTGTATTAAGTGATAATGCCATTGCATTGATTGTAAAATCTCTCCGTCCCAAATCTTGCTTAACCGTACTTAATTCCACTTTGGGAAGAGCAGCCGGATATTCGTAAAATTCAGTTCTGGCAGACGCAATATCTATTCGGAACCCGTTCGGCAAAATTACTACCGCTGTACCAAACTTCCTATGGGCTTTTAATCTTCCTCCAATTTTCTGTACAATTCTCTCACCAAAGTCAATCCCATCCCCTTCAACGACTAGATCAATGTCAAGATTAGGCTGGTTGAGAAGAATGTCTCTTACGAATCCACCTACCAAATATATATTGTATCCACTTTGTTCGGCAAGCTTACCCAGCCTCCGAAGAAGAATCTGGATTTCTCCTGGTAGAAGAGATTTTATTCTCTCAATTATTTCCCCTCTCGTTAGCTCGGCTGGTTCTTTAGCCTCTTTTGACTCCTCAAAGTAGCTATAACCATGCAGAGCTTTGAGTACATCTTCACGTGTTATAATACCTATGTTTTTACCATTTTCTGTTACTAAAATATAGCCAATATCCTGCTCAGACATTATCTGTTCTACTTGATGGAGCACTGTTTCAGAAGGTACCGAAACTATTCGGTGTGACATAAAGCCTTTTACCGGAGCGTGAAGAAGTCCATAAGTACTTGCTTTTGCCAAATCCTTTCTGGTTATTATCCCCACCAACTTTTTATCTTCAGTTACTAAGATACCTTGGTAGTCATATTTTAAAAGCAATTTATTTGCATCGGCAATTGATATGTAAGAATCTAAAGTATGTATGTGCTCTGACATTATTTCTTTGGCAGTTAAAGGAGGTTTTGCTTGAGTCTTCAATATTTCAATTATCCGGCGTTCGATGGAAGAAAAATCAGTCTCCTTAGAAACTGCGGAAGCGGCTTGCGGATGACCTCCTCCTTCAAAATATGAAAGTACACGTGCCACATCTATCTCATCAAGCTTACTTCTGCCAATTATATGAACACGCTCTCGCATTCTAACAAAAGTAAAAACTACATCGATATTTTCCAGGTCGCTTATCTTATGCGTGAGAACTGATACATTATCTATATATTCGTCCGTATCAGCATAAGCGAACATTACTGGAATACCTTTAATGTTTTTAAGATTAGCAGTCTTTAATAAAACCATCATTAATTTGTGCTGTGCCTCAGTTATGGTTGGATTTAGAAAACGATGGATTACCTCTATATTAGCCTTCTGGCCAAGTAAATAGGCTAGAGATTCTGCATCCATATAAGTAGACGTAGGATAAGTAAGTGACCCTGTATCTTCATGAATGCCCAAGGCGAATAGAGTGGCCTCTAAAGGAGATATCTTGATCTGTTTTTCTCTTATGAGATTCACAAGAATTGTTGAAGTTGCACCCGTTTCTTCATAAAAATCTTGGTCGGTTTGCATATCTTCTGCTGTTGGTGGATGGTGGTCAAAAACAAAAATTTCTGCATGATGACCTTTTGCTACTTCTGATAATTCTCCTAACCTATCAGCTATCCGTGTATCGACAATGACCATTCTCCTTATGTTCTTCTTCTCAATCTGTTTAGGCTCCTCAAATTGGAATATGTCCTGGTAGAGAGAAATGAAATCCCTTACATTCCTATTTTGTGCTCCAACCAGTACCATTTTTGCCTCTGGATATAGCTTTTTTGCTGCAACCATTGAGGCCAAAGAGTCAAAATCAAGATTGATATGACTAACAATAACTTCCATATTTTTTACAATTCTCTCATTTAAAGCCAAAACAAGAACACAAAGCTGTCCGTCTGCACTGTTTCCGGTTCAGGTTAACAGCCTGCAGGTAGCTAAAAGTCCGGATAGAAAACAGAAGGGTTCAAAGATTCAATAATCCAAGTTCAATTAAATGTTAAAAATATTTCATCATTCGAGTCCTGGACTCCCTGCTCCCTGGAACCCTTTCATATTTAATTATACCAGCAATAAAAGGCAGATGTTCATCATACCTTATTTTAGAATTTGGTAAATTAGCGGTGATTTAACCGGTTTTTCTTTGTATACCTGGAAGGCCTGAGCAAGAATCTTCTTTGCTTTCCCAAGTTTTGCCTGTTTGTTAGAATAAACAATTGCGAGATTCTCGCCAAGTCCTACTTTATCACCGACCTTTTTGTTTAATCTGATACCCACCGCATGGTTAATCTCTTCATCTCTTTCTAATCTTCCAGCTCCTAGAACTAGTGATGCCTCACCCACTAATAAAGCATCTACGGTATGAACAAACCCTGATTTATGTGAAACCAATTGATCCTTTAGTTCAGTTTGAGGAAAACTGTTAGGAGCAAGAAGCATATCTATTGTTCCTCCTTGTGCCCTTACTAACTCCAAAAACGTTTTCCAGGCGCGACCTTCCTTTAACTGCTTAGTCAAAATTCTTTTTCCATCCTCTGAAGTTTTGACTTTGCCGGTCAATAATAGCATTTGGGCTCCTAATACCAGGCATAATTCAGTCAAATCTTGAGGCCCATTATCGTGCAGCGTATCAATAGCTTCCTTGACTTCTATAGAATTTCCAATTGCGTATCCCAACGGTTCATCCATTTTACTTATAACAGCACACATTTTACGATTTGCACTTTTGCCGATAGCAATCATAAGGTTTGCCAGATCCTTCGCCTCTTCAAGAGTGTGTATAAAGGCACCTTTTCCTGCTTTTACATCAAGAATTATTGCACCAGCACCAGCTGCCAGCTTCTTACTCATCACGCTACTGGCGATAAGAGGAAGGCTGGAAATAGTAGCTGTGACATTTCTTAATGAATAGATCTTTTTGTCAGCAGGTACTAGATTTTTACTTTGACTGGCAATGGCAATGCCGATTTTTTTTACCTGCTGAACTAACTCTTCCGCTGACAAGTCAACTCTTAGTCCAGGAATGGATTCCAGTTTATCCAGTGTTCCTCCAGTATGACCGAGTGCTCTTCCTGAGAGTTTTGCTACGGGAATCCCTGCAGAGGCCACTAATGGTGCCAACACCAAGGTTGTCTTGTCTCCAACTCCACCTGTGCTGTGTTTATCTACTGTAAGCCCCGGGACTGAACTCAAATCCAAAGTATCACCAGAGGATACCATTGCTTGAGTAAGGTTTAAGACCTCACTTTTCACCATTCCCTTTACATAAATTGCCATAAGGAAAGCTGACATCTGATAATCGGGAACTGTACCTCTGGTGAACTCCTGAACAATAAAATATAGTTCTTCCCAAGAGAGCACCAATCCGTCCCTTTTCTTAGCTATTATCTCAATAACATTCATAATTACTTAAAACCTTTGATTCTTATTTATAGCCGCTTTTTATTATTTGGTCTATTGATAATCCAGGTTATTGCTTGAATAAACAGGGCCGAAAAGATAAGCAAGAAGAATACTATGTCGAAGCCCTTCACCAATTTGAAAAACCTGTTTTACCAGCAGAGCTGGTTTGAACGAAATACGCTTTTCCCTATTTCCATACAAAAGATTTTTTGAGCGCATTCATCTGCTTTGTATGAGCAAAATGTATCAACCTATCTCCATATTGCATATTATTAATTAAGAACAATTGTTTACCCTTTAATTTTCTGCTAGATTGCCAGAAAACGGCTGTAAGAATAATTTTTAACTATAAAGTTTTAAACTTATTTAGATTATATATTAGACTCGAAGAGTGAATGAGGTGATTTTAAGGAAGATGGGTTAACCAAGATAACCTTGCTCGTAATCCTATCACCAAGCAGTAGCTTCGAAGGTTTTCTGCCTTACTATATCCACAGTCTGTCCTTTGGTCAATTCCGCCAAATCCTTAACCTTCATTTTTATTGAATCAGTATGAGTACCGCCACTAAAAATAATATTATCACGGTCTAGTAATCGTTTATCAATATAAACGGGAAGGCCAAACAGTTCTCCTATAGGAGGTATTGCACCTATATCAAACTGCGGAAAATTTTCCGACATCTCTTCTTCAGTCATTAATCGCGCATGAGAAGAATTCATGACTTCTCGGAGCTTCTTTACATCAATTCTCTGACCACCGGGAATAACAACAAGTGCTTGTTTGTCTCTTGTACTGATTACTAATGTCTTTGCTATCTCGTCAGCCTCAATTCCCAGTTCCTTTGCTTCTTCAACTGTGCTGAAAACCTGTTCATGTGAAATAGTCTGATATTCAACATTGTGCTCGTCCAGATATTCACTTACTGCTTTTTTAATTGACATTGTTCCCCCCCTTCTTTAAGTCAAGGGTAAAAATTCTTTTCACAACCTCTTGATCCTTGCCTAAAACGCCAAGATTTTCGTTATTCACCTCTACACGTACCGCACCAGCATTTCCTACTTTAAGCTCCACCTTCTCCTTGCCATTCCATTCTTTATAGTTTCCCGGGGCAAGAGTTCCCTGATAAATGACCGTATTGTCCGCTTTAACCCATATCCAACTAGGTTGTTTGTCTACCCAGAGTTTTATGGTTACTTCAGATGGCGGCTGTACTAATTCTTGTTCAACCGGAGATGATTCTTTTGGTGATTCTTTTGGTGGTTGTTTAGGTGATTCCTTCTTAGTAACAACATTCGAGGGGCTTTTACTGGACACAGACAGCTTTGGTCCTGGCCGGTCTGCCCATTTCCAGTTGGCTATTCCTATTAAGAACAGCACAGTTATTAAAGAAATAAGACCGAACATCAATCGTCTTAGTTTTTGTCGTCTTTTTCTTTCGAATGAGGAGAGAATTACTAATGGTACCTTACTAGAAACATCCTCTTTGGTCATTATTTGCATCGAGCCGAGGAGCGGATGCGGATCGAGACCCAAGTACTCTGCGTAGTCCTTTATAAAATATTTTACATAATCTCTGCCTGGTAACTTCTCAATTCTTCCTGCTTCTATTGCTTTGATAAAGTCTTCGCGTATATGGGTTGCTTCTACTACCTCGCTGACTGCTTTACCTTGTCTTATTCTCTCCTTTGCGAGAATTTGACCCGTATTACTCATAACCATCTCCTAGCTTGAGCTAGATGTGATGGCTTCTATTCCTATATACCATTATTAAACAATTTTGAAACTCAACTGTATTTGCGAAACTAGCACAAATCTATTCTATTCGACAGAATAATTAACTTGTATAACTAATATAACTGATTTTCTTTATTTGTAAATTGAGCTATTCCATTATTTTGTAAACCATATCGTGTTCACGAACATGCTCAGTTACCTTGAGACCAATAGCCTGCCCAGGATCTGCAGACTGAACTTGTTCATGTTCAATTTGCATTGATTCTACTTCCTGTTGGAAATCTGTGGTTGAGCCTTTAACGCGAACTGTGTCACCAACTTTCAATTCATCTTCCAATTCGATGATTGCTACACCAATTTTATTGAAATAATGAGTAACTCTTCCTACCTGTTTTTCTTCCATCTTACCTCCTCCCCCAATACTTACGTCCTTAGTGCCTAATTAGATATTGTACATAAAAATCCTCTTTATAAACAAGAAAGCTTTATGTCTAACAACTAAATACCAATAGCAGCAATACATTGAAACATGCATTTCTTGCACGCTTGGCCGTTTTCTGCGTCCATAGCATTTTCGCATCATCTGTTACTTGAAATTTCCTTTCATTTAGCACATACGTCTTTAACACGCAGGGTGCTCTCTTTTTTACTATCTGCTAAAATAGCGATATTAGCTATTAGGAGGTGCTTTAAATGGTAAAACATAATATAAAGACATTTTTCGATGACAATATGGATATTTTAAAGTTTATTCAGAAATTGGGCGAAGTTTATCCTCATCTACCACAGACAACCAAAGAAAATCCAGTTCTTGATAAGATTAACGGCCAAATATCTGATATCTTAGCTAAGGTGATACGATCACTTCTTGATTCACCCTTAGCTATCAACACAGTACCTGACGAACAGCTCGTTCATATATTCTTGGACAAGGATGGAGCCAGGTGTAAAACCCTGGAACAGGCTGCCTATGTAGTAACTTTCCCTAACTCAGCTTCAACTCTTATGAAGATATTTGATCTAGCATATAAAAAGGAAAAATTGGTTGTCGAGAGCGCGGAGGTAATAAAGATGAATCGAGAGCCAAAGGAGCCAGTTGCACGAAGATTGAAGGACTTAAAATAGAGCTAACTTAAACGTAAGGAGGGCCAAAACAACAATCAAAAATTTTACATACTTATCTTCATGGCTATATATTCGATGCTCTTTGTCGCTTTCGGGCTAAATCCCGCCATATTTCTAATCTGATGTATCGCTAACCATGGCTAATATTATAATACTTACATAAACTGATACGATATTAATTTTCTCTGTTAAACAAGTTGAAAAGCACATGGAAACCCAGGAGTTTCCACTATTTTAGTAGGGTTTAAATTCAGATTACCAAATGCCTCTTTTTTATTTATTTTGCTGTATTTTCCATATAAGCTATGTTAATAGTTCAATCAGAATAACACTGTTATTGGATAGGCCTCTTGAAGTTTAAGGAGCTTACATAGATTATGAAGGAGATAGATCGATATATTTGTCTTAAGATAAGAATTCGAAGACGCCCAGCTAACGGTGGGACCGCCTGAATCTCTTTCCCGCGCATAAACAACACCGTATTTTATGGCTGTTCTAGTAAAGAAAATGATTATCCGGTGTATTAATGATATCATCTCTCAACGAGTTCTTAATTATGTGTATGGAGAGCCTATGTTTCTATATCTCTAAAGAAGCTCTCTCCTTCTATAGATGCTTTAAAGTGCATAAATTCAGCGATAGTTCTTCCCACATCCGACATATTGCGGATTCCAAGATTTACTCCTGCCTTAATCCTCTCTCCATAGATTAAAACTGGTACATATTCCCGGGAATGATCAGTGCTCGGTGTAGTAGGATCACAGCCATGATCAGCGGTAATAATGATGACGTCATTCTCGCCCAAGAGAGACAGTATTTCAGGAAGTCGACCGTCCACATACTCTAGACCCTCAGCATATCCTTTATAGTCGTTACGGTGTCCCCAGAGCATATCAAAATCAACCAAGTTGGTGAAAATTATTCCTTCAGTCTCTTCTCTAAGCTTTGTTAGTGTACATTCTATTGTTTCCTGATTGCTTCGGCAGTGAATATCTTCACTAATACCCCGTTGAACAAATATATCTCCTATTTTTCCTATTCCAAATGTCTTTATGCCTTCTTTTTGTGCAAAATCAAGAAGTGTTTTTGCTGGCGGTTTTATGGAGAAATCTTTCCTTCTTCGAGTTCGCGAAAAATTTCCGGGTGTTCCAATAAATGGTCTAGCAATAATCCTTCCTACAGCATGATCTCCTATCATAATTTTGTCTCGTGCAATTTTGCAGATGCGGTACAGCTCTTCAACTGAGATAATTGCCTCATGTGCAGCAACCTGGAAGACACTGTCAGCGGAAGTATACACTATCGGATAACCTGTTCGCATATGCTCTTCGCCGAGCTCCTTAATGATTTCAGTTCCAGAAGCCTGTTTGTTTCCTAAAACTTTCCTTCCAATCTTCTTCTCAAAGGAAGCAATGAGCTCAGCTGGAAAACCCTGTGAATAAACTGGAAAGCCTTTTGAAAGAATGACACCCATAAGTTCCCAATGGCCTGTAGTAGTATCCTTTCCTTTTGATAGTTCCTTCAGTTTCCCAAAAGCTGCCAAGGGACAAGGATTTGGTGGAACGCCACTTACCTTAACTATATTACCCAAACCCAATCTTCCTAAATAAGGAAGCTTAAGCTCTCCTATCGCATTTGCGGTATTGACGAGAGTGTTGCTTCCTGCATCGCCATATTTTGCTGCGTCAGGAAGCTCTCCAACTCCAAGACTATCTATGATCAGTATAATTGTTCGCTTAAATTTTATAGTTTGCATTGGCCCTAGGTTGTAGGCTCTAGGCTCAAGGCTCAAGGCAACTAATTCTTTCCCTTAACCTTCAGCTTTGAACCTTAAACATTTTCAATTATCTTGCTCTTGGGTGCGTCTCCATGTAGATTTCTTTAAGGTCCTGTCTGGTAAGTTTAGTGTAGACTTGAGTAGTTGAGATAAATGCATGTCCTAGCATTTCCTGGATAGCCCTTAGGTCAGCTCCGGCCTCCAGAAGATGCGTGGCAAAACTATGACGCAGCGAGTGAGGATAAACTTTCTTGCTTATTCCTGATTGCTCTATGTACTGCTTGAAGATCTTCCAGCATCCCTGTCTGCTTAAACGTTTACCCCGTGCATTAAGAAACAGAGCTGAAGGGCGCGTCTTTTTAATTAGTCTTGGTCGGCCTCTTTCTAAGTAAGTGTTTGTGGCCTCCAAGGCATAACTTCCAATAGGAATGTAACGCTCTTTGGAACCTTTACCAAAACACCTTACGGTCCCGCTTTCCTTATCAATATCGTCCGTATCTAAACCTATGAGCTCTGATACTCTCATTCCGGTAGCATACATAAGTTCCAGTATAGCCTTATCCCTAAGCGTTAAAGGTTCATATCCTTTAGGTTGCTCAAGTATCCGGGTAACTTCTTCAACGGTTAAAACTATAGGTAGTCTTTTAATAAGTTTTGGAGAATGAAGCTCAGAAGTTGGAAGCTTAGAAACAAAACCCTCTCTAACTGTAAACTTGTGGAAAGACTTAATAGCAGCTAGCTTTCTAGATATTGTTGAAGGCGAATATCCTGATTTCTTAAGAAAGCTCAAAAAGTCGATTATGTCCAGGCGTTTCAAATTATCAATATCTTCTATACCCCTGACTGCAATAAACTGTAAATAGGAATTTAGGTCTCTTTCGTAGGCCTTAAGCGTATTAGCTGCCACACCTTTTTCAACAGATAAGTAGTTCAGAAATTCGCTTAATAGTTTCTTCGTCAATTTATGCATGTATTTTCTTAGGTCTTTTCTTGCTTTTGCAGATATCTATTTGCTAAACATATTCCCGCAATACTCTTTCCGTCTATTATTTTTGCATTACAAATCATTTCCACTGCCTCTTCAAGAGAAACATTTGCTAATTCAAGTATTTCATCATCACTTGGTTTGTGACGAGTTTCCCTCAAGTCTACAGCCAGATAGAGATAGAAATATTCATTACTATACCCTGGCGTAGTATAAAATTCGGCTACCTTTATTAGTTTTCCTTTATAGCCTGTTTCTTCCTTTAATTCCCGGTCTGCGCAATCCAAAGGATCTTCCTTTTGGGTCAGTTTTCCAGCCGGTATTTCCCAAAGTTCACCACCTGCAGGATGTCGGTATTGTTTTACCAAAATTACCTCTTTGTTTGTTGTTATGGGAACTATACCCACAGCTCCATTATGTTCTACTATTTCTCTTTCATGGATTTTGCCATCAGGCATCCTTACCATATCGACCCTGGTATTTATGATCTTTCCTGTAAATTTTGTATCTGAAGCTACTGTCTCATATTTCAAATTCTCATCTCCCTATACCCCAATTTACTTCTTAACAATCTGTGTAGCCACAATGCCAGCTGCACCTGCAGCCTGGAAGAAATCTGGCTCCAGTTCAATAGATCTTCCCATGGTTGAAACCTTAATATCTCTTTTCTTCAAAGCATTAAGTGTTATGTTGTTGGCAACAGTTTTAACTTTGTGCTTTGAGTATATATTGTATTTTCTAAACTGAGCTTCAACTATTTTAACCTTCCACTCTTCCATGCTGGGTAATACCACGGTAGCGGGCGACAGTGCTATTAAGGATAATGCGGTCAGGGAATGATGGCTAACTCCATAGTGCCGCTCTCTTTTGTCCTGGAAGCTGAGCCGGGGAATAGCAATGGCAGTGCCTCCCAAAGAATTTACCGCATTAATAATTGTTCCCTGCTCAATCCCACTAAAACCCAGTATAGTATCCGTTCCAGCAACACCAGGCCCCATCATAACGACCGTAATATCTGCTTTCAAAACAGCCTGAGCGGCAGTAAGACCAGAGTAGATGTTTATTGCTTCCATATCACCGCCGAAGGCATTCCCAATTGTTATAGTGCCATCAATTAGACTTTTTTCTTTTAACTCAGCGATTAATTTGGAGAAAGTTATCGGTAAAGCGCCACCATCAGTCATAATGTAAGAGACTCTGAAGTCTGGATTTAACTCTTTGATGGTTACGCACACCGCCGGCAATTGGCTATGAAGTTCCCCTATGACTACCGCCATACCTTCAATACTTGTCTTGTCCTTAAGTAGTTCATGATGAGGGCTGTGTTGCTCTTCTGCTGCAAGACAGGCCATCTGAAGGGGAGTATAACGGAGTTTTATTATATGCCCGTGCAAAGCAGGAATAAAATCTTTTCGGCTTAAATTCCACAGAATAAAATGGGTACCTCCGGTTCCCAATTCCAGGTCAACTGCAGTTGTGTTCAGAATCACATAATCTCCGGCCTCCACCCCTCCTGTCATGAAATCATAGTTTACAGCAGGAATCTTATTCCCCCCCATCTCAACAGTTGCTTCTGTCAATCCATCTTGCTTTTTGATAGTTTCTATTACTATTCCCTGCCTAAATGCACAGTTTCCCATTTAACTTCCTTCAGGCACTAACCCTCTGCTGCTACTCTTACAATTTCTTGCAGATGTTTGGCAGCCTTTGTTAAATCACTAATCTGGATATGCTCATCAGTAGTATGAACATTGCGGTATCCCAGACTCAAATTTACAGCGGGTATCCCGGACTCATTAAATATGTTAGTGTCGCTTCCACCGCCGCTTGATACAAATTCCGTTTCAATATTTAATCTTTTTGCAGCTTCAACAGCAATTTTCAGTACCTTATCACTTGATTTCAGATTAAAAGAGGAATATACACGGCTAATCTCGATTTCAACCTGTGTCCCCGCTTTTAGGCTAGAATCTTTTAGACACTTTTCCATATGCTCAGTCTGTCTTTTAAGTTTTTCTTCAGAAAGACTTCGTGCTTCTCCTTCAAAATATGCATCAGGGGGTACGATATTCGGAGCTATACCTCCCTTTATCACGCCAACATTGGCGGTAGTTTCAGAGTCAATTCTCCCCAAATTCATAGCTGATATCGCGTCTGATGCCGCGACTATAGCATTTACTCCCTCTTCGGGATTCAGTCCGGCATGGGCAGCTTTACCTATAAACTTTGCCTTTATTGAATTTTGGGAGGGAGCACGAGTTACTATTCTACCCGTATCACCCTCACCATCAAAAACAAAAGCATAACGAGCTTTCAATTTCGAAAGATCCAGATTTTTCGAGCCCAGAAGCCCAATCTCCTCAGCTACAGTGAAAATAACTTCTATGTCCCCGTGTTTCAGATTATCCTCTCGAATACTTCTTAAAACCTCAATAATTACTGACATTCCTGCTTTGTCATCGGCGCCAAGAATAGTGTCACCGTTGCTCTTAATGGAATTAACCTCTATGATAGGAACAATTCCCTCACCAGGATTGACTGTATCCATATGTGCATTCAACAATATTGGTATACCTCTGTCTTGGTTCGCTGGCAAATATGCTATTATATTCCCGCTCTCTCCACCTATACTATCTCCTGCAGAATCAACGGTTACTTTTAACCCTAAGGATTTTAAACACTCAGCGGCATATTCGGCTACTCTTTTTTCTCTCAAACTTAAACTGCTGATTTTCACCAAATCCAGAAATGTCATTACAAGCCTTGATGATTTAATCATCGAAACACCTGGACAAATTAGAAATAATAACATTTTGCGCGAGCAGATGTGATTTAAACTAGCTTATTATTGAGGATTCGCTTTTTTCGCGCTCTTTCTTTCTTCGATATTCAAGAGCCGCACCTATAAACTCTCTGAAGAGAGGGTGTGGTCTGTCCGGACGAGATTTAAACTCTGGGTGAAATTGTGAAGCAACAAACCATGGATGTTCGGGAATTTCTATTATTTCAATTAATATTCCATCTGGAGAAAGACCGCTGAATAACATGCCTTTTGCTGCAAAGTCCTCTCTAAACTTGTTATTAACCTCATATCGATGCCGGTGCCGTTCTTGAACCAACTCTTTCCCGTAGGCTGCGTGTGCTTCACTTGCCGGCGCCAATTTGCAATCATAGAGTCCCAAACGCATTGTGCCACCCATGTTCTTTATACCTTTTTGTTCTGGGAGTAAATCAATAACTGGATAGGGTGTATCTGAATCGAACTCCGAGCTATTGGCATTTTTCCAACCTATTACATGACGGGCAAATTCCACTACTGCACATTGCATCCCCAGACATATTCCCAGGAATGGTATTCTTTTCTTCCTGGCATAACTTATTGCGCTGATTTTTCCTTCAATTCCTCTTATGCCAAATCCTCCTGGAACCAGAATTCCATCCATCTTAGATAATTTCTTTTCTACCTCTTTTGGTTCCAATGTCTCGGCATCCACCCATGATATTTCCACGTTACGATTGTGGGCAAAACCGCCGTGTGTTAGTGCTTCAACTACACTCATATAGGCATCGGGAAGAACAATATACTTTCCCACAATGGCAATTCTCAGTTTTAATCTTATGTTTCTTATCCTGTCTATTAAGTCCCGCCATTCATTAAGGTTAGCGTCTTTACATTTTAACTTAAGCTGCTTAACAACAATCTCATCCAGCCCTTCTCGATTTAGAATGAGAGGTACAGCATAAATTGTATCAGCGTTAACAGCTGATATTACTGCTTTATGGTCGATATCGCAAAAAAGAGCTATTTTTCTTTTGATTGCATCGGTTATAGGCCGATCAGATCGACAAACGATGGCATCCGGTTGAATTCCTATACTACGCAGTTCTTTTACACTATGCTGAGTTGGCTTAGTCTTCAATTCAGCAGGTGCATCTAAATAGGGAATTAGCGTTACGTGAATGTAAAAGACATTCTCCCTGCCAACATCCTTTTTGAACTGCCTTATAGCCTCCAGGAATGGTAATCCCTCGATGTCGCCAACTGTGCCACCAACCTCAGTAATTACTACATCAGTTTTGTTTTCACGTGCAAGAGTGAGTATGCGATCTTTTATCTCATTGGTTATATGGGGAATTACCTGAACAGTTCCTCCTAAAAAGTCTCCCTTTCTCTCTTTGCTGATAACAGACCAGTAAATTGCACCTGCTGTAACATTACTTGCTTTCTTTAAATTCTCATCTATAAAACGTTCGTAATGTCCGAGATCAAGATCAGTCTCGGTTCCATCATCAGTTACGAAGACCTCACCGTGCTGAAAAGGGCTCATTGTACCGGGATCGACATTTATATAAGGATCCAATTTTTGAATTGTCACTTTTAACCCTCTGGATTTTAACAGTCTCCCTAAAGAAGCTGCGGTAATTCCTTTGCCCAGAGATGAAACAACACCACCAGTTATAAATATGTGCTTAGCCAATTTCAACCCCCAATTAATCTTTCATTCTTCCCCATTCGTCAAATTTCTTCAAAGGGGTGATCTTCTCTACAGCCTTACTGATTGAGTACTTTTCTGTAGCAATCTGCAGGAGAATCAGTACTAACAGAATTACAAACTTTGCTAAGCCATCTGTCGAGACCACTAATGAAAATCCTACTGCTGCTCCCAATATGTTGCTACCTACATCTCCCAGCATAGCTCTTTCCTCAAGGTCTATTCTCAATAAAAGCATCGATGGCCCCAAGAAGATAGCTAACCATGGCCAAACCTGACTTTCTCTGGCCAGGAGAAAAAATGCAAACCAAAAAATTATGAATACTTTCAAAGCTCTTCCCGGCCTCAAATCTAGAAGATTAAAAGTATTGACGGAAAAAACCAGGATCAATGCATTTACTAATATATATATAGGTATTTTAGAAAATACTAATGCTATATAAAGAGAGAGTGCTCCGCTCCCCAGAGCTTTGAGCACTCCTGTAGTAAGTTTCCCCTGTCCAAATTGCTTAAAGTGTCCCAAAAAACCACTTACTGATCTATCTCCTAGCAGATCATCCAATATTCCAAAGAAGCCGACCCCCAAAATCCAAGCAGTCAATACATAAGTAATGTTTGAAGCTACATAAATATTTAGTTCAAGTAAAAGAGCTGTGATACCCAGTGATGCGACTAAAGCTAAAATCAAAATAATTCCTGATCCAATAGGAACAAGTTTACCACGAAAGTTTTTCCTTGTGTATCCCCCCGTCTCTAGAAGGTAGATAAAGAAGGGCGATATAACATAACTAATAACAGCTGATATTATTAGCAACCAAACAAACAAATAACCACCCTATTTTTTGCAAATCAACTTCGAACTTATCAGGGACTTAGTACCTTAGATTTAGGATTGATCATAAATTTATTCTAGACCCTCTTTGCTATAACCTTTAGCACATCAAAAAATTGTTTACCCCTATGTATAAAACCTGCTAAATCGCGGTAAGTCTCCCTATGAATCATATTGGTTTCTATTTCCAGAATTCTATATCCTGCCCGTACCGTATCTATGGTTAACCCAACTTCTATCCCAAATCCGTTTTCCAGCGTGCTTACTTTTTCTAAAACTTGTTTCTTAATAGCTCGCTGGCCAGATAAGGGTTCCTTGACTTCAATCCCACAACAGTGTTTAATTCCCCATAAACTTAATCCCTTTACTAAACCAAAACCACCTTTTACGTTAGGCGCTGGAAATATTGCTATTGTCATATCTGCTTTGCCGTCTATCAGCGGTTCAATGAGTTTCGATGCTTGATTTGCTGACTCAGCTAGGTCTCCATCAATGAGAAGCAGAATATCAAAATCTAATTGTTTTAAGGCATAATTTAAGGCCTTTCCTTTTCCCACGTTTCGCTCTAACCTTATTACTTCTGCCCCGGCTTTTTTTGCCTCTTCACCGGTTTTATCTATAGAGGCATCGTCAACTACTACTATTTTATCGATGACAGGTATAGTCTTGATAGCTCTAACCGTCGCAGCTATCCTTTCCTGCTCATTATATGCACTTACCAAAGCTATAACCTTAGATTTTAGCAATGCGATCCGATTTAAGGTGTTGGAAGGAATTTTTCAGCGGTTCTTTTTGTCCCAAAATGTCCACTAGCACCTTTCAAGACATATATCATAGCTGTTTTACCGTATACTGTATCAACATTGTCAATAGTAGACCTGACACCAATGTTTTTGTATTCCTTAACATACGATGTTTCAGAATCAGTCGGTTCTGCCACTACTATGTTTGCATTTAAATTTGTTAGTTCACTCATAAAGGGGAGAAGAAAGTTATTCAGGAAATTGTTGCCAGATTTCTTTTCTTCACCCATAATTATTATTACATCAGGGGTTCTTTCTAATGAATTCTCGACAGCAATAATATTTAAATTATTCAGAAGCGATATAAATGCCGGATCTTTCGTTCCCAGAATCCCATTAGCCAATTCCTTTGCAATCCGATTCTCGTAATCTGCACCGGTCAATACTTCTTCACCAAAGTAGGTAGAGAGCTGTTCTGTTACTCTTTGATCTTCAAGGTTTAGTGAGATGGAGTTGATACTCATTACCGAGACTTTTGCATTTGTGAGCGAAAGGGCATCAACTAACTCCTTCTTCAAGTTAACAGATGAATGCGGAATTACAAACAATAGCACCTGTTTATCTATTAGTTGGTTGCTTGCCAGATCAATAAAAACCCTATCAGCATATTCTTGTGACTGTCTGAGGCGTGTTCGCATATTGCTGTTCTGAGATCGCAGATCGTTTATTTGTGTCTGGATCTTTTGAACCAGAGCCTTTTGCTGTTCCACCAGCAAACCTTTGTCAACTACAACGCTTCCTAATAGTATGCCTATGGCTAGAGCAAGAAAGACGGCTATTAGAGAAACTATATATGCTCTCATATCAAACATTTCAGAATCCCCACAGACTTTTGTTTGAATTTTCCAATGCTAGAACCTTATACACCAGACTAGATTCCAATCCAGAGACGGACATTCCATATTATAAGCCTTAGCAGGGCTTTTATCGTGGGAGAAACTAGAATTATAACCATTACAGTTATTAGAGCCGCTGCAAGCAAAATAAGAAGATGGGAAAACTTAATTGTACTTTTATATAGTTTGCTCACACCTTTAGCATCTACCAGTTTGCTACCTACTCGCAATCTCACAAGAAAGGTACTGGCCATTCCTTTCCGACCTTTGTCCAGAAATTCAATTAAATTAGCATGGGTGCCCACGGCAACTATTAATTCAGCTCCCATCTCATGGGCTAGCAACAGAGCAATGTCTTCGCTTGTTCCTGGGGCTTTGAATATCTGCGGTGTTAAATTCAGATTCTTTATTCGTACCAGGCCAGGAGCTTCTCCGTCGGGATAGGCATGAACAATTAGCTCAGCCCCAGAGGCCAGAGCCTCTTCGCTTACACTGTCCATATCTCCAATAATAATATGTGGTTGCAAACCTTCTGCAATTAAGGCATCTGCACCTCCATCTACTCCTATCAATATAGGTTCTATTTCTCTGATATAAGGTTTTAAAACCTTGAGATCGGCTCTATAATCGTGACCACGTACAACTACCATTGTGTGCTTGCCTTTTATTACAGTCTCTATTTCTGGTAATTCTACCTTCTCAAAGAAAAAGTCTTTTTCTTGTTTTATGTATTCAAGGGTGTTAGCTGCAAACTTTTCAAGCTCAGCCCCTA
>JABAOH010136629.1_pt1 | contig 59972 bp, 65 predicted proteins | sample 7062181 | NCBI WGS metagenome assembly JABAOH01 (sample SAMN14538630, study PRJNA623070) | marine sediment metagenome | biome: marine biome [ENVO:00000428]; feature: marine pelagic biome [ENVO:01000023]; material: deep marine sediment [ENVO:00002113]; isolation source: pool of 5 deep marine... | reverse complement strand
GAAGGCACAGAAAAACGCCCCATGAAGGGGCGTTTTTCTGTGCCTGGTGGTGATGGGTACTATCGCATCATCGTTGTATCTAACTGTTTAGCAACGATTTCTGCCGATTCAGCTTGCGGAGTTGCCCCCAAATTTGCCCCCGAAACATCCGGCTGTAGCCGGACTCATTCGGACGACTTCAACTGTCAAAACAGGGTTGCGAGATCTCTTCACGATTTGTCGGTTTGGAGCGACCGGTTTTTCCGCGATTTGCGCAAATTCGCCTGCCGCTCGGCAACAGTTCTGACCAATGCTTTCGCAAACACTACGGAGCCAGATCAATGTCGTGCATCTGTCCCGGCATCACGTCCATTGATTCCGAGAACATGTGAAAAGCAAACCGCCCATCAGGATCATTGGGGTGATCATCGTCGCCCACCTCGTCCCATTCGCCCGCGCACGTAACGGCAATTCGATACGGGCCAGGCTCCAGGTAGCCAAAGTGATATCGATGCTCGCCCGTCATCGTATCCATATCAATTCGATCGGCCGCAATTGGTCCCTGCATGCCGTCCGTGTCGATATCGGCGATGTCATCAGGCTCTGCAACGTCGCCGTGGAACAGGTAGGCCCAATTGCCGCCCGGTGCATCGTCACAATCGGGGTGGTTTAAATCTATCACGGACGGATCAACCGATCCCATTAGTCCGCCGGACGTGCTCATGTCGACCATTCGCATTGCGGAATGCAGGCGGTACTCGCCACCCATCATTCCTGTGTCGTGGTGCTGGACGCCGCGGCGAATATCAAAATCGAGCATGAATTCGCTGTGCAGGGACTGACCAATCTCGAACGGGTGCAGCACTTCGAGTCCGTTCTCGGCATCGCTGCCCATCCGCATGCCATGACGGCCGCCGGTGCTTGCCAGATCAATATGAGATTGAGCAGGGTCAATCATCAATCGAATCCGGTCGTACTGGCCCATCGGCACTTCGACATTGTTCGCCAGTGTGTGAGATTCGCCGTTTTGCAGCTGCATCATGTCGATGCTCATTCCGCCACCGCCCATCTCGATCACGAAGACACTGCCGTCAGGGTGTCCCATTTCGATGCCGGTCACATGCAGCACCATTTCCATCGCATCCTCCCACGGGTCGTCCGTCAAGGATATCGTCACGTTGCCCGTGGTGGGCTCTTCCGGGAGAGGCGGCTTATTCGAGTCACTGCTGCAACCGTAGGTTAAAGTTGCCACTGCCGCGGCTACCACGATCTTCGTGCTTTGCGATTTCATGCCATTCGTCCCCAACGTCAGGGTTTTTGCGATGGGGCACATATTTCCAATCAGTGTCCAACGTATCAATCAGGGCCTTCCCTCATCCGATACGTGTCAATGCGTATATTCGTATATGCTAATGAATAGATCGCGGATGGCCCCGCCTCATCAGTTTCTCGACGATCATGTCCACGGACAGATCATCGTCCTGGGCCTCTTCCTGCAAGAGTGTTCGAAAGAGGTTTTCGATCCTCATGACGGGACCGGCCACCTCGTACCAATTCACGTTCAAATCACGTCTGATGCGCATATCGTCACGCAATTGGTCCGGACTGATTGCAAGTCCTGCAGCCAGAATTGTCCTGACCTTCTGTCGCACCTGTGTTTCGGTCAGCGTCTTCGTCGACTCCTTGTGAGGCCATGCGACAATGGCTTCTTCGAAGCTAACGTTCTGCAGTTGCGCTGCTGACATTGTCATGATTACGGTCCTCCGTGTTGCTTCTTTGTCCAGTAATCGTATGGTTGCAATGTCGCGCAATTCCTGCAATTAGGGGTTCCTCGACGGCGCCTCGTGCCACCCCTTAGCCGCGTTCGGTTAACCCCAGCCGCTCACTTGGTCGCTCGAAATTGTCGCAGTGTCCCGAGTACCGTATTGAATTGCGCAGTTTCGCGAATCTGCCGAAGACCGCTCGTTTCCAGGAGACTCGCCATTCGTCCGTCGACGCTATCCCGGGTCGTGGCAAATCCATCGAGCAATTGCACAGTCAGGAATAGGCTACGCATTAGTGCATTGGACGGACGACCCCAGTCGGAGATGTGCAACTCGCCGTTGGGCTCGAGAATTCTCACGATCTCTGTGAGGACTTGGCACTTTTGGCCGGTCTCCAGGTGATGAAAGAACAGGCTCGATATGACGCATTGCACGGCGCCGTCCGGAAGAGGGATGGCCGTCGCATTTGCCTCTAGGTAGGAAACGTCGACGGTCGCGCGCCGCGACTTGGCTCGGGCCATCTCGAGAATCGCTGCATCGGCATCCAGGCCGATAACCGAAGCGCCCGGATAGCGTTGCTTGAGCCAGACAGTCATGGTGCCGGTCCCGCAACCGAGATCCAGCACCGTCGAACCTGGACGAATGTCTAGCGAGTCCAGCAGGTGTTGCTTCACTCGACGCTCGCGCGTCGTCATGCGCACGACCGGATCGTAGAAACGCGTCAATGCGTTAAATCGCAACGCGGGAATGTAGCTACGAGTCAAATCGCACTCCGGCCGTGGCCTGAATCCGGTCATCGCAAAGGCATCGCGTTGATGTCGGCATGAATTAGCCCTATTGCTGCAGGTCCCGAAGGCGCCGAACTCCCACCGCTCTTCCTGCGGTCAATGCAATCGGCTCACGACATCGGCGCAGCATTAATGTTCATGATCGTGACCGTCATCGTGATGGTCCTGCTCCGTCGGCGGCGGCGCGTTTTCGTCATCAGTCGCTGACGGTGACACATGGTGATCATGATCGGCGTCCACTGCGGCCGAGGCCGAAGAATCGGCTGTACCGTGATCATGCTCGCCGTGATCGTCGCTACCTGCGTGATGTCCCGCGCCGGCTGCGCTTGTTAGCAATGACTGGTAACGGTCAGCATCCAGGTTCGGCAGTGTCGTCATGAACGCGACAACAGGCCAAATCTCGTCATCGTCGTGGGTCGCGCCCCAGGCAGGCATACCGGTCATCCTGATGCCGTTCTTGGTGACCCAGAACAATTCTGCTGCTGACATATCGGTGGCGGACTCGGCGAGATCCGGTGCCGCGGGGTTCAGTCCCTGGCCGACCGCAGCCGGTGGCTGTCCCGGCGCACCATGACATGCGACGCACATTGCCTCGAAATCGTTTACGCCAGCGCGTACGAGCGCGTCGTCGGTCAGATCGGGGACCGGCACATCTTTCGCCTGGCGCTCGATGGAGGCATGCGATACGGTCGAAAAGTACCAGTTCACAAGACCACTGTGTGGCGTGCTGGCACCGACGTTGTAGAGTCCGGAATAGGCAAAGCCTGCGGCTCCGACGACCACAACCGAAGCCGCAATCAGCAGCACTTTTACGATCCTCATTATTGTTCTCCCCGTAACACCGTGTCTCGGCATTAGCCTTTGCCCGGACGACCCCGCTACTCAGTTTGCAACCTGTATCCAGCATAAAGGTCAAGCCCCGACAGGTACAGCAATACCCCAGCTGGCGTCGGCTAGCGGTTTGATTCTATTTGCTTTACCAGACTCATGAGGTCGCTGTCCGTTGTCAGCACGAGTGTCGTATTCGAATCGATCACCGACTGATAGGTTTCCAGCGTTTTCAGAAACTCGTACAGGTCTGCGGCCTCGGGCGATTGATTGTAGCTGCGCGCGTAGATATCCGTTGCCCGGGCGTCTGCGTCGCCCTGGATTGTTTGAATCTGACGATAAGCCTCAGACGTAATCTGCTGCAAATCGCGTTCCTTGTTACCATTGATTCGGGCCGCTTCACCGGCGCCCTCTGAACGAAATCTTTCCGCGATCTGATCGCGCTCACTAATCATGCGCGCGTAAATTTTCTGACGTACGCTTTCGTTGTAGTTGATTCGCTTGAAGCGGATGTCCAGGAGCTCAATACCGAACTCCGCCAGCTTGCCCGACGCAGCGTCAAGAATATCTGCCTCAATACGCTGCCGGCCCTTAGTAATGGGGAGCAAGGTACTGATGGCGACATCCGCCAATAGCGGGTCGACCTCCGGCGATCGGTCCTTGCTGGTTCGAATGATTTCGATGAGTTCGTGCTTTGCAACAGCGTTGCGCGTTTCGCTGCCGAGAATGTCCTCCAGCCGTGACTGCGCACTTCTCTCGTCTCGCAGGCGAAGAAAATACTGCAGGGGATCCTTGATGCGCCATCGACCGAATGTATCCACGGTGATGTACAACTTGTCCTTGGTCGGCATGTCGTTAGCGGAACCGTCCCAGACGAGTATGCGCTTCTCAATTCGATTGACCTCCTGGATAAACGGTATCTTGACCTTCAGCCCGGCTTCACCGATGACGTTTCCGACCGGCCTGCCGAACTGAGTAATGATGACCCGCTCGGTCTCGTCAACGGTATACAACGCCTCGGATGCGATAATACCGAGCAGAACCAGAATCACCACCGCGACGGCGGACGCCATGTTCTTCATTGTGTGTCCTCCGCTTTGCTCAATTGTGATTGAGGCCTGGATGTCTGCAGCTGCAGCAATGGCAATACCGAAGAGGCGGATTCATCAACGATCACCTTGGATTCCACTCGGGGCAGCACTTCGTTGAAAGTCTCCAGGTACAGTCGCCGTTTCGTGACCTCCGGGGCTTTGAGGTACTCCACCAGCAGGGCATTGAAACGTCGCACATCGCCTTCCGCTTCGTTCACACGCTGAATCGCATAGCCTTCCGCCGCCTGAATGCCCTGATCCGCCTCACCCCGTGCACGGGGCACTGCTTTGTTGTACTCGCCACGGGCGACATTGATCATTCGTTCACGCTCCTGCTGCGCTTCATTGACGCGATCGAACGAGGCCTGAACCGGTTCCGGAGGATTGACGTTTTTGAGCTGTATCTGGTCGATTCGTAATCCCATAGCGTATTTGTTCACCGCCTCCTGGAGCTTGACCTGGGCGGTGGCTTCAATGTCCTGCCTTCCGATTGTCAGCACCTCGTCCACGGTGCGGTCTCCGATCACTTCGCGCATCACGGACTCGGATACGTCACGCAGCGTGTCGCCCGGGTCGCGGACGTTGAACAGGAAATCGAAGGGCTTCTCGATACGAAACTGAATGATCCACTCGACCAGCGCTGTGTTGAGATCGCCCGTAACCATGGTCGTCTCGAGCGCCCATTGTTGGGGTGCCGAGGCTTGATCCCGGAACGTCGCTCCAGGCGTGCCGAACCCGAACTCTTCCTTCAGCTGGCGCTTCACCGGTACCTGGGTGACTCGATCGATGCCGAACGGCAATTTGAAATGCAGGCCCGGATCGACTTCGACAACGTAACGGCCGAACCGCTGGATGACCCCAACGGATTCGGCTGGCACGGTGAACACGGCCGAAAACAGGGACCAGACAATCACAATCGCGGCAATTCCGAATGGAATAATGCCGCGCGGTGTCGAAATCCGACTCAAATCCGGTGGACGAAACTCCGTGGCCATACCGTATCCTCGGGAATATCAGGGTGGCAGAGCGCCCAGCCCGTCTGGGCTACTCAGTCCGGATATTGTGCAACCTGTACCCAGCTACCAGGTCAAGGCCGCTTCAGCTGCTACCCTGACACTCGCCGGTACCTTCGTTCGTCGGCCCGGCCCGGATCAACCAGTTTTCAAACCGTGTTGACGGTGTTTTCGGACATACCGGTCAGGATCGGACTCAAAGGTCTTACGACAAATGGACGCACAAAAGTAGTAGGTCTTACCCTTGTACTCCAGCTCCGCCGGTGCCGATTCAACGCTGATCTCCATTCCGCAGACGGGATCTCTGAATGTGTTTTCCTGTGGATGATATTTCATTGAGACAACCTCCAAAATATCGCCGGATGGCGCCCTGTCGAATGCCTCGCGGGTCTTCAATCAGTACGGCCGTCCTCCGATTGGCACAGGATTAGTGTAAGACTTGCACCCTACGCACAAGTCAATACCCGGGCATGGATGTCGACAGGGAGAGTTCGGGTTGTCAGCCAGGACCAAATTGAGTGCCCCGTAGCAAAGCTGCAATTGGCGACGCTACCCGAATCGCAACACGGCGCTGATGACATCGCGCCGACTGACGATGCCTACCAAACGATGATTCGACAGCACCGGGTAACGCCGGAATTTCCCTGTAACGAAACGATTGGCTGCCTCCAGCAGACTGGTCTCGGCATCGACGGAAACGACATCTCGGCTCATGTATTCCTTCACGCAGCCACTCAGGCCGTTGCCGTGATAGCCGCTCGAGATAACGGTCTGGATGCAGTCACGTTCGGTCAGCATCCCCACGAGATCGCCGCGCTCATCCAGCACCGGCGCGCCGGATATCTGGTGATCCACGAACAGCTGCATCGCCTGCATTACTTCCATCTCGGGAGTCAGGCAGATCACCGCAGCGGTCATGCAGTCCTTTACGGTAATAGGAATGGGTAAAGGCATAATGAGTATTCTCGTCGCTCTGTTCCTGTATCAGGCCGCAGTTGGCTATGCGCCATGTTGATGTCCCCGCGGCCCGCGAGCCGGTTCCGCACTGCCGAAATCATCCAGGGCGATTCTGTCGTCTTCGACGCCCAGGTCCTGCAGCATCCTGACGACCGCATCGTTCATCAGGGGTGGGCCGCAAAGGTAGAACTCGCAGGATTCAGGCGCCGGGTGATTCTTGAGCAGCTGCTCATACACGATCTGGTGAATGAACCCGGTGTGGCCGTGCCACTTATCCTCGGGTAACGGATCCGACAGCGCCACGTGCCATTCAAAGTTCTCGTATTTTGCCGCCAACCGGTCAAAAAGCTCTCCATAAAACAACTCCTTGAGGCTGCGTGCACCGTACCAGAATGACATTTTGCGCTGTGAATTCAGCCGGCACAGCTGATCGAGGATGTGCGAGCGCATTGGCGCCATTCCGGCGCCGCCGCCGATAAACACCATCTCGTTGTCGGTTGGCTTGATGAAAAACTCGCCGTAGGGTCCGGTCACCGCCACGGAGTCGCCTGGTTTGAGTGAGAAAAGATACGAGGACACGACGCCGGGCGGCACCGATCGTGTGGCATGTGGCGGCGGAGTCGCGATCCGAACATTGAGCATCAGCGCGTCGCCTTCGCCGGGATAGTTCGCGAGCGAGTAGGCTCGCACCGCCGCTCGCCGCCCGCGCGCCTCGTATTCCCAGATCTTCAATCGGTCCCACTCCAGGCGAAATGGCTGGTCAACCTCGAAATCACGAAAGCTTGCCTGGTAAGGTGGACATTCCACCTGGATGTAACTGCCGGAACGAAAGTCGAAGGATCGGTCAGGCGGCAGCTCCAAGACCAGCTCTTTGATGAACGTAGCAACGTTTCGGTTCGTTCGGACGATGCAGTTCAGCCGCTCGATACCGAGGATCTGCGCCGGCACACGAATTCGAAGTGGCTCCTTAACCGATAACTGACAAGCCAGGCGCTCATGCTCGGCGGCTTGTCTTGGTGTAATCAGGGCCCTTTCGGTCGGCAACAGCGTGCCACCGCCCTGGTCAACCTTGACCCGGCATTGCCCGCAGGTGCCGCGCCCGCCACAGGCTGATGGCAGGAACACGCCGTGGTTCGTCAGCGCCGTTAGCAGCTTCTGACCCACGGCCACGTCCAGTTCCCGGGCATCTTCATTAATAGCGACCGTGACATTGCCGCTGACCACCAGGACCGAACGCGCCGCCACAATGAACCCGGCGAGCAGCATGACGACGCCGGTAAAAACGGTCACTGCGGTGGTGAATTCAAACATCGGTATGGGCGTCCCGAGGAATCAAGGTTGAATACCGGCAAACAACATGAAACCCATCGCCATGAGTCCCGCCGAGATGAACGTGATGCCCGCGCCTTGCAGCCCATCCGGCACATCACTGTAGCGAAGCTTGTGGCGTAGCCCGGCGAGGATGATGATGGCCAGCGCCCAGCCCAGGCCACTGCCAAAACCATAGACCACGCTTTCGCCGATGTCGTAACGTCGCTCGGCCATGAACAGGGACGCCCCGAGAATCGCGCAGTTGACGGTAATCAAAGGCAGGAACACACCGAGCGCCTGATGCAAGGCCGGGAAAAAGCGATCGAGCGCCATCTCGAGGATCTGCACGATGGCGGCGATTACGCCGATGAAGCTCACCAGCGACAGAAAACTCAGATCCAGGCCCGACAAGCCGGCCCAGTCCAGTGCCCCGGGGCGCAGCAGGAAGCGGCTGACGATGGCGTTGACCGGTACCGTGATGGTCATAACAGCGGTCACGGCCGCCCCGAGGCCCAGCGCGGTATCGAAGCGCCGCGAGAGTGCAAGAAATGGACAGATACCGAGGAACAAGGCCAGCACCAGATTCTCGGTGAAGACCGACTGCAGGAACAGGCTGACATACTCGCTCATGCTCTTGCCTCCGATCTGTGAACGTGGCGGATTCGAAATTCCGGTTGTTCAACCTGGTCGATGCGCCACGACCGTATTGCCCAGATGTAAAGCCCGATAATGAAGTAGACGCCCGGCGACAGGATCATCAGGCCGTTCGGATAGTACCAACCGCCTTCGCTGACGGTTCGCAGTATGGTCACCCCGAACAGGCTGCCGGAACCCAGCAATTCGCGCGCCGCGGCGATGCTGAGTAAGGCGAGGCTGTAGCCAAGCCCATTGCCAAGTCCGTCCAGGAAGCTCTCCACTACTCCGTTTTTCATTGCAAAGGTTTCGACGCGTCCGAGCACTATGCAGTTGGTAACGATCAGGCTGACAAAGACCGACAACTGTTGACTGGTCTCGAACGCATACGCCTTGAGAACCTGATCCGCGACGATGACAAGCGATGCGATGATCGTCATCTGCACGACGATCCGTACGTTATCCGGAATCTGATGTCGAATCGCACTGATAACGGCCCCGCCGCAGGCCAATACTGCGGTGACAGCGACACTCATGAGCAACGCCGGCATCATCGAGGTCGTGACCGCCAATGCCGAGCACAGCCCCAGAATCTGGAAGGTGACCGGATTTTCGTCGACAAGCGGATCCAGCAACGCCGCTTTTGCTTCAGGTTTCATCGTTCCTCCTGAGCGTTCTCACGCAGTTTTCGCACAAAGGGGCCGAATCCGTGCTCACCAAACCAATAGCGCAACAGGTTGGTCACGCCGCGGCCCGTCAGCGTCGCACCACTGATTCCATCGACCTGGTAAGCTCCCTCACCGTCGCTGCCGGCTGTTGCGGCGCCCTTGACCACCTCGATCTGAGGCGTGCCCGAGTCATCGTAAATGGCCTTGCCCGGCCACAGGCGCAACCATCGCGGATTGTCAATTTCCCCGCCCAGCCCCGGCGTTTCACCGTGCTGGTAGAAACGCAAACCGACGACGGTATTGGCATCGGCCTCGAGAGCGACGTAACCGTACAGCGTCGACCATAATCCGTAGCCATAGACCGGCAGGATGATCATCGTCAGTCGATCATCGTCATAAACCTGGTAGACGACCGCGTATCGGGGCCGCTCCTTGATCACCGCAATGTCCAGGTCGCTCGGTATTGGTACCGTCGCAGGCGTTTCACCCGATGCTTGCGCCTGCAAGAGCGAATTCGCCTCGATCTCCGCCGCATAATCACCGGTGCTGAGATCGACCACCCGCGGCTCGATTTGCCTGAAGAGTTCCTCGACACTCTGATCCGGCACAAGCAAGTCGGCAGCCGCGAGGATATTGCGTTGCCGGTTGCGCTCCTGATTCAGTTGATATTGCGGTCGTAACGATATCGCCGCGGCGGATACCAGAATCGCACAGGACAGGCCGACAACGAACGGTACCAACAGGGTTTTAGCCAAGCTGTTCTTCGGCGCCCTCAGCAGTCGCGTCAACCAGAACCCGGGTTTGGGTCGAGACTGGCCTGATTCAGATTTTGGCACTTCGCCTCCGTTGAATGTGAACCCAGACCACAGACTGGTCGATGACCGGTGCAACCAGGTTTGCCAACAGGATCGCCATCATGACGGCCTCGGGAAACGCCGGATTGATGACGCGAATCAGCACGGTGACAACGCCGATCAGGACGCCAAAAATCCAGCGTCCTTTATCGGTCTGCGCCGACGACACCGGGTCGGTCGCCATGAACACCATGCCGAAAGCAAAGCCGCCCAACACCAGATGCCAGTACCAGGGCATGGCAAACAAGGGATTGGAGACACTGCCGATCAAATTGAACAGCTTGGCGGTCACCACCATTCCCAGGAACATGCCGACAATGATGCGCCACGAGGCGATACCGGTGTACATCAGGAATGCGCCCCCGATCAGACAGGCCAGTGTCGATGTTTCACCGAGCGACCCGGGCATCAGTCCGTAGAATGCGTCCAGCCAGCTGAGGCCCGAGTCGGTGATTCCTGCCATACCCTGGTCGGCACCAACCGCCAGAGCCGTCGCCCCGCTGTAGCCGTCCACGGCGACCCAGACCGCGTTGCCGGAAATTTCGGCCGGATAGGCAAAATACAGAAACGCCCTCCCCGTCAGCGCGGGATTGAGAATATTTTTGCCGGTACCACCAAAAACCTCCTTGCCAATGACCACGCCAAAGGATATGCCGAGCGCTACCTGCCACAACGGCAAGTCCGGTGGCAGAATCAATGCGTACAGCAATGAGGTGACCAGAAACCCTTCGTTGACTTCGTGGTTGCGCACCAGGGCAAACAGGACTTCCCACGCCCCGCCGACCAGCAGTGTTACACCGTAGATTGGCAGGAAGTAGAGCAAGCCGTGCAGCGCGCTACCGACAATGCTGTCGGGATCGTGGCCCACGCCCAGCAGCGCCAGAACGCCGCCGCGCCAGCCAGGTACCGAATCGAGCCCCAGGTCTCGCATCGCCAGATTGGCCTGGTACCCGGTGTTCCACAATGCCATCAGGACACAAGGTGTGGCGGCGAGCACGACGAAGAACATGACTCGCTTGAGATCGGCCGCATCGCGCACGTGCGGCGCGCCGCGCGTGAGATCTTTCGATGAGTAGAGCAGCGTGTCCACCATCTCGAACACGGCGCCAAACTGCTGGTAGCGGCCGCCCTTCGAGAAGTGCGGTTCGAGCCGGTCGAGAAATTTCCGGAACCCGGCCATCAGCCACTCGTCTCGATGACGGTGAGAGTATCCCTGAGCGCCTCTCCGAACTGGTACTTACTGCAACAGACGAATGCGCACAGCGCCAGGTCCTCCTCATCGAGTTCCAGGCAACCGAGCTCGCGGGCCGTTTCCGTATCGTTGATGAGCAGCGCTTTGAGAAGCGGTGTGATCAGAATATCTAGCGGCATGACCCTTTCGTAACTGCCGATTGGCACCATGGCTCGCGGGCTGCCCTGCAGCGAGGTCGTCATCTCAATCGGCCGTTTCGGAAACAGACTCGAGGCGAACATCCGGGTCGCGGAAAACTTGCGCCGCCCGGGCGCGAGCCAACCGAGAAAGTCCCGCTGTGTCGTTTCTGCCAGCGCGCATACCTGCAAGTGATAACGCCCGAGAAATGCATTCGGGCCCGCAGCGCGACGCCCTGACAATACCGAACCGGACACGACTCGACAGCTACCCTCGCGTAGCTCACCATTTACCAGGTCGTCGATGCTCGCGCCAATAGGTGCGCGGATCAGCCGGGGATTGCGCATGTGTGGACCGGCGAGCGCGATGATTCGGTTGACGTCGAGCCGTCCGGTCGTAAACAGTTTGCCAATCGCAATGACGTCCTGACAGTTCAGGTGCCATACGCTGCCTGTCGAATGGACCGGATTGAGAAAATGCACATGCGTACCGACCAGACCCGCCGGATGAGGGCCTTGGAATCTGACCACATCCACGCCGTCAATTTGCGGCAGACTGTCGGCGATTCCCGAGCCGACGCAGACATACACGCGGCCTTCCGTCAGCTTGTTGATCACGCGCAAGCCGTCGGTAAAGGCATCCAGGCAGGCACGAACCGTCACATCCGGATCTGCCGCCAGCGGATTCGTGTCGATGGCGGTGACGAATATCGCATTCGGTATCGACTCAGGGGCCGGAACTCGGCTGAATGGACGTGTTCGGAGTGCGGTCCACAGACCCGATGCCAGCAACTGCTCCCGAATCGTCGGTTCCTCGAGATCGTTGAGTGCGCTGCGGGACCAGCTCGTGAAGGAACACTGTTCGTCACCTTCCACGCCTATCACGATCGATTGCAGGCGCCGTCTGGCGCCACGATGGATCCCTGTCACTGTGCCGGAGGCCGGCGCGGTATACGGTACCCCCGGATTATTGCTGTCTTCAAACAGGGTTTGGCCCCGAGTCACACGATCGCCTTCGGCAACGCGAAGATCAGGCTTCAACCGATGGTAGTCATCGGCAAGCAATGCGACCGATTGGACAGGAGACGATCCCGAGACCGCCTGTTCAGGTCGTCCGGCCAGCGGCAGCTCAAGCCCTTTCTTGATGGTTATGTGCATTGCTACGGCCTTCACCTCTGCGGGTGTTGTTTTCCACCACCCCGTCGAGTGTGAATGCTACAAGCTGTACCCAGCATTCAAGTCAATCTTCGGACTCGCTCGTTCCCGGTACTGCCCGGCCTTGCCGAGTTGCGTAGACACGTGTCGTGCCGGCCGTCTCGTAGGCCAAAACCTCATATTCGACGGGTTTGGCCCCCTCCATGCCGGGTGAACCCATCGGCATCCCGGGAACGGCGATGCCACGAATATCGTCCGGCTTTTCCCCTATCAGGCGCCGGATGACGTCGGCAGGCACGTGGCCTTCCACCCAGTAACGGCCCACCACAGCGGTGTGGCACGCGCGGAGTTCCTCCGGCACGCCCAGTTGCGACTGCGCAAGTTGCGTGTTGCGTACGTTCTGAACGCTGACAACAAGGCCATTATCCTGCAGGTGCTCCACCCATCTGCCGCAACAACTGCAGGCGCTCGATTTGTACACGACAACGTCTGCGTCCGCCGGGTCGACCGAAGTCGGCGAGCCCCACCACACGATACTGGTCACCGCAGCTACGACAACGCTGGCGACGATCCAGATCTGCCACTTTGACCAACGCCCGACCGGTCTTTGCGGTTTCTTCTCAAATTTATTCACCACTGAAGTCCTTTCGACGATCGATCTCTTGCCATTGAGCGTAGATCTCATCGGACCGGAAACTCTGAAAATAGCCCACGGTGGCTCGAATCTCGTGCTGCTGCAGAATGTCGGCAAAGCCCGGCATCACACCGCCCACCGGCCCGGTACCTGCGACTCGACAGGCCCCTCGGGGCCGCAGGCCGCAAGCAAGCTGGGCATTGCCGCTGTGACGGCCCGGGCGATCGCAGTCTGCAGTTTCATGACGGTTCATCCCGCCGAAAAGCCTCGACCAGTCTTGGCGAATCGGGCTGCCTGTCGGCATTGCTCGAGTCCTTAACCAGGCGGTCGATCATTGCAAGGCATCCTTTCGGGTCGCGAAGAAACGGATGATGATCCACGCCGGGCATGACGCAGAGGCGCCACCGCGGATTTGAGTTCGTTAGTTCCTCAATCAGGTCCAGCGGCGCCATCAGGTCCTGGCCACCGTGAATCAGCAACACCCGTATGTGCGGCGGCAAATTCTGCAAATCGCGGGCGGCATCATAGCGATAGACGACCTCCCACAGCGATGACGTCGATGAGCGCCAAGTATGCTTGACCAGGTCCTCGGCCACTTCGCGTGGGACACTGCGCACGACGAACGGCAAGATCCTGCCCAGCAGGCGGCGCGTAATTACACAGGCCACCATGGTCAGAAACACATTCGTATAGACGATGCCCCCTCGCACAGGACCATGCCGAAAGTACCGGTATGCGCGTTCCGTCGAGCCGAAGTTGGGCATGCCGATGACCGTGATACTGTGTACTTGCGCGGGAAATTTCGATGCATATGCCACCGTCAGCAAAGCACCGAGCGAGTGACCGACCAGCGAAATCGGACCCAAGGGTTGCAGCACCTTGTGCAGCGCGACGACATGTTCTCCGACGCTGTACCGGGTCCACGGCTTGGGCGACTCGCCGAAACCGAGCAGGTCGACCAGTACGATGCGATACCGATCCTCGATGGACTGCAGTCGCGACGCCCAGTAACGGGTGGTACCGCCAAGCCCCGATATGAAGACCAGCGTCTCGACGCCCTGCCCACGGATCTCGGTATGCAACCCGCCGTCGCCGGTTCTACCCAGCCATTTATCCAGCCAGCTCACAGTTACCTCGTAAGCTGTACGGCTTGGTAGCCATTTCAATCATTCTTGCGCGTGGCGATGACATTGTAAATTGGCACCCAGACAAGGGCGAAATACCAGCCATAGCCGTAGCTCTCGATCAGGCCGAGCAGGAAGCTTTGCCAGCTGAGCCATTCGAATCCCGGCAGCAGGTTTTGCCAGACCCGGTACATCGCGTGCGCAGGAAACAGTAGATCAAAGCCCACACACAAGGCAAAGCTGATTGCGAGAAACAGACTCGAGGCATGACCTACCGCTATCAGAGAAATGCCTGTTCTCATGACACACCTCCCGCATCGCCGCCACCGGGGATCAAGTACTTTTCCGGATCGACTTCGAATTTGTCCAGACAGGCTCGACTACAAAACCGGTACAGGGTGCCTTCGTGCATCTTGCCGTAACCCTGGTCGACTGCCACCGACATGCCACAAACGGGATCGACGGGACCACCTTCGCCGCCACCATGGGCTGAGTGTCCGCCGTGACCATGCACCATGTGGGCGCCACAGCCATAGCGCATCATCACGTAGAACACACCGCCCAAAATCAAATACCAGAGCAATCCATTCATACTCGACTCCTTATATTTCAATTCAATAATCAATGCTCAAGCTCGCGCTACTGAACCTGCTACTCCTCTCGATCGGCCAGAGCGTCGACGTGAGCAACCCACAAAAACGACATGCTGCCGTTACCGTTCAGCATGTTGCATCTCCCTGCAACTCAGCCAATCCGGCGCCGAAAAGCTGCCAATGACAGGCCGAAGAGCACAATGCCAATCGTCACAAGGGCGAGGGATTGTTGCCACAGTTCTTGCCAGCCCGCGCCTTTCAGGAATACGCCGAGAATGATGTCCATGTAGTACCGCAACGGGCTTCCCAGCGATATGGTCTGCAAAGCGTCGGGCATTGCGTCGACAGGGGTAAGGCTTCCGGAGAGAAACATGACCGGGAACAGGCCGAAAAACGCGAGCAACAGTGCCTGTTGCAGAGTCCGGCTTACCGCGGCGATCAGAACGCCCAGTCCGATCGCGCTCAACAGGAAAATTGCAGTCAATCCCAAAAACAGGATAAAGCTGCCACGCAGCGGTACGTGGAACCAGGCGACGATCAGCAGGCTCGGGAACAGGGAAAGCAAGCCCATGATCAGTGTCGGGACGGTTTTGGCAAGGAACAGCTCGCCGGTGCGGATCGGGGTTACCAGTAATTGTTCGATCGTTCCCTGTTCCTTTTCCCGCACGATCGATGCCGCCGGGTGAATGACCCCGACCATCATGCCGGCCAGCGCGATCATCGAGAGCGCCATGAACGCCGTCGTAGTCTGGTCCGGGTTGTACCAGACGCGTTTCACAGGTTTCGCGGTAACGGTCGCGTCCGTGCCTGCGACCGTTCGACGTTCCGACTCGAATCGGCGCAGCAGCTCGAGCGCGTAGTTGCGAACGTTGGCCGCCGTATTGGAATTCGTTCCATCGATCAGTAGCTGGACAGAAGGGTAGATCGCGGACTGGTAAGCCTTCTCGAATCCGCTCGGAATGACGACGACGAGTCCAACCGTTCCAGACTCGAGCCATTCTGCGGCTTGCGCCGGCGTGCCTGCCTCCTCGATCAGGTCGAACGCATCGCTGAGATCGAAGAGTCTGGCGAGGTGGCGGCTCGACACGGTTCGATCCTGATCGACGATCGTGGCCGGCATGTGCTCGACCTCGAAGCTCAATGCATAGGTACAGAGCACAACCTCGATTGTGTATAGCCACAAGATCAGGCCGAGTACCCACCGGTCTCGGAAGAATTGTACAATCTCCTTGCGCAGCAATCCCGATAGCCGTGTCATCTTCATGCGACTTTCTGCTTGAGGCGCCAGGATGAGATCGCGAACACGACCAGCGTATAACCGACGAGCAATGCTATCGGCAACCAGATACTTTCGAGCAGGGCTCCTTTAAGGACGATGCCCCGCGAAACTTCCATGAAGTAACTCGCCGGAAACAACTTGCTGTAGAGCTGAAGCGCGAACGGCATCGTAAACACCGGGAACAGAAAGCCGGAGAAAAGGAACGAAGGCATCAACGTCACAATGAGCGCAAGCAGCATCGCTGCCAACTGGGATCGCGTTACTGTCGAGACGAGTAGCCCGATGCCAACTGTGGTCAACACATAAATGAACGAGACCCCAAGCAGCAAGGCCAGGCTGCCGCGGAACGGTACCTCGAACCAGAAGTAGGCGAATGCGACGACGGTGAGCATTTCGAGAAATGCGACCAGGCCGTAAGGGATCAGCTTGCCGACGATAAATTCGGCAGACGTCACCGGCGACGCAAATATCTGTTGGATCGTGCCCGTCTCCTTTTCCCTGACGATCGCCAGAGCCGTCAGCAAGGGCGGGAACGCCATGAGGATCACGGCGAACAGGCCCGGCACGATGTAGTTGACGCTGCGCAGTGACGGGTTGTACCAGACTCGAATCTCTGGCTCGATGAGCGCGGGGTTGGGATGCGGATATCCACGCACAATCGCGTCGGCGTAGGCCCCGGCGAGGGCCGCCGTGGCCGATTGCGTGCCATCGACGAGTACTTGCACCGGCGCCTCGAATCCCTTCACAAGCGTCTGATAGAAGTGGGGGGGCAAAATCAGTACAATCCGGACCTCGCCGCGCTGCAAAGCGGCTTCCGCAGCTTCGACGGAGTCGAATTCACGCCGTAGTTCGAAATAGGGCGTCGCCGCGAACCGGTCGATGAGCTCGCGGCTCGCGGAAGTACGGTCGTCGTCGTATACGCCGAAAGCCACGTCTTCGACATCGAGATTTACGGCGTACCCAAAGAGAAACAACATCACGAGTGGCATGATCGCGCAAAGCCCGAGGGTGATCGGATCTCGCAGGAGTTCCCGAAGCTCCTTGCCAATGAGTGCATGAATCCGCCGAAGGTTCATGCCGCTTCAAGCCCTGCTTCACGAATCGCAGTCACGAAGACAGTCTCCACCGTCGCACGAGAGTCCGTTCCCGTCTGCTCGCGGAGCTCCTCGAGCGTGCCAAGTGCAATAAGGCGTCCGTGGTGCATCAGCCCGATGCGGTCGCAATAAGCAGCTTCGTCGAGATAGTGGGTCGTGACGACCACGACCATGCCGGCACCGGCCAGGATTCTGATGAGCTGCCAGAAGCGGTATCTCGAAACCGGATCGACGCCCGAGGTCGGTTCATCGAGGAACAGAACGGACGGACGATGCAGGATGCTGCAGGCAAGCGCCAGTCGTTGCTGTGTCGCGCCCGACATTGCTGCGACCGGTGTATCGTTCCCTTCGCTACCCAGGTCGGTCATCGCCTTCGCCCACCGAATGGCTTCGGTGGCAGCAGTCCGTTCCAGTCCGTAGGCACTCGCAAAAAAGGCCAGATTCTCGGCCAGTGTCAGATCGCGATAAAGCGAAAAACGTTGTGACATGTAACCAATCCGCTGGCGTAAATCTGCTGCGTCTGGCGTGACGCGGTCGCCGCCGATCCACGCCTCACCGTGGGTAATCCGGATCAGGCCGCAGAACGCTCGAATCAGCGTCGTCTTGCCCGCTCCGTTCGGTCCCAGCAGTGCGAGCAACGTGCCCGGTGCCGCTTCGATCGAGACGTCGTCCACCGCCCGAAAGTCGCCAAACTCGACCGTGATACTGTCGGCACGTATGCCACCGGATTGTGACAACCGCGCGGTCGGCTCAATGGCGTCGCGGGTGCCGGGTCCGGCGTGAAGCACAAACACGTCTTCAAGTGTCGGCGCTACCTCATGTGCATTCGCAATGCGAACCGCGCCTGTTCGACCACCGGAGCCAGGAGGATCGCCCGGCGCCGTTCGCTGGAACCGCACGCGATCCGGAAGGACCTGAATGCCATATAGGTCCGTGTGCTTCGCGAGTTCCTGCGCCGCCTGTGCCGGATCACCGGCGACAAGCTCGAAGACCCGGCCAACGGCTGTATCTCGAACGGCCTCGGGCCGGTCCGCTGCGAGTGCTGCGCCCTCACGCAGCAACAGCACCCGGTCACAGCGCTCGGCCTCGTCCATGTACGACGTGGCCACCAGGATTGCGATGCCCTGGCGGCGGAACGTTTCGAGCATCGCCCAGAGTTGCTGACGGGATAGCGGATCCACGCCCAGGCCGGGCTCGTCCAGCAGCAGCAAATCCGGTTCGTGTACCAAATTTGTGCACAGCGAGAGTTTCTTGCGCATCCCGCCGGAAAGATTTCCCGCCGGGCGGTCAGTGAAGGCTCCGAGCCCCGCCATTTCGAGCAGTCGAGCGCGACGAGTCGAATAACTATCACCAGTCACTGCACGAATCTGCGCCGAGAAACTCAGGTTCTCCTCGACGCTCAAGCGGTCATAGAGGGTGAAACCTTGCGACATGTAGCCGATGCGCGCGGCCACCGCTTTCGACTCGCGGACGGTATCGAACCCCAGCACATTACAGGTGCCTTCCGACGGATCGAGAATGCCGGCGCACATTTGCAGTAAGGTCGTCTTGCCCGCCCCGTCGGGTCCGACGACGCCGACCATTTCACCACGACCGATGGCGAGTTCTACGCCGCGTATTGCCCACCGTCGGCGATAACGACGGCCCAGGTCGTGAAGCTCGACGATCGGTTCGAGCGGCACGGCGGCACGTCTCCTAGCTCACCGGCACCGGCAAACTGGCGGGCCAGTCCTTGGACTCGTCCCACCGGATCCACGCATCGGCCGGCATGCCTGGCTTAAGTCGTCTCTCGGGATTCTCGAGCGCCAGCGTCACGCCATAGACCATGCGCGTGCGTTCTTCGGGCACGTGAATGTCACGCGGCGTGAATTGCGCATAGTCGTCGACGCGTGCGACGCGTGCGTCGAAGTAGCGATCGGGGAAGGCGTTTACACGCAGTCGCGCTGCATTGCCGAGCTGAACCTTGCCGAGTTCCGCCTCGGGAATGTATACCTTGAGTTCCAGCCGGTCGAGATTGACAACCAGCCCAAGCGGCTGACCTGCCTGCACGACCTCACCGGTTTCAACCGCCCGCACGAGCACGGTACCGTCCTCGGGTGCCGTGACCTCGGTCTTGTCGAGCTGGGTGCTCGCGAGACGCACGCCGGCCTCGGCGCTCGCGATCTGCCCGTCCAGCGCATCGCGCTGCGCGCGCAGCCTGTCGAGCTGGCCTTGAGCTTCACGGAGCCCGTCCTCGGCCTGATCGAGGTCCTGGTCACTCGCGACGTTCGACGCGCGGAGATTCCGCGCCCGCTCGAATTGTCGGTTAGCCGTCTCCACATGGTGAGTCCACATCGCGATCTGCGAATCGATCGCCGCGCGCGAATCGCGCAGCGCCGAGAGTTCGCCCTCACGGGCACGCAACTGGTCCCGGCTCGTTTCGGCATCGATGACGACCAGGGTTTGACCCCGTGTCACCGACTTGCCCTCCGCCAATGCCTGCTCCGTGACCCTACCCGCGACCTCGGACGCAATCCGGACTTCCGTGCCCTCGATGTGGCCGTTGCCGTAAAGAAAACCCGACGGTATGTCCTCAGGCCGGGTTGCCCAATAGATACCATACGAAATGCCGCTCACCGCGAGGAGACCAATTAACGACAAAACCCATGACTGTTTCATTTCGTATTCCTCCCTGCCGCGTCTGCGGAGCGCCGCATTGTTCTTATCGCTCTCCTTTCAAAATGTTGCCATTCGCTGAATCTCGCCTTTGATACCGTGAGTCTAGCAGTCCTCAGCTGCCATGCTTGGCCAGCCACAAAATCCGAGCGGAAGCTCACCGTAGCCGCAGTGAGGATTGCACTCTGCAGCAGGCTGAAAAACGGATACACCGTCCGCAATAGATCGATAGTGAGTTGTCGGTAGATCAAGCGCAGCACCTAGGACCCCTCCGACCCGGACTTGCCTCGAATCTCGTGGTCACGTGCGGTATCGGACCGACGCACATTGGGCTGAAACCGGGGTGATGCGGTCATCCAGCGATTCGCTGCATAGAGACCCGCGACCCAGATCGCCACTCCGAGAATCGACAGCAGCAGCGTCGCGTAATCGAAGCGCATGCAGCACTTTGACAACCCATATCCGGCCAACACCAGTCCGAGCGGCAATACGATCATTACGACGAAAGTAACGGCGAGTGCTGAACCCGGTTCCTCCACCAACAGCCGATCACCAACGCCGCAGCCTTCGACTCTTGGTACACGAAGCGTCTTGTACGCGGATGCCGGACCGCCAAAATGACAGCCTGTCTTGCCGTGACAGGCGGCGCAGTCGGCGCCTGTGGGGACCTTGACGGACATCTCGTCGCCATCAATTGCGGTGATCAGCCCGGGTTGCCAGGTCATGTGGCTTCCTCCTTCGGAATCTCGATCGCCGCTGCACAATCAAGTCTCGATAACATCGGTCAATCCCCCGTTACCGGCCGAGTCGAGCTGTGTGTGTGAACGACCTTCCAGTCCGTGCCGATCCGCCGGAACAGGAACGTCTCATGACCACGGCGGTGAATGGAGCGCTGATCCTTGTTGACGACGGCTGTCAATTCGACGTCGGTAATCGCCCAGGCAAAATTCTCCTCGACGTGCGTCTCGATATTGGAGAAGTCGAGGTCGAGATCGGATAGCGCGTCCCCCTCGGGCTCGACATGGTGCTCGATGAGGTCACTGAGGCCTTCGTTTTGACCGCCGCTCTCAATGTAGCGAGCGCCCTCGAAATCGAGAAAATGGCGCCGAAAAGGCGCGCCGTCAGCGTTTTCCCACCCGACCTCGATCGCTTCGATGATTCCGATGAGGGCTTGACGGTCATCATCCGTCGTTTGCGCAACTGACGGCATCACGAAAACAATGCTCATTATCAAGACCATTGCGCTGTGTATTGGTATGTTTATTTGCATGTTATTGACTCCCTGATGTGAGGTTCGATGCGCGAACGATGTAAGTGCGCCAGTAACCTTTCCAGTGATTGATCGGGCCACTGCATTGCCTCATTGTGCGGCCCCCTCCGTTACCGGATGCCTGGCAAGCAGGGCCATCAATGCAGGCCCGATCAGTGCGACCGAAATTATTGCGATGATCAATGCATCGAATACGGTGCGCGTCATGTGGCCCTGGTTGAATCCGACGGTGCCAACAACCAGTGCCACCTCGCCGCGCGCCACCATGCCGAGCCCGATGAGCAAGCGTTCTCGCCAATCACGAATGCTGATCGCCCCTACCAGCCCAGCAAATGCTTTTGCGCTGACCGCGACCGCAATCAACGCAACGATGAGCCACAGCATCGTCGCTTCATCGACGCCACCCCACTGCGCCTGCACGCCGATCATGACGAAGAAGAACGGCATGAATACCAACACCAATGGGCGCAACGATGTTGCGCTGAGCTCTCGGTGATCGTCATTCATCCCTTCGCCGGTGCCGAGACCGGCAAAGAACGCACCGACGACCGATGACAGCCCGAGCGCCTGTGTCACCATTGCGCCTACCATGACTGCCGTCAGCACCCACGCACCGCGTGCCAGGCGGCGACTTATGAAATTGCGATGCGATGCCCAACGGGTAGTGGCGCGGGCGATAATGAACAGGCCACCAAGCGCGACGATGGCCAAAAATGCGAATCGTAGAACTTCCGATCCGCGAAAGCCATCGCTCAGCAATCCGTGGGTGGCGCCGAGAAGGTAGAGGACGATCACGTCGTCAATGACGGCTGCTGCGATTATGATGTCGGCAGCGCGTGAACCGATGCGGCCAAATTGTTCCAGCACCTGTACGGTTATCCCAATGCTGGTGGCCCCGAGTGCCAGACTCAGGTAGATCACTTCGTCGCTCGGGGAGCCGTACATATGACCAATGACGTAGCCGCCTGCCACGCTCAGTCCAATTCCGAGCGCAGCTACAGCGATTCCCGCTGCACCGGCTGCCGCCAGGCGTTTGAATCGAGTCTCGAGTCCGGCGATACCCAACAGAAGTATTACGCCGATCTCGCCGAGGCCGTGCAGCAGCGGGCTGTGCGATACCCAATCGAGCATCATGGCGCCCAGAACGATGCCAAGCACGACCTGGGCAACGGCGTTGGGGAATTTGAACCTCCGGCTGAGCCATCCCAACGCTCCGCCGAGTACCAGCACCACGAGCATATCGATGAAATCCGTCATCGCGGCCTCACTTCCCCGGCCCCGGCAGAGATACCGGGACGCCGGCAGGTCGGGTCACACCATAAATGCCCAGCAGGCCGAGACCGATTCCCGCAACTTCCAGCGCATGCAGCCGTTCCGCAAAAAAACCGACACCAATGATCAATCCGAAGATGGGCGTCAGAAACGTAAACACGTTGAGTCGGCTCAGGCTCGCGTGTTGTAGCAACGCAAACCACAGTACGAAAGCAACGGCTGTGCCGAGAACACTCAAAATTATGAGATTTGTGACGAACCGCAACGACCAGTCAATGGCGGTGAAGTCCTCGATCGCCACGCCTAGCAGGGCCAACGGCAGTGAACCAATCACCAGCTGCCAGCCCATTGCACGCAGTATGTCCACACGCCCGGCCAGTCGTTTCAGTGCCACGTTACCAACGGCGATTCCTACGGCCGCCAATTGAATCAGGACGATCCCGATCAGCTGCGACTCCGTACCGGCGAGGCCCGAAATGCCGATCAGGGCAATGCCAGCGAACCCGGCGAGTAATCCGCTGCGTTGCACGACCGACAGATCCTCGCTCAGGTATGCCCACGCGAGCACAGCGGCGATCAGTGGCTGAGTATTGGCGATCACCGTAGCCAACCCCGGCGCTACGAGACCACCACCATAGAACATGCCGAAGAAACCCAGGCTCGTTGCGCTCAGCCCGACAAGTACAATTCCCTTCCAAAGAGTGCGGTCCCGGATCGTGGGCCTGCCGAGCCATTCGGCCGCAGCGATGAGTACGATTCCTGACAACGCTGCACGTAAGCCTGCAAACGTCATTGGCGGGGCGTCTGCCAGCCCCAGGCTGATCAGCGGAAAGCACAGCGCCCACAACAGCATCACCAGCGTCGCTCCCAGCCCGACGCGCAGCGACAAGCGGTCGACCGTCCGTTCTGCGTGGCGTGTGCGCGAAATCACGCGTGCTCTCCGCTCGCTCTGCGTGAATCACGGGCACAGCGACACCAGGTGCAATCGCACTCTTCGCGCAAGTGTTCGTGGGCCGGTGCGGGCCGGTGCGGCAACCATCCGGCGACTGCGGTTTTCCATGGCGCTGGCGCATAGAGTTTGTGCAACAGTCGACGCGGGTCACGCCCGGCAATGGCGCGCCGAAACGCCCATTTCCGCCCGTGATCGCCGAGGCGCTCATAAATCCATCGATTGCAGAGACTGCTGGCGTTCAAACCACCCAATGAGTCTTGCCACTGGCGGTCGTATCGGCCTCTCCCCGCTTCGCTCTGGCCGGCAAGCACTCCCGAGATCAGCGCATACCGCAAGCCGAACCCGAACAGCGCATCCTGAAAGCCCGCCGCTTCGCCCACATAGCAGCGATTGCCGATGACAGTGCGCTCCACGCGCTCGAAGTTCCCGCTGCCGCCGAATCGCCGCGCCGTCGTCCAGCGCAGACCAACCTCGCTTGCAAAGAAATCAACAGTCGCATCCAGAAAGTGTCGTTCGTCGTGAAATCCGCGAAACAGGCATGTCGCCACGGTACCGCGACCTCCGTCGATGAGCAGGTAGCTGTAACCGGCCGGCGCTAGCGAGTCCGCAACAACGACATAACAACCGTTTGCCATGTCCGTTTCGAACACGTAGCCGGCCGCGATGACGTCTGCTCGATGCGGGCCCTCGGCGATCACTCCGCCATTGCTTACATGGCGTTTTCGTTCACCGTATCGAATTGTCACACCCGCGTTGACTGCCTGGTCCTTCAACGCCTGGTCGAGAGTTCCTGTCTCGCGTCCGCGACGCACCAGATAGAAGATTGGCTGCTCGGCACGCAGCGTGTGTGCCGGTCCGTCGGTGCACAGGCAAACGATCTCATACACGGGCGTGTGCCGGAAATTGATGCCGATTCCATATTGCCCAAGCTCGGCCAGCACGTCGGTCGCGGATGTCCAGTTTTCCAGTCCCTGGAAGTCGCCGTGAAATCGCGCGCCGACGTCGGGGCGCTTTTCATACACCGTCACGGCCATACCACGCGCGCGCGCGGCCAGCGCTGCACTCAGCCCCGACGGGCCGGCACCGACAATCTGTAATGCCTTGTCACTCATCGGCGCGCTCCCCGAGGGCGGCGGCGATGGGCAGCGATGCCTGAAGCGCCGCGAGTTCTCGCTCCGTGAGTGTTTCCTGCTGCAGTAGCAGTTGCGCGCCCTGCTCGAGGGTATCGCGCGAATTCGACAGCGTGTCCCTAGCCTGGTCGAAGGCGGCCTGCACCAGGCTCCTCACAGCCCGGTCGATCTTCTCCGCGGTCTCATCACTGACCTCGCGCTGCGTGCCTGGCAGCGGGACCGGGCTGCCAAGGTAGGCACTGGTTTCCTGCTGATAGACGACGTGTCCCAGGGTCTCGTCCATGCCGTAGCGTGTGACCATGCCGCGTGCGATTTCGGTGGCCCTGGCCAGGTCGTCTGCCGCACCGGTCGACAGGTGCGAGAACACCAGGTGTTCGGCCGCGCGGCCGCCGAGCAGCACGGCCATCTTGTTGGCGAGTTCTTCCTGCGTCATCAGGAAGCGATCTTCGGTGGGTCGCTGGATCGTGTAGCCCAGGGCACCGATGCCGCGCGGAATGATGGAAATCTTGTGCACGGGGTCGACGCCAGGCAGCGACATTGCAATCAGCGCATGTCCCATTTCGTGGTAGGCGACCACTTCGCGCTCCCTGGGATTGAGCAGGCGGTTTTTCTTTTCGAGTCCGGCGACAATACGCTCGATGGCCTGCGTGAAATGGTCCAGCGTCACCTCGTTCGCATCCTGCCGCGTCGCGAGCAATGCCGCCTCGTTCACCAAGTTAGCTAGATCGGCACCGGTAAATCCCGGCGTGAGCGCGGCGATTGCGTCGATATCCAGTTCGTGTGCGAGCCGCACCTTTTTGACATGGACACGGAGAACTGCCGACCGGCCGACTTTGTCAGGACGGTCGACGAGCACCTGGCGATCAAAACGACCCGCCCGCAATAGCGCCGGATCCAGAATCTCCGGTCGATTGGTCGCTGCCAGCAGCACCAGCCCCTGGCTTGGATCAAAACCGTCCATTTCCACCAGCAGCTGATTGAGTGTCTGCTCTTTTTCGTCATGGCCTCCGCCGATGCCCTGAATGCCTCGCGCCCGCCCGAGGGCGTCGAGTTCGTCGATGAAAATGATCGCCGGCGCTTTTTGCCGTGCCTGCTCGAACAAGTCACGAACCCGCGCCGCGCCCACGCCAACAAACATCTCGACAAACTCCGAGCCGCTGATGGAGAAAAACGGGACTTTGGCTTCGCCGGCCACGGCGCGTGCCAGCAGCGTTTTGCCCGTGCCCGGCGGACCTACCAGCAGGATACCTTTGGGCGCACGAGCGCCGAGTCGACTATAGTCCTGGGGATCGGACAGAAAGTTGACTACTTCCTGCAGCTCTTCTTTGGCCTCGTCGACACCGGCCACATCACCGAAACTCACCTTGGTGTCGGTCTCGACATACACTTTGGCTTTGCTCTTGCCGACCGACATCATGCCGCCCGAGGTCTGCATGCGGCGCATGGCAAACGCCCAGATGCCGAAGAACAGTGCAACCCAGATGATGGTCGACAGTATTGAGCCGAGCCAGCGATTCTCGCGGCGTCCGGCGAAAGTCACGCCTGCAGCCTCCAGCTCCTGCGTAAGCCCGTCGTCTTCGACGCGAATTGTCACGAAGTCGTGTCTGCCCTCACCGCTGCGCTGCAGGGCTTCCAGTTTTTCCACCGGTAGCAGGGTGCTCAATCCATCGGTGCGTACGGTGCCACGAATGTCGATCTCGCTGATGGTCAGGTTCTCGAGTTTTCCACCGGCCAGCAGGGTCTTGAAATCGCTGTATGCCAGCGTCTCGGAATGTCCGCCGAAATAGTCCTGTATGGACACCAGCACGATCAGTGCCAGCAGAACGTACCAGATCGAGAATTGCTGCCTGTTGTCCATTGCTCGCCTCCCGAATCGAACCCGCTAGGACCGCGTTCCAAAACAACGAGCGAGAAAATCATGGAGCGACACGAACACGATCCCGGCACAGATGCTGAACGCGCGGTCCCCGTTGCTCATCGGCCGATACCGTGGCTGCCATGGCCATGAATCAGGTGCATGTCCGAGCGCAGCAGCAGGACAATGAGCAACAAGGAATTGGCGCTCAGCCAGCTCATGTCGTTCAATCTCGGTCGACCAACTCGTCGGAAAGAACATCATCGCCGCTGGGCAGCTTCACGAGTCGGTTGATGTCTTCGACCGCGAGGATGCCCGAGTAGCCACAGTGTTCCGAACAGCGGCCGATGGCAGCGACAATCTGGTCCACCCGATCCTCGCCGATGTAAAGCACGAAACGGGCGCATTCCTGCATTAGATCGCGGCGGAAATAGTTCGGGTGCTCGCCATAGCCTTGCACGTGCTCAACCGTGACGCCGGGCACTCCGCATTTACGCAGGTTTTCCTCCAACTTCGGCAGACAGTCGAGCGGCACGATGGCCGTGATGCGTTTGATGGTCATCTTGATTCCTCCTGGGCGCCGACCAGGTCGGCGTTCGTCTCGAGTAGCTTGTGCACCCCGTCGGCCAGACTGCCGGTCAGGTCGATGGCGTTGGTGGGATGCTCTATGGTGTTGCAGGTCACTACCGTGGCGGCACCGGCACGATTGAGTCCGTCCAGGGCGTCGCCGGCAAATACGGCATGCGCGCCGATGCAGACCGGTGCTGCGTAACCTGCCGCGGTCAGATGGCCGATGGTCTCGATCATCGTACGGGCGGTGGATATGATGTCGTCGACGAGCACCGGTGTGTGCGACCGCCAGGGCTCGAGCGGTGGCACCTGTATCTCGACATCCCGGTCTCCGCGCCGGGTTTTGGAGAGTACGATCCAGGGTGCGCCAGCTTCATCGCCAATCGCACTGACCCACTGCTCACTCTCGCTGTCGGGCCCCACGATGACCGGCCGATCGACGTGCGCCCGAATCCAGGCCGCCACAGCAGGAGCCGCATGCCCGACCCAGGTCGGGATCGAATAGATCTCGCCGAGCTGGCTGAATCGATGCAGGTGCGGATCGATGGTCACGAGGCCGTCGACGGTATTGCTCAGCAGCCTCGAGAAGATGCGCGAGGTGACGACTTCGCCGGGCTGAAAGCGCGCGTCCTGGCGCATGTACGGCAGATAGGGTGACACCAGCACGACGCGACGCGCCCCGAGCACGCGCGCGGCGCGAACGCAATATATGAGCGGCAAGATCTGCGCGTTGGGCTGGAACAGGTTCGCGGCCAGTACCGCATCACGCCCCTCGCACGGCGTGTCGCCGCGCACGTAGGTTTCGCCGTCGGGAAACTGGCGTACGCTGATCGCCCCCTGCTCGGCGTCGAGTGCCCTGGCCAGTCGCTCGGCAAGCGCTTCATGGCCCGGCATGTCAAAAACGATCACGGAATCATCCATTGCCTTCCTCACTGTCTGACTCAACCACTTCCAATGTGCTCGGGTGTTGGCTCAGGTATTGCAGGGCATACACCAGTTCTCCTCGTGCCTCGGCATGTACCGTCATGACCGGCGCGCCCGCCTCTACGGTATCGCCAACGCGCACGTGCAGTACGACGCCCGCCGCGGCGGCCGTGGGCGCGCCTGCGAGCTTGGCCACTTTGGCCAGGCGCCGATTATCGATAGTGCCTATCCGGCCGCCCCGATCGACAACCACATCGTGACGGTGCCCTGCCACCGGTGGAGTCCGCAGACCGCCCTGGGCTTTACAGATCGCCTGAAACTTGCGCCATGCAATACCGTTACCCAGCGTTTGTTGCGCCAGCAGTACACCCTTGCCCGCTTCGGCCCGCCCGCTGGTCTCGAGGACTCTGCCAGCCAGCAATGCGGCGCGTTCACGCAGATCGCCGGGTGCATCGGGCGCACCCTGCAGCACTGCAAGCACGTCGCGTGCCTCCAGTGCCGGGCCAATACCGCGGCCGACGGGCTGGCTGCCATCGGTGACAGCTATCTCGACATTGAGCCCCAGCCGGTCACCGGTGTATTGCAGAACTGAGGAGAGTCGATCTGCCGCTTCCTCGTCCCTGACTTTTGCCGTTGGACCAACAGGGATATCGATCACTGTGTGGCTGGACCCCGCGGCGATCTTCTTCGACAACACCGAAGCGACCAGTTGTGCCTCACTGTCGATATCCAGAGCTCGCTCGACCCGAATCAACACGTCGTCGGCAGGACTCAGGTTGACCGACCCGCCCCACACCAGGCAGCCACCTTCCTCTTCCACCACGGCACGCATTTGCTGGAGCGACAAATCCACCGTGGTGAGAGTCTCCATGACGTCGGCGGTGCCGGCTGGCGACGTGATCGCCCTCGAGGAGGTCTTGGGCATCACCACGCCACATGCAGTGGCGATGGCGACTACTATCGGCGTCGTGCGATTGCCGGGCAGACCACCCACACAGTGCTTGTCGAACACTGCCGGCTGGTCCCACCGAAGCCGCTCGCCCGCCTCCACCATTGCACGCGTCAAGGCCACGATTTCGTCGGCACTCATACGCTCGCCCGTGCAGGCAGTGAGGAATGCACTGAGTTGCACGTCCGTATAACGTCGTGCGGCGATGTCGTCGACGATGGCACGCAGGGCACTGTCTCCCAGCGTCTGCCCGAACAGCTTGCCGCGCACGTGCCGAAACGATTCGACCGGCTCCGGATGACGGAAGCTCACCGTGCACGGCCGCTCGCTGCCGAGCAGTGCCCAGGCGATCGTGGATAGGCCTGCCTCGCCATGAGCGAGCCAGTCGCCGTGCACGGTGTTCAGCGTCGCAATCAGCGACGTGTTGTTGCCGCTGATCAACACACGGGATTGCGCTTCGAAACCTTCGGCACGGCAGACAGGACAGTCCGCTCGCATGTAGACGACCGGTTCCTGGTAGGTATCAATGCCAATGGGCCGCGCCGTGAGCGTTGATTCTCGCTGGCTCTGGGCGCCCGGTTCGGGCGATGGCCGAATCATGATGATGCACCCTCGGCGCTCAGCGTGATTTCGCACTTGCGCAACAACGACAACCAGCTGAGTGCCGGATCGCGAAGGTCTACGCCGGCGAGCACGCGCTGGTGCCGGTGCAGGTAGTCATCGAGGTAACGAAACACATGGTCAAGGTGAACCCAGTGCCAGCCCCGCGGCGCGCTGTCGCCATGGGAGGCAAACAGGACCATGCGAATCACGTGCTGGCTTTCGCCCCGGGCACGACCGTGCTGCAGCAACTCCTGAACCAGATCCGGCGCTTCGCCCGCATGGCAACAGCCGAAACGCGCCAGCGCCGCGGCCAGGACCTGGCGATCGCGCGATGCAGGATTGACCTGTGCCCGGCCCTGCTTGATTTCTGCAACGATCATGTCGGTCGCGTCGGCAGGAGCACCAAGTACCGGATCGCAATGCGCGGCAACGGGTCCGGAAACGTGCGTTTTGCTCCCGTCGCGAGTCGCATCCGGCGTTATTCGCCGAGGAAATCGCACTGCCATCAGGTCGATATCGGTGCGCATGCGCGGCGGATGGGCGCGTCGCGATTCGACCAGTGGATACTCGGTGGTCGTGAAGTACCCGTTGACGTGCAGGTACGCCCGCACCAATTGTGTGCTCACGTCCATCAGCGCGACCTCACGACAGTACCCGCTGCTGGCCTTCGGACGGAATCTCGGCCTTCACGGCCAGTACGGATGCGAGTCGGTCGCGCAGCGCTCGTGAGGCGGCGGGTTCCCCATGGGTGATGAATACCGCTCTCGGGACCGCGATTTTCAGCGGTTCCATCCACCGGATCAGTTCGTCGCAATCCGCATGCGCCGATAAGCTCATTAACTCCTGCACTTCGGCGCGTACTGCGTATTCCTGCCCGTGAATCTTGACGCTCCTGGCACCGGCAATCATGGCTGCACCCCGGGTCCCCGGTGCCTGAAACCCGGTGAACAACACGGTGTTGTCGGGATTGCCCAGCCAGGCCTTGAAGTGATGCAGAATGCGCCCTCCCTCGGCCATGCCGCTCGCCGAGATCACGATCATCGGCCCGTTCCGGTTGTTCAGTTCCCGGGATTCCTCGGCACTATTGACGTAGTCCGCAATGCCGCACATGGCCCGGCACGCCTCAGGATCCAGTCGATGCTCGGCACGGTGGGCACAGAAGATGTCGGTGGCATTGATCGCCATGGGGCTGTTCAAGAAAATGGGGATCGACGGAATCGCACCACTGCTGCGCAAATCGGCCAGCAAGTGCAAGATGGCTTGCGCGCGGCCGACCGCAAAAGCCGGAATCATCAGGATGCCGTTGCGTTGTGCGGTGCGATTGACCACGCGACCAAGTGCCTTGACGGCCGATGCGCCATCATGCTGACGATCGCCGTAGGTCGATTCCACAACCAGGTAATCGGTGAAATCGAGCGCCTTCGGGGCTTGCATGACAACGTCGTTGCTGCGGCCCAGATCACCGCTGAACGTCACTCGCAGCCCGTCGACCGAAAACTGAATCCACGACGCGCCGAGGATGTGTCCCGCCGGATAGAACATCGCGCTGATACTGTCGCCAATGCGCACAGGCTGACCAAATGCCACCGTCTGCAGCATCTGCAGGGCGGCTTCGGCTTCGGCTCGTGTGTACAGCGGTTGCGCGGGCTGGTGTGTTGAGTATCGCTTGCGGTTCGCGTAGCGGGCGTCCTCTTCCTGCAAATGTCCAGAATCCGGCAGCAGGATATCCACCAACGCAGCAGTGCCGGAGCTGCAATACACGGGCCCGGTGAAGCCCTGGCGACGCAAGACCGGCAGATATCCGCTGTGATCGAGATGCGCGTGCGTCAGGCAGACTGCATCCAGGCCTGCCGCTTCGAAGGGCAGCGGGCGCCAGTTGCGCTCGCGCAAAGGCTTTCCGCCCTGAAACAGACCACAGTCGACAAGCACACGCTGCCCATTCGCCTCGATCAGGTATCTTGACCCGGTTACCGTGCCGGCGGCGCCCAAAAACGTCAGCGTAGCTGCTTCGTGCACGACATCAGCTCGCGGACGGCGCCCCGGCGTTCTTTCGCGACGGCAAAAACGCCGGCGTCCTGGCCATGTACTCCCGGTACCGATCGCCGAACTCATCAAGCGCCAGCTGCTCTTCGCGGCGCGCGAGACGCACGTAGACGTACACCAGGATCGGGAACATGATGAGCGTCGGCAGGGTCGGCCACTGCAGCAAAAAGCCGAACATGATCACGATGAAGCCGACATACTGGGGATGGCGCACACGGGCATAAATGCCATCCACCGCGATCTCGTGTTGTTGCTGCGCGGTGTGCAGTACGCGCCAGGCCGAAGCCAGTATCATGAAGCCCCCAACGATGACCAGGCTGCTCAGGATGTGCAGAGGATCGAAGTGCGGATTGATGTCCCAGCCGAATAATGTGTTCCACAGATGGCCGGAGTCATGGCTGAAGATGTTGGTTTCGGGATACCTGGACTGCAGCCATCCCGACAACAGGTAGATGGTGAGGGGAAAACCGTACATCTCGGTGAACAGCGCGACAACGAACGCAGAGAATACGCCGAGACTGCGCCAGTCGCGTTTTGTTTGGGGCTTCGTGAAACTGAATGCGAAGATTATGAAAATGGCTGAATTGAGGATCACCAGGGACCACAAGCCGTAAGCATTAGCATCGTGCATTACCTGTCCTCCTGCTTCGTATCCGCACCATCGTGGCCGCCATGTTCACTGTCGTGCCCACCGTGCCCGCCACCATGTCCACCATGGCCGCGGTGCATAAACATGTGCATCACCGGGCACAGCAACAGGATCAGGTACGGCAGGGAGTAGATAAAGTGCGCCCGGTGCTCGGTGAGCAGAAAGTACAGGACGCCACCGATCAGGCCCATTGCTGCCAGACCGTTGGGCGTAAACCAGAATCTGCGGTTCGAGTTATTCATATCAATCACTCCGATCGACCTGCTCAGGTCGCACACCGTGGCGTGCCACCGTTGCTGCGGTCGCAGGATCGGCCGTGACAGAGGTGGCTACGACAACCGACGCCGGCGTGTAAGGCGAAACGTTCCACCGTTGTCACGCCGACTGACCGGGCCTTCACCACCCCTTCACGATACCGCCCTTGCTATTACACCTGCGCTTCGATGATCGACTCGATCATGATTTGCATCATGTCGACTCGTGCCTCGAGATCGGCCAGTCGCTCGGCGTCACTCATTCCGGCACGCGGACGCGATATCGGAGCGCGCTTATGTTGATGGCGCGGCGTGTCTGTCTCTTCAGCGCTGGCCGGTCCTCGTCCGAGGTGCTCGGAGACCATGTCATGCATGTACATGCCGCCCATTTCGCTCATCAGCGTCATGGCCTCGCGCATGCTCTCGCGATGAGCCTCCATCAGTTGCGCTCGCTCATCGAGATTCGTTGTCGCCCGGATGGCGTGCATCTCCTCGGCCATGGTGCCCATCAATGCCTCCAGTTCCGTCTGCCTTTCGGCCCGCGCGGCTTGCTCGGCCGCCCACTGGGACTCGGACGCAGCAGCCGGGTCGTCTTGCGCCAAGGTCGTACCGGCCACCGCGAAAGAGATCGCAAGTATCGCGATACTCGTGGCTACTTTCCTCATGTCTTTTCTCCTACTCCATTTGGAGCATCTTGTATCGACGGAAACCGACAATCGGTTTCCACCCTTGGAGGCATCACAGCGTCAGCGCTTCATTCGCACTGACGCTCTTTGTTACTCCACAATCAACTTGCCGCGGAACATGCCCATCTGGCAGGCGAATTCGTATTCGCCTGGTTCTTGCGGGACGAATTCCACGGCTACAGTTTCGCCGGTCGGTAACTGCGCGCTTTTGTCGAAATCCGGCAACAACACCATCTCCGAGCAGCTCGCGCTTTCCTCGCGGCGAAAATTCAATCGCACCGGCTTGCCCCGCTGCACCACGATCACATCGGGCGTATAGCCGCCCTTCACCAGGATCATCGCTTCCTGATGTCCGGAACTCGTCACGGACGCGCGCGAGCCCCTGGATTTTTTCAGCCAGAAGAACCAGACGATGAATACAATCAGAGCAAAACCCAGTACGGAGACAATCAGACGATCCGGCGTCATGCCACACCTCCTTTAGGCTGGAAATAGCGAAGCCGGTTGGCGTTCGTTACGACCGTCACCGAGCTGAATGCCATTGCCGCTGCTGCGATTAACGGCGACAGCAGCAATCCGGTGAACGGGTAGATCAGCCCCATGGCAACCGGTACGCCCAGTACGTTGTATATGAACGCGCCGAACAGGTTCTGATAAACATTGCGCATGGTCGCGCGCGATATTTCCATGGCGGTGACGACGCTCACGAGGCTGCCTTTGATCAGCGTGACATCGCTCGCTTCGATTGCGACGTCGGTGCCCGTGCCAATGGCCATGCCTACGTCAGCCTGGGCCAGGGCCGGTGCGTCATTGATGCCGTCGCCCACCATGGCGACCACCTTGCCCTCGAGCTGCAGCTTTTGAATCTCGTGGGCCTTGTCCTGCGGCAGCACGTCAGCGAGCACGCGGTCAACGCCCACCTGTCGGGCAATGGCCGCCGCCGTACGTTCGTTGTCACCGGTAATCATGACGACTTCGAGCCCGAGATCATGCAGTGCCTTGATCGCCCGGCCGGAATCGTCCTTGATGGTATCCGCCACGGCCACCAGGCCGGCGGCAGCGCCATCCACGGCGACGTACATCGGCGTCTTGCCGTCACCCGCCAATCGTTGCCAGTCGGCTGTGAGGGCGGCGGCGTCAATGCCCCGATCGCGTAGCAGTTTTGCATTCCCGAGCAGCAGTTCGTGGTCGGCCACAGTGCCGCTGACGCCGTGGCCCGGAATTGCAGTAAAGTCGCGGGCATCGGACAGTGTCAGGCCGCGCTCTTCGGCGCCCCGTACGATAGCCTCGCCGAGCGGATGCTCGGAGCCTTTCTCCAGACTCGCCGTCCAGGCCAGCAGACTGTCCTCGTCAATGTCGGCGACCGTGATGACGTCGGTCAGGGCCGGCTCGCCCCTGGTGATCGTGCCGGTCTTGTCCAGCACAATGGCGTCGATGCGTTTGGCCGTTTGCAGCGCATCGCCAGAGCGAATCAGGATGCCGTTCTCGGCGCCTTTACCGATGCCGACCGTCAGTGAGGTCGGCGTGGCCAGACCCAATGCGCAGGGGCAGGCGATGATCAACGTCGTGACCAGCACGATGAACGCATAGACGATGCGCGGGTCGGGCCCAACGTTGTACCAGACCATAAAGGCGAGAATGGCCAGGATCATGACGGTCGGCACGAAATAGGCAGCGACCTGGTCGACGACGCGCTGGATCGGCGCTTTCGAGCCCTGCGCGTCCTGCACCATGCGGATGATGTTGGCGAGCGCCGTGTCCTTGCCGACTTTGGTGGCCTCGAAAGTGAAACTGCCGGTTTTGTTGAGCGTGGCGCCGATGACTTCGTCACCATCACGCTTCTCTACCGGTATCGACTCGCCGGTGATCATGGACTCGTCGATGCTGCTCGCGCCCTCGGTCACAACCCCGTCTACCGGTACCTTCTCGCCGGGACGAACGACAATATGGTCGGCAACCAGCACCTCTTCCACCGGAATATCGACTTCCTGGCCATCGCGAAGGACCCGTGCCGTCTTGGCCTGCAGGCCGACGAGCTTCTTGATGGCCTCGGAAGTCTTGCCCTTGGCCTTGATCTCCAGTGCCATGCCGAGCACCACCAGCGCCACGACGACGGTTGTCACATCCCAGAACACCTCGGCCAAAGCCTGCTCTGGAAACCAGCCGGGAAAGATGATGGCTACGGCCGAATACAGGAACGCTGCCGTAATACCGGTCGCGATGAGCGTGTGCATGTTTGCTGATCGGTGTTTGAGACCTGCCCACATTCCGGTATAGAACTGCGAGCCTGACCAGAGCATCACCGGCAGCGTCACAGCGCCAAGCAGTGCCCATACCCATCGGCGCGTGTCGCTGCCCATGGGCATCCAATCACGCAGCCCGGGTATCAGGTCCGGATAGCTGAACAGCATGACCGGAATGGAAACGATCGCCGCAAACCAGAACTTTCGCATCAACGCCCTATATTCGGCCATCTGTTCGTCGGCGCTGCGATCGACGCTTGCCTCCGTTGCCTCAACGGCCGGAACCAGTGCGTAGCCACTGTCCTCGACGGCCTGTGTCAGTGCCTCGACGTCGATGAGCGCAGGCCGGTATTCAATGTCGACCTCGGCGGTTGCGGAATTCACCGAAGCTGAAACGACGCCACTTGATTTTTCGAGGGCGCCTTCCACCTGCGCCACGCAGGACGCGCATCGCATTCCTTTGACACCCATCCGCACACGCGTCGTGCCAGGGCTGAAGCCTTCCTCGCGAACCGCTGTCGCGATCTTCGCGACGCCGACGATCTCGGGGTCATAGTTGACGGCCGCTGTCTCTTCGGCAAGATTGACGCGCGCCTTGACAACACCGGGAAGTCGACGCAATGCGACCTCCACACGCTTTGCACAGTGAATGCAGGTCATGCCTTCAATTGTCAGGTTAAGCTGTTGCATGAAACCCTCTGGTTGGTATCTGGGAGTGGGTAGACTGGCCCCGCGGCGGCACGAATGCGGACGGCGTGGCGCGGAATCGTTGCCGACAAAACGGCGAGCAAAAAATGTAGGTGTCCTCGCACCACTCTGTGGACTCGGTGTCGTGATGCAAAACGACGCTGTCATGACACACCAGATCGACATACGCATCATCGATGGCCGGGGACCGCATGTCTTGCATGCCGCCGGTCCACTCGGGCAAATGTTCTTGCGGCCTACGCATAGTCGATTCCGATTTCCAGCACGTCAGGCCTGACGTACCGATGCGGTGGCACCACCAGGTTGGTCGGCGCCGGCACATTCTTGGTGACGCGTCCGGCAAGATCGAACTTCGAGCCGTGGCAGGGGCAGAAGTAGCCGCCCATCCAGTTGTCGTCAAAGGCGCGGCTGACGGCCTGCGGTTCAAAAAGGGGTACACAGCCGAGGTGGGTACATAACGCCACCGCGACGAAGATATCGGGGCGCAGCGAGCGGTACGGGTTCTGCGCATACGGCGGCTGTTGCGTTGTCACCTCGGAGTCGGGATCTCTGAGGCCATCAATCCAGTGCGGATGGGTCATGCGCTCGAGCATTTCGGGCGTTCGACGCAACACCCAGACCGGCTTGCCTCGCCACAACACGGTCACCTGCTCACCCGGTTCGAGTCGGCTCACGTCCACGCTGACCGGCGCGCCTTCAGATTGAGCTTTCGCGCTGGGCCGCAGGGAAGCAAGAAACGGCCACGCCGCGAGACCGACACCGACCGCACCCGTTGTCGCAGCGGCGGCGACCAGAAAGTGCCGCCGCATCGAGTCGGTCGCCGCTGTACGCGGCTGACTCTCGGCAACATCCCGCTCCGTTGTAGTTTGATGTGTGTCTGAGCCGGTAGCCTGGCTCATGGCAATCTCCTCCTGAAAGTCCGAAGCCGGTTGAGTGCCGGGTCTTGCAATGGCTCGAGGTGAACCTTGCAGCCACGTATGACCCTACAACGTATATCCAGCACTCAAGTCAAGCCGCCTTTCACTGCTGCGACCGTATCGATCAGGTGACACAAACTCTTATGATCCGGCGGTTGATCGGGCATGGTGTCCCACAGCGAGATCGCTTCTTCGACCCGTCGCTGAAGGTGCTTGAGCTCCTTCAGGCGATCTCGGTTTTCAGTCGCCCGCACCCTGATGATCTTGCGAACATCCGGGCACGGTGCCACGCCCTGATCGGCGTCATGCAAGATTGCTTTTACATCTCGCAGTGTGAATCCGAGCCATTTGGCGCGCCGAATGAACCGCAGTCGATACACATCCGGTTCGCCGTATTCCCGATACCGGTTCTTCGGATCGCGCCCGGGTTGCAACAGACCCAACTGCGTGTAGTAGCGAACCACGTGTGGCGCGACTCCAGACTCTTTTGCCAACTCGTTTACGTGCATATCAGGCACTCGTCGTTTTGCGGCTGTCATAGCCCTTGCTTGGAAATGACTACAACGCTACAACCTGTATCCACCACTCAAGTCAATCGACCATTGGCAATCGGGCCCGGATTTCGTGTAAGGCGAAGTACCTTCAACGCGCAGAAGGCGACTCGCCGTCTCGGGACCGCGCCCATGCCGGCCGCTACTCGGTTCGATAGGCAAATCGCTCGATCAACGGGCAAAAGCGTGCGTTCTGGTTCGAATGGTCAGCACCTTCTTCCCAATCCCGAATCGCCGCTGCCATTCGTGATTTGATCGCCTTGAGCTCTTTAATTTGCCGGCTGATGTCATCCAGTCGCCGACGCACCAGCGATTCGACTTTGCCGCAGGGGATCTTCCCCTTTTCGACGGACTCGAAGATGCTCTTGATGTCCGCGATCTTGAGCCCGAGGTCCTGCGCCTGCTTGATGAATCGAACCCGGTCCACGTCGGCGGGTGAGAAATAGCGATAGCCGTTGTTTGGATCCCGCTTGGCGTGAAGCAGGCCGTTTCGCGAGTAATAGCGAATTGTCGCTGGTGTAACGCCGACCTCGTCGGCCAACTCGGCCACGTGAAACCCACCGGGGCTCGCAACCTCAAATGGGATAATCGTGTTGTTCAACATTGTCTCCGTCCTCAATCTCGTCATATGCATTTCTATTTGGCGCCGTGCGCCGTTGTGCATTGCGGTACTTGCGAGGCGGAACGGCTTAGATTCGCAGGCGCTGCGTGACCAGATAAATGGGTGGTGGGTCGCTGGCAGCCGCAGGGGGCCGTTCTGATCGAACGTTGATCAAAACTGCCGCAGCAGGGCCGTTTTCGCGCACTGGCGCTGTGATAGCGACGAAATCGGTACGCTGCGTTTCAGTCCTTTCTTTCCTGGCAAGGACCAACGGATCACAACGGCAATTGGTATCGCCCGCCTGCAGCTTCGAGTGGCCTCCGTGACAGTCGATCTCAACGCTTTGTGTTGATACGGCCACCTCGGCCGAGTGCAGGGTCGCCATGCGGACACAGGGCGTAATGACAATGCTGAGCCAGGCAACAATCACCAGGCTCGATATCTGCAGCGAGTGTGCTCGGTGTGACGATTTCTGGCTCATTTACCTCTGCCCGCGCGTCGACTCATTGTTCCTGCGGCCGAATCGCCGTGTTTTGATTTTTGCATTCAAATAGTGGCCAAAATCGGCGAGCCACGCACCGAGGGATTTCCACAAGCCGTTTGTGGGTGGCCCTTAGCGCGCGCGGGGGCTGGTGTGCAAATTCCGGCGCAGGCTGCGCGAATGGCGCCGGCCGTGGTAGGGCTGCGGTCGCGGCGTTTGTCGAGGTGGCGGGGCCAATCGTGCCCGCCGACACCGTCTAGCTGGCTGCACGGTGCCCGGCGAGCAAGGCATTAGAAGGGGTCGCGGCAGTCGGGTCGATGGTCGCCCGCCCGCTACCGCGACGCGACATGGTCAAGCTTGAGGCTCGTACTGCCAGATTCCACGATTACTCGTGATCGTGATCGGTGTTTTCGCTTTCGACCGCATCACGTTCCATCATCTGTTGCATCATCATTTGCATCATGCTCATCTTTTGCGCCATTTGCCCCTGGCGCTCGGCCATTGCGTTCATCTGCTTGCACTGTGCCGTTTGCTCCTGGCACATGGGCATCATGGGCTGATGATCGCCGTCGCCCGAGTGTCCGTCACCGCCCATCATGCCGCAGCACATCATTCCGTCCGTGCCGCCCATCATGTTCATCATGGAGCGCATTTGCTGCATATGCTCGTGCATGAGCTGCTTGCGGACCTCCGGATCCTCGGCAGCGTGAATCTGCTCCATCGTGGCTTGCATTTTCTCCATGTGTGCGTGCATTTGATCCGGCGTCGCCGCATTCGCCGTTTCGTGTTCATGGGCTTTCTGCGCAGGCTCGGTCTGTGCATAGACCAGGCCGGAAAACAGCCCGATCGCGATGATCGCTACTACCAGATTTCTGTTCATCAGTTGTCTCCTAGCTGTGGGGCTCGTGGCCCCGTCATGGCAAAACATGGTTGCCCAAATGGTCAGCATGACGATCACGCTCCCGGAAAACTGGCGGTGTTCAGTAACGCCGCCAGTTCTGGGGAGCGCCAATGCCTTCGAGTAGCATCGTCGGTCGTCTTGCTGTCATTGCGGTGCGTCGCAACCATTACCCAGTGCCAACAAGCCTAGGACCTGTATCCGGCATTCAAGTCAAGGCCTGCACTGCTTAGCGGCCGAAGGCTTTCCTGAGGTAGGCAAGCACTGCCTGAATTTCCTCCTCGGACAGTGCCGGGTTGCCGCCCTTGGCCGGCATCGACAGCGCCGCACCGGGCGTCACGACGCCGTCGCGAATGCTCGTCGCGAGTTCATCATCAGTCTTTGCCAGCGGCCCATCGGCCGCCTTGAAATCGCTGACCCCAGGGAGAGCTCCCTTGCCGTTCGCGCCGTGACAGGCGATGCAGGTCTGTGAGTAGATCGACTCGCCGACTTTGAGTGCCCTCTCGGCATCATCGGCAACGGCGGCAACCGGCAACAGCAACGACAGCAGTAACGCGGGCGCTACACTAATTGCTCTGCTGCAGGAAAACGAGAACATTTTCTGCCTCCTCTGCTGTCAGGTGGGCCCGAACCCGCATGTGCGCAATCGCCGCTCGCCATTGATCATCACGCAGTGACTTGGGATCGCGCATGTTGTGGCAGCGGGCACAGGTGTTTGCCCAGGTTTGCGCGCCCTGCGCGAACTTGATCGCTCCGCTTTGCGCCGCGGCCGGTTCCTCGTCTGCCGCCGCCGTCGACTGCGCGGCCAGCACTCCCAGCCCCAGGAACGCACCGACCACCGCGACCGGGACAAGTGTGAATGTGCTCTTTCTCATCGTATCTTCTCCTTCAGAATCAGTATCCGTATGCAATCTGGATGATCCAACGATCGGCGTCGGTAAGTTCACCGGGCTCGCCCTTGTTAGACTCGTAGCCGAACTTGAGCATTGCGCTGGGGGCGATCAGATAGTTGACGCCAAATGCCCATTGCTCTTGCGTGTCGTCGGCATGCGGCGACTGGAAGTCGGTATAGCGTGCGACGCCTTCCCATTTGCCGTCGGCGAACTTGTAGGCCGCTTGGGCGTACCAGGTTTCCCACTCGCCGCCTTCCGGTGCAACGCTCAGTGGATTGGGATCGACTTCCTGCTTGACGTACTCGCCGCGCAGATCAAGGTTGTTCCACTGGTAGCTGGCATCGAAGCCAAGGACTTGGTAACCGCGCTTGGGGTCACCCTCGATGTCCGTACCATCGTCCTCTACAACCGCGACATCACCACTGGCACCCGATATCGCGAGCTCCAGGCTCGGCATCGGCAGGAATGCAATGCGGCCGCCGAATACTTTCTCATCGTCCGGATCGGAGGCGAAACCTTCCGCCTCGACCGCATGAATCTCGCCGTCCTCACCCTCGATCTTGGGTCCGTTACCGAGGTAGAACGCATAGTTCAACCTGCTGTTCCCCATCGGCGCTACGCCGCGAAGTTGCAGGCCGACCTCGGAAATCGGTGCTGCTCCGTCGTGGCCGAACCCGGGCGGGGCTGACGGCAGCTTGTTGATCCAGGACGGGTGTAAGTTTTGCCGGAAGGTGCCGATCGGGCTCAGGAATTTGCCGGCTATCAATGTGAGATTGTCGGTCACGAACCAGTCCACCGTGGTGTACTCGAGACCGATCGCGGTATCGCCGTTTTCCTCGACTTCGACCTCGAGCTCGGCTTCCCACAGAATCTTGTTGTCGTACAGGAAGTGGAACATCGGGTTGAAATTCGCGACAAAAGCAGACGGCCCGTCCTCAACGCTGACGTAGTCCGCGGACGCGTAACCCGACAAGTGCGTCACGGACGTCACATCGGCAAATACGGTCGATGACTGTGTCGCCCGAATGGCGGCCTTGTTGGCCTCAACATCGTCGCGGAGTCTGACGATAGCATCGTCTTGTTTGGCCGAGTCGAGCTCGGCTTTCACCTCGGCGAGCTGTTCGGTCAGGGCCGAGATCTGCTCTTCGAGCTCGGCAATGCGCTCCGGATGCATCTGTGCATACGCAGGGCTCGCGAGCAATGCAATCGCCGACGCGGACAACGCGATCGACCTGCACCAGTTTCTTGTATTCATCTTTATCTCCCTATCTGGGTCATATGAGTCAGGGGGTGGCGACGTCCTGTCCGGTTGCGGCGACGCCGAGAATGCGGTCCAGCAGATGGCCACCAAAGAGCGGCTTGTCAATGACATCGAGGGCACCGGCGCGCAGCGCTTGTGCTGCGACATCACTGTCGGTAGTGCTCGCAAGCACGACGATCGGCATCCTCGGTGCCTGGGCATGAACCTGGCGAATCAGGGCAAAGCTGCCCATTCCGGCAAGATCCGCCTCCACGAGCAGGCAGCAACCCCGGGCGCTGTCTGCCGCCCATGCCTTCAGGAACGCCTCGGGAGTGCGGTAACACGCGGCGCGCACGCCCGCCGAGCGCATCAGCGTCACGAGGGCATCGTGGACGGATTCATCCGGATCAACGACAAATACGGTGTCGCAGGCAGTCGGCATGTCAGCTTCCGAGTGATATTCCTAACTGACTGCGAGTATGGCGAGCGCCTGCCGGTCGCTCTATTGGGAATCCCCGGTTCTGCGTTGTGGCTGCCACGCAGTTGAGTGTGGCTGCCACGCAGCAGGGTTGAATCGAACCAGCAAGCGGCGACGTGCAGCAATGCACAGCCTTATGTCATGAATTGCTTGACTCTGAAGTGCACTTCAGGGTCTATGCTTTGAGATAAGGAGCGCAATGATGACCGAGTTACGGATAGGCCAGGTTGCCGAGAAAGCCGGTGTGACGGTGGAAACGGTACGGTTCTATGAGGCCCAGGCACTGATACCAGAGCCGCCGCGGTCCCCGGGCGGCTACCGGATCTATAGTGACGACGCGGTACGACGCGTGCGCTTTATCCAACGAGCCAAGGAGTTGGGTTTCTCTCTGAAGGACGTTCATGCACTGCTGGCGCTCAGAAGCACCCCGGGTACGACTTGTGCGGAGATCAGGGCACACACCGTTGTCAAGATCAAGGAAGTGGAAAGCAAGATTCGTGACCTGTCCCGAATCCGGAATGCCCTGTCGGAATTGGCAGATCAATGCGTATCAGAGGCCAATCTGAGTGATTGCCCGATCCTGGATGCACTGGACGATGATCGTTGAATTGATTTACGAGTCGTCTTGTCCCAACGTCGCGGCGGCACGTACACGATTGTTGGAGGCATTCCAACTGGCCGGTCTGCCACCCACATGGCAGGAATGGGACGTCAACTTGTCGGACACGCCACAACACCTTCGTCGGCTGGGCTCCCCCAGCATTCTCGTCGACGGCAGGGGGGTCGGCGATGCCCCCGATGAGTCGAGCGGCATCAGTTGCCGATTGTATGCCACGCCGGCGGGCTATGAATCAGCACCCGGTGTCGCCGAGATAGCCAGCGCGCTTTGTACGGCCATGGGTTATCGGCGGCCCTTCGCATTAAGAACTTTGAGTTTCGCATCCCTGCCCTCCGTTGCCGTGGCCTTGTTGCCCAAACTGACGTGTCCGGTTTGCTGGCCCGCATACACCGCGCTATTGAGTTCTATCGGCGTGAGCTTTGCTAACTACACACCGATCATGCTCCCTGCGTTGGCGGCGTTCCTGTCCGTTTCGCTCGTGGCGTTGGCCTATCGAGCCCGGAATCGCCGGGGCTTCGGGCCATTCTGGATCGGATTGGGCGCGAGTTTTCTCGTTCTCGGCGGTAAGTTCTGGGCCGAGAACGATGCTGCAGTCTATCTCGGCAGCGGCCTGCTTGTCGGCGCTTCGCTATGGAACATTTCACCGAGATTAACCGGAACAGCTGCCGACGCCCGGTCATCACAATCATTGTCAGGTATTAACGATGAAAACGAAGAGAAGGATTGAAATATTCAGTGCAGGCTGCCCGGTCTGCGAAGAAACCGTCGCGCTCGTCAACGACATTGCCTGCCCGTCGTGCGAAATCAGCGTGTTGGACATGAACGACACTGCGGTCGCTGAACGTGCGCGTTCACTGGGCATAAAGTCCGTCCCCGCTGTCGCTATCGACGGCACGCTCGCTGACTGTTGCAGTGGCCGTGGTGTTGACGTGGCCACCCTCGAGCGTTCCGGCATCGGACAGCCACTCTGACGAACCTTTCCGTTCCCGGCCTGAAACGCATGCGTTGATCAATGAGAATCCGGCTGGCCGGATTCAGTCTTGCTCGCTCAAGCCTTCGGCCTCGATCTTGAGACGCACCAGTTGCGCCAGCGTCTGTACACCGAGCTTGTGCATGATGTTCGAGCGGTGTACTTCGACAGTGCGCTCGCTGATGCCGAGATCCTGGGCAACCACCTTGTTCATCTTCCCCTCAGAGACGAGTTCCAGTACTTCCAATTCGCGTTCGGACAGACTGTTGAACTGATCGATCAATTGTTTTCTGTCACGCTGGACGCGCCGCTTTCCGTCCTCGATGTCAAGGGCTTCGTTAATCCGGTCCAGCAGGCCATGTTCGCGAAACGGCTTGCGAATGAAGTCGAGCGCCCCGCGCCGCATCGCCTCGACTGCAAGCGGGATGTCGCCGTGTCCGGTGATAAATATGATCGGCAACAGGGAGTTCTTTTCGATGAGTTTCTGCTGCAGGTCCAGGCCGCTCATGCGCGGCATCCGAATGTCGAGTACCAGGCACCCGCGCATGCCGTCCTGGTAATCATCGAGAAACGCGAGTGCCGATTCATAAGCCTTGTAGGGCTGGCCGACGGTGTCCATGAGCAGCCCGAAGCCCTCGCGCACATCCGGGTCGTCATCCACAATGTAGACTATCTGTTCTTCGGTCATGTCGTGCCTTCCGATTCCACCGGCGGAAGCGTGAAGAAGAACGTCGCTCCCGCTTGTTCATTATTGCAGAAGTCCAGGCGACCGCCATGCGCCGTAACGATCGCGCGGCTAATCGACAATCCCATGCCCATGCCGGACTTTTTGGTCGTCGAAAACGGCGCAAATAACTTGTCGATGGTGCTGTCCGCCACACCCGCTCCGCTATCGACGACGGCGAATTCGATACTGCCGTCTTCGAGCCGACGTGCTCGAAGCCCGATCGCGTTGCCATTTTCGCAATTGACCGATTGCATGGACTCCATGCCGTTCCTGAGAAGATTCAGCGTCACCTGCTGAATCTGTACGGTGTCGACCGACACGTCGGGCAGGCCGGGTTCGGTATGGACTTCAATGGTCATACCCCGAATATGCGCCTCGGCGTCCGCGAGCCTGACAACCTCGCCGATCAGTTTCTCGCAACTGATGATTGTCCTGGCACTCTCCCGCCGCCTCGCCAGGTTCTGCATGCGCTCGATCACCGCACTGGCGCGATGGGCATGCTGAGTCAGCTTTTCGAATATCTCCGGAAACTTGTCATACTTCTTGTCACTCGCCATTCGCGCACCGGCCTGGACGAATAGGGAAATCGCGGTCAGCGGCTGGTTGATTTCATGAGCAATGCCCGTCGCCATTTCGCCGAGCAAGTTGAGCCGGTCCACGTGCGCGAGATGCTCGCGATGTTCGCGCGCCTCGCTCTCTGCCGAGCGCTGCCCCGTGATATCTGTCACAAAGCCCTCAAGATGCACTTCGTGGTTGACTTCGGAGGGAACCATCCGACCGCGCTCCCACATCCAGCGCGTGTCGCCGGCGGCATCCGTAATGCGGTACGACACTTCGAAAGGTTCGCCGGATTCAAATGCCCTCTCAATACTCCGGACGACACGCTTGCGATCGCCTACGTGAATGAAATCGAGCCAGTCTTTTTCGCCGCTTGCAAACACCTCGCGTGGGAATCCGGAGAGTGCCCGACAGCCTTCACTGACGAAGGCCATGGGTACGCCAGGCGTCTTGTTGCGACGATACGCCATTCCCGGCAAATTGCGGAACAAGGTCGCCAGTTGCAATGCAATGTCGTGAAACTGGTGGGATCGATGTCGCGCCGCGATACCGAAGTACACCACGGCCGCAGTTAGTCCGCTCAGCAGCAAGCCGACGATCAATACCAGCGACGATGCATCCGCGTGTCCCGCAGACAAGAACGAGCGTGTTGGCGTCACCTGCATGAGCCACGCGAGGCCGCGAGTATTAAACGCGTGCGCCTGCGTCTTCTCAGGATCCACCGTATCGCCAGCAGCTCCGAATCGGTAGACCTCATGATTCTGAAGCAAGATCAGAACATGCTGGTCGTTGCTTTGCAGCTCACCGATGACCGATTCCAGCCATCGACCAGGTTCGATCACCGCGACAACCACTCCATCGTACTGTCCGTGGTGAAATACCGGAGCGAATACAGCAATTAAGGGTGCATTGCCGTTGCCGATACCGACGATGCTGCTGAACACCTGGCCGCCGCCCTCTTGAGCCCGTGGCAGCACCGCCTGAATGGCGGGCATAGCAGCCAAGTCACTCGCTAGCGCACCATCGAACTGGTCGCCGACGACTGCCCAGCGAGTTTGAAGCTCCGGCGAAATCCCTTGGATGGTGACAAAACCGGGCATGTCGGCCAGGTATTGCTCTGCGTCGGCCTCCCAGTCCAACCGTGCCAGGTGGCTGTCGGTAACCGAACGATTTGCCAGTCGCCCGAGCGCCAGGAATCGATTGTCGGCATCCTGACGAATCAACAACGTGTTCATGAGTATGGCGTGGTTCATCGACAAAACCGCATGCTCATGTGCGCGTCGATCCACAACTTGCCAGAGTGCCAACACGCCCACCGCCATGATGGCACCGGCCGCGATCGCGAGCCACATGGCTGAATGCCTGGTTCGTTGTTCTGGCTGCGCGAAAATCGTTCTCTTCATGTCGGCACGTGTGCCTGGCATCGGACCGGGCTGTTGAGTCTAGCACCGGTGCGACGAGTAAGATGTTGCGGCAAACCGCGACCGCCGCGACAGCGGTTACTCGACTGCCTCTTGGCCCTGGCGCGTGGCGTAGACACTGGTGCTACCATCGGCGTGATAGGCAACGATGTCGTATTGCACCGGGTTGGGGCCCTCCATTCCGGGTGAGCCCATCGGCATACCGGGCGCAGAGATGCCACGAATGTCGTCCGGCTGCTCGGTGATGAGTTTTCTGACGAGATCGGCGGGAACGTGCCCTTCGACCCAGTAGCCGTTGATCGTCCCGGTGTGGCATGACAGCAGCTTGGAGGGCACGCCAAATCGTTCCCGGACCGGTGCCGTCGAGGCAACATTGACGACATCAACATCAAAGTCATTGGCCTTGAGATGATCTACCCATTGCAGGCAGCAGCCGCAGGCTTCTGTCTTGTACACGGTCATCACGCCGCTGTTCGATGCTTCTACGGTGGGTTCCTCGGCGGTTTCTCTGGGCGAGCAAGCGACCAACGCCATCGCCACGATCGCCGGGGCGAGAATCTGACTGATCTTGGTGTTCATAAAAAGTATCCTCTGGCTAAGCAGTTACATGTAGTGATCGCCGGCGCCAAAACAAGAACAACGCAGGGATCACGATCAAAGTGAGAACGGTGGCGCTGACCATGCCGCCGACCATAGGCGCAGCAATGCGGCGCATCACTTCGGACCCGGTTCCACCACCGAGCATGATGGGCAACAAGCCGGCAATGATCGCAGCGACCGTCATCATGATCGGCCGTACGCGCAGGACGGCACCATCAATCACGGCCTCCTGGACATCCGCCAGTGTCAGGGCCCGGGATTCCGACTCCGCCGTCGCCATATGGTGGCGAATTGCTTGGTTGAGATAGACCAGCATTACGACGCCTATTTCCACCGCGACGCCGGCAAGCGCGATGAATCCGACCCCGACCGCGACCGACAGGTCGTAGTCGAGCAGGTACAGCAGCCACAAGCCGCCAATCAGCGCCATCGGCAACGTGCCAATAATGATCGCCACCTCGGCAAAGCGCCGGAAGTTGAGGTAGAGCAGCAGCACGATGATTGCTAGCGTTACCGGGCCGACGATGGAAAGCCGTTCCTTGGCACGCACCATATATTCATACTGGCCCGACCAGGCCAGTGAGTACCCTGCCGGGAGGTCGACAGATTCGGCCACGACGCGCTGGGCTTCTGCCACGTACGAGCCGAGATCGCGACCCGTGATGTCGACGTAGCTCCAGCCATTGAGTCGCGCATTCTCGCTCTTGATGGCCGGCGGCCCATCGACTACCCTGACGTCGGCAACGTCGGCCAGTGCAATTCTTGCACCGTCGGGCGTCACGATGGGAAGCAGCTGCAGCTGCTGCACCGAGTCGCGCACGCGTTGCGGGTAACGTACGTTGACCGGGTATCGCTCGAGGCCTTCCACGGTCTGCGTAACGTTCATGCCGCCAACCGCAGACTTCACGATGTCCTGAATGTCAGCAATATTGAGGCCAAAACGCGAGGCCCGTTCGCGGTCGATATCGACGTCGACGTAGCGACCGCCGGCAACGCGCTCGGAGTACACCGAGGCGGTTCCCTCGACATTGGCCAACGCGCGCTCGATGTCCTGGCCGATGCGTTCGATGACCTCGAGATCGGGTCCGGCGACCTTGATTCCCACCGGCGTCTTGATGCCGGTAGCCAGCATGTCGATGCGCGTCTTGATGGGCATGACCCAGGCGTTGGTCAGGCCCGTGTATTTGACGACCCGGTCCAGCTCGGCGCGCAGCCCTTCGGGGGTCATCCCTTCGCGCCACTCCTCGCGCGGCTTGAGCTGGATCACGGTCTCGATCATCGTAAGCGGCGCCGGGTCCGTCGCCGTCTCGGCGCGGCCGATCTTGCCGAATACGCGCTTCACCTCAGGGACCTGCATGATCATACGATCCGTGTGTTGCAGCATCTCGCGAGCCTTGTCGACCGACACGCCGGGGTAGGTGGTCGGCATGTACATCAGGTCACCCTCATCGAGTGGCGGCATGAACTCCGATCCCAGCTTCGTCGCTGGCCACAGGCCGACCACCAGTATGGCTGCCGCGAGTGCGAGCGTACCTTTCGGGAATCGAATGACCGTGTTGATGACCGGCCTGTAGGTTGCGATCAGCACACGATTGATCGGGTTCTTGTGCTCCGGCGTGACGTGGCCGCGAATGAACAGGCCCATCAACACCGGCACCAGGGTGATCGAAAGACCCGCGGCCGCTGCCATGGCATAGGTCTTGGTGAATGCCAACGGCGCAAACAGCCTCCCTTCCTGGGCCTCCAGCGTAAATACCGGCAGGAAGCTCAGCGTAATGATGAGCAACGAGAAGAACAGCGGTGGACCGACTTCCACTGCCGCATCACCCATCACACGCCAACGGTTCTCGTCGGTGAGCGGCTCCCTTTCGATGTGTTTGTGCACGTTCTCGATCATGACAATTGCGGCGTCCACCATCGCCCCTATCGCAATCGCGATGCCGCCGAGCGACATGATGTTGGCGTTGATGCCCTGCATCTTCATGACGATGAAAGCTGCGAGGATGCCAACCGGGAGGCTGAGAATGACCACGGCCGAAGATCGCATGTGAAACAGGAACACCGCACATACCAGGGCAACCACGATGAATTCCTCGATCAGCTTGCCCTGCAGGGTTTCGACGGCGCGGTGAATGAGCGCGGACCGATCGTAGGTGGTGACGACTTCCACGCCCTCCGGGAGGCTGCGCTCGAGATCGGCGAGGCGTGCCTTGACACCATCGATGGTTGCAAGCGCGTTCTCGCCCCAACGCATGACGACTATGCCGCCCACGACCTCACCTTCGCCATCAAGGTCTGCGATACCGCGCCGCATCTGCGGGCCCAGACGAATTTCGGCGATATCTGAGAGCACCAGCGGTGTTCCTTGGGCGTTCTTGCCGAGCGGAATTCGCTCCAGATCTTCGATGCTCTGGATATATCCGGTGGCACGCACCATGTACTCAGCCTCGCCCATCTCGATGACGGACCCACCGGTTTCCTGGTTGCCCATCTGGATTGCCATTTTTATCCTGGCGAGAGGGATGCCGAAGGCACGCGATTTATCGGGATCGACGACGACTTGGTATTGGCGCACCATGCCCCCGACCGTGGCCACTTCGGCCACACCCGGGACCGTCTGTAACTCGTACTTCAGAAACCAGTCCTGCAAGCTGCGCAGTTGCGCGAGGTCATGGTGGCCGGTTCTATCTACCAGTGCGTACTCAAAAACCCAGCCAACACCCGTCGCGTCGGGCCCAAGTGCCGGCTTGGCACTGTCGGGCAACTGGCCGGATACCTGGCTCAGGTATTCGAGAACACGCGATCGGGCCCAGTAAAGATCCGTGCCGTCTTCAAAAATGATGTACACATACGAGTCGCCAAAGAACGAGTAACCGCGCACGGTCACCGCCTTGGGAACCGCCAGCATGGCGGTGGTCAGCGGGTACGTCACCTGGTCTTCAACGACTTGCGGCGCCTGGCCCGGAAACGACGTTTTGATAATGACCTGTACGTCGGATAGATCCGGCAGCGCATCGACTGGCGTCTGTCGCAGCGAGAAGATGCCCCACGCTGTCACCAGCACGGTCAGTACCAACACCAGGAATCGGTTCTGAATGGACCAGCGAATGAGGCCTTCAATCACGACTGATCCTCCATCTGGTGCTGCGAGTGGTCCATTTCTGGGTCCAATTCAGCGGGTGCCTCGGTTGGTGCCATCTGGTGCTGTGAGTGGTCCATTGCCGGATCCATTGCGGCGGGGGAATCGGTGGGCGCCATCTGGTGCTGCGAGTGGTCCATCGCCGGATCCATTTCGTCTGGCGCTTCGACCGTGTCCATTGTGTGCTGGCTGTGGTCCATACTGGCATCCATCGCCTCACTGTCGGCGGGTGCCGTACTGTGATCCTCGCTAGCGGCATCGCTCATTCGCGCCAGCGCGCTCTCAATGTTGGATTCGGAGTCGATGAGGAACTGCCCGGATACGACGATCGTCTCGCCAGCCGCCAGACCGCTTCGGATCGCGACACGGTCGCCCGACTCGATGCCAAGGTGCACTGGCTGGGATTTGAAGCGTCCATCACCCAATGCCACAACCACACGATTCAGCGACCCGCCACGAATGATTGCCTCTCGCGGCACGTTGACAACGCGGCCGAAGCCGTCCGCCTCGATCACGACGCGTGAGAACATGTTGGGGCGCAGTAACTCGCCGGCATTATCGAAACGGAGCCTGACCTTGAGCGTGCGGGTCATTGGTTCGAGTTCGGGATAGACGTAATCCACATTGCCTTCCAGTATTGTTCCGGGAAGATAGTCGAGCTCGACTATGGCCTTCTGGCCGGGCTTGACCCAAGAGGACTGCCGCTCGAATACCTCGGCGATAACCCAGACGCGGTCGAGTTCGGCGATCGACATGACTTCTGTCGCTGGCGTAATGTAAATCCCCTCGCGGACGCCAAGGTGTGCGATAACCCCATCCGATTCAGCATATACGCGCACGCGCTGCTTGACGGTTCGCTCTTTCTCGAGCCGCTCAATTTCGGATCTGGAGACACCCAGCGCCTCCAGTCGTTCGCGTGATGCTTTCAGCAGGAGTGCATTTGCGCTGCGCGTGGCGGTGAGAAACTCCTCCTGCGCATTAACCAGAGTCGGTGAGTACAGCTCGAAGAGCAACTGTCCCTTCTGCACCGGATCGCCTGTGGCCTTGGTGATGAGGCGCTCGATCCAGCCGTCCACGCGCGTATGCACATGCTGCACGGTGTCTTCATCGTAGGTGATATAGCCGACGGTCTCGACGCGACGCACGAGCTCGCTCTCCACCGCCGTATCGGTTCGCACACCGAGATTGTTGACCACCGTTGGATCGATCTTTATCACGCCGGGTTGATTGTCGACTTCATCGGCATACACCGGCACGAGATCCATGCCCATGGGCGATTTGCCAGGCTCATCGCGTCGGTAATTGGGATCCATGGGGGCGACCCAATAGAGGATTTCCCGCTCGCCGCCGGAACTTGAAGCACCGGACGCTGCCGGCCCACCATTGAAGGACCGCCCTGCAAAAAAGGCGACGGCAATGGCCACCACAAATGCAGTGGCAATGATTATGCTTTTGTTCATGATTCCAGGCCTCCGAGGTTGGCGAGCAATGCGTAAGACTGCGCCCGATCAACGCTCAGACGAAGATATTCAATACGGGTATTCAGGTAGCTGATATAGGCACGCATGACGTCGGCGAAATCGCCGACATCACTCTGATAGGCCAGTAATGCGGCATCCGCCTGCTCCCTGGCCTGGCTGAGGATCTGGTTGTCGTAAAGGTCGAGGCGGCGCGATAACTCTTGCCACTGCGCATACTCGGCTTCCAGTTGCCGGACTAACTCGCGCTCCAGTCGCAGCCTGGACGATCGGGCGGCACTGCGTTCCTGGAGGGCGGCCGACAGGGTGCTATCGACGGACTTTTTGCGGAAGAAAGGCAAGCCGACGGTCACGCCTACCGTGACCATATCCGAACGAGGTTCGCCACTCGGCAGGTAGCCTTCACGGTAGCCATAGCCAATATCCAGCGCCCAGTTTGGCTTGGAGCGCTCATCCGCGATTTTCACGCCGGCCTCGCTGGCACCGACGTGTGCCTCCGCAGCCAGTAGCGCCGGGTGCTGCAATAGCCCTTGTTTCAGGTCAGCCAGGACCGGCAACGTGTCCCAGCGCGGGAAATTCGCAGCGATTGGCCGATCAGCCTCAGCACCGATCCACTCGGCCAGCGCAGCCCGGGCACGGGCGCGGCGCCGCTCGATATCGATCAGGCGATCATCGAGCCGGCTCAGCTCAAGTTCGGCGCGCAACACATCCTGCTGGTTCTTGCGTCCCACCGAGTATAGCGAGCGCGTAATCTCGGCCAGGTCCGAGAAGAACGGCCTTGTCTCCCGGATCAGTTCATCGGCACGACCCAGGAAATACAGCTCGAGCCAGCTGTTCTGCGTCGCTGTGCGCACGGTACGACCACGTGCCCCGGCATTCTCGGTCATCTGGTCCGACAACAGGCTGAACTTCTCAAAAGACAGGGACCGGGTATCGCCTGCCGGAAATTCCTGGCGATACGCCAACGCAGCCTGGGTCATACCTTCGGTCGAAAATCCGCCGGCCTCGATCGGATAGTTGTTCAGGCCGACGCGCAGCATCGGGTCCGGTAACTCGCCAGCCACAACGGCCCGCTCGTCCAGTGCCGCGGCTTGAGCTTCGAGGGCCTCTTGGCCGGGCTCGGCCGCCAGGGCGAGATCTTCGGCCTCCGCCAGTGTCAGCGGAGTGTCCGCTCGCGCGTGTACCGGACTGGTGACGACAACAGCGGTCAGCACCACAATCATCGTTTGTCGGAACGACGATATACCGTGTCGGTCGCTCCTGAAGGTTTCGGGACTCCACCCGCATTGAGAAAACATAACAAGGCTCCTGCGTGAAAACCGGATTGGCTAAACGGTCAACATTCAGAGCCTAATCCAAATAGACGCACTTCAATACATGTAGGGGGACCGGCCCGCCGGAAGATTCCGGCGGGTCGGTAGCGTCTCCAGGTTCCTCGCTTGGACCAGGATGGATAAGCGGTTCTGGTACGCTCGACGGGGGTCCGGTTAAGTCGTCGTGCCCGTAGGGTGTTTCGAAGCGCAAGCCGACAACGACCTCAGCAGGATTACAGCAATCCGCATATGACGAGTCACAACTCAATTCCACAGCAGGCGTCGTCGCGGTTACCGGATTGCAGCGATCTTCGATCGTTGTCTGCGCCGCACCAATCTCCGGCGGGCAGTGCGGGCTATTCGTTTCCGAAAGCGCAGCAAAGGCACACGGCTGCAGCCCGAGACTGACCCACACACCGATCACCAGACCGATTAGTCTCGTCTTGGTGATTCCTGTGCGCTTAAGATTTCTTATTGCTAGCACGGCGTCTCGGTCGTCCATATTGCACTGCAGGAACGAATATTCCGTATTTCTTAATTCACATCATTGCAGCGGCTTTGACTCGTTCCACTGTTGTCCCAAAGCGCGGCTTATCAATCCTGTCAATAACGACGCCGAGCTGGGTGTCAGTGCGTGAGACTAGAAGTTATGTGCAAGGTACAGGTCAAGTGTCAATCATCGATGCGGCCCACTCGTTGACTAACTATTGCCGCGCCCAAAGGTATTACATTCATCTGAGCATCATTTCGTATGGATTCTCACTGACCAAGTCGCTTTGGGCCCCAGACTTCCGGAAGACTTGATTCTGGCATTGGGTGCCAGGGTGACTTCGCAGAATAGAACCGAATCGCAGGATGTGGTGGCAGATATTTCGGGAAATCCATTCACGGTCTGCAGGTAATTATTGTTCAGATCCTGCAGGGTCACGCGTACTTTGGCGGTTTCTTCAGGACATTCACGGAGGCCCCGAGATGGCCACATCAACGATTTGGAGACTACCGGACGTGCTGCATCATACGGGTCTGTCACGTTCCACGATCTACGACATGATCGGCCGCGGCGACTTTCCGCAACAAGTGCAGCTCGGTCGGCGCGCCGTAGGCTGGATGTCCCAGGACGTCATTGACTGGATCGACGTCAGGGTGGAGTGTTCCTCGAGCGTTGATGTATCCGAAAACGCTTGACTCCGTCGCGTAATCGCCCTTTTCGATGACAGCCCCGCCCGGGACAACACAAGCTGGTCCGGCTCTGCAGCGGCGCGAGTAGCGGCGGATCAACCGCTCTCCCGCCATTGCATTCAATCGAATGGATCATTTCAGTAGCCTATTTCCTGAGAATTTGCTATATTTCGACCACTATAGTGGCTTGATTGAGGGTTTGCTGCAGTGTCCGCGACGCTCGAGATCTACCGTGGCGGTGCCTGGCGCCCGGCCGCGGTGCTGGCGCCGACCGATGAGCAGGCGGGGCTTGCGGGTGCCTGTCAGTTTGAGTACCTGATCGAGTACGCCGCTGATTTCGCGGGTCCCGACAGCGCCAGCGCGGCGGGCCTGAGCTGCCGGTTTCCCGCCGACTTCCAGCAGTATCGGATGGATCACTGGCCACCCTTTGTTCTCGACTTGTTGCCGAGCGGTTATGGCCGGCAGCAGTGGCTGGAGCAGCTTGAGCTACAAGACGGTCCGGCGGCGGACTGGCCGTTAATGCTGCGCGGTACGGCCTACCCCCCCGGCAACCTCAGGGTTGCCGAGGCAGTTGCGGCGAAGGACCCGAATGCGCCCGTGCCAACAGCCGCAGGTGATATTGTGGCAATGAAAGACCACCCGGGATTCGATCGCGCCGACGTCATTGGCCGCGGTGAAGCGTTCGTCGAGTACGCTTTTCAGCACGGCATCTACGCAGCCGGAGCGTCCGACGTCCAGGGTGTTGCCCCCAAGCTGCTGCTCATTCAGGACCACCAGGGAGCCTGGCATGCCGAGGGTCGGCTCGCAGACGAGGACATTCGGTCGCACTGGCTGGTGAAACGGCCGCGCGGTGCTCGGGCGGCGGATCGCAAGGTGCTGCGCAATGAAGCTGCTTACATGCGTGTCGCCGATCGGCTCGGCCTGTCGGTGTATGCCGACCTCGAGTGGGAAGACGACAACCTGTTCGTGCCGCGGTTTGATCGTTGCGTTCGCGATGGCGCCGTCGAGCGTTACGGCATGGAGAGCCTGTACTCGGCCGCCGGCATTGCGGAGTACGGCGCGCGCGTTTCTCACGAGGTGCTGTGCGATGTCATTGACGAATATTGCACCGATCCCGGAACTGATGTGCTCGAGTATATCAAGCGCGATGTCGTTAACGTTGTCCTGGGCAACAAGGACAATCACGGCCGCAACACGGCCCTGTTGCGGTACGAAACGGGCAGCGTAGAACTGGCACCGCTTTTTGACTTCGCGCCCATGTACCTGGATCCCGAAGGTATTGCCCGCGTATGTCGCTGGTCCGGAGCCGCCGAAACCGCCGGCGAGCCCGAGTGGGCCATCGTCATCGAGCGCTATGCGGACAAACAGGAATTTCTGCGAGACGCATTGCGCGATTTCGGAGGCGACGTGGAGCGCCTGCCTGACATCATGCGCAACTGCGGGGTCGACGATGACATTATCGAGCAGCGCAATCGTTCGATTGAAACACACGCCCGGAAGCTCAAGGATTTATAGGAGACGTTATGGCTGCTCGATCACACCAGGACAGCGCGGCGGCGAAGCGCGAACTCATCGAGGCGATTGAGAACAACGAGTTGAGCATGGGCGAGGCAGTGCGGCGCATGCGCAGGATTACGGGCATGAGCCAGAAAGCCTACGCCGAACGCATCGTCGGTATTGCACCGAGAATTCTGGCCGAGATCGAGCGTGGCGAGGGTAACCCGACTGTGGAGACACTCAACAAGATCGGGCGGCCGTTCGGCTATACCGTGGGCTTTGTGCCGAGTGCCCAGAATCGCCGCTGAGGCACGTTGCCGTGAAGTTCCTCTCCTTTCTCGCTGCGCTGGCCACGGCACTGGTGTCCGACGATAACGAGCGCTCACTGCTCGACGGTTCGGAGCTGATCGGGGATCTCAACTTTCGTACCGATTGCTTCGACTGCGGCACGGATCCGGGCGGTTTCTACGAAGAGGATTTGTAAGCGCTCACTTCTTCCGAACCGCCGCACTGATCGCTGCCTTGCCAATCTGCCCGCCTTGGCGCCCGGCATTCTCGGCCGGTCGCGTCAGCGGTGATGCTGCCGTCGCCAGCGAGCGTCCGACGTGGATGCCTGCCCAACTCATGAGTGCGCTCCAGAGGAGTGGCAGCCCGATGTAGAGGCTCGTTGTGATCATGTTCAAGAGCATGCGCTTGACGTCGTGTTCGCCGGGATTGGCGAAGATCTGGAAGAAGATATTGACGTCGGGGTACATGGAGAGGATCAGGTTCTGATCCACCCACATCGCGAGATACCAGAGCACGGACCAGAACTTGACCGTGAACACCGCGAGTGCCCCGGTCACGAGCATCGACAGCGAGTAGCGCGACAGCACCACCAGCATCGGCAGCAAGGCATAGATGCCGAGCAGTAACACGGCCTGGATCATCGGCAATCCCTCGAGGATCGCGGTCATGGTGACGGCGAACACGGCCGAGGCCGCGACCACACCGCCGCTGGCGAGCGTCCCCTTGGCCATTTGCTCGACGTAACTCAGCGCGCCTGAAGTGCCGGTGTTGTAGGCCGCGAGATCGTTGCTCGACCAGGTTTCCGGGGCATTGGCGAGCACGGCGCTGGCGACGGCGTCGTACTGACGCTCCGAGGCCAGCGCCGGGGCAATGGCGACGATCAATCCCGATAGGCCGCCCGAGGTTGCGTCCGCCTCATCAACCAGCTTCTGGCGAAGCCCGATGTCCTCATCGGCCCACCACTCGTCGCAGTAGGGTCGGCCCCACTCGGGTGGCTCATCGACGCTGTATTCCGTGTCTCGCAGAGGATCAAAATTCCAACCCGAGACCGGGGACGATGCTCGGTAGCGGTCGTAGTATCCACTGATGTCCTGGTAGACGTGTGAGCCCAGCCAGTCGGGGTCGTCAGGTCCGTACTCATCGAGAATGTCGTTTATGGCATCGGTGCGCAGTGCGCCCGACTGGTAGCGGGATCGCGACGGGATAAAGCAGTCGCTGAAGAACTTGCGTCCGTGCCGTTAGACGAGGCCCTCTACAGACTGTTCGCGGATATTTCAGGGCTCAAAGACGAGCGGTTTGATGCACTAATGTGCCGATTTGGATGGGGCGGACGGGCTCCGTTTACACTCGAAGAAACTGGTCAGCTACTAGACGTTACTCGGGAAAGAATCCGACAGATTCAAAATCGCGTACTGTCCAAATTTCCGGATCACACAGTCTATATGCCGCAGCTTCGAAATGCCTTAACGATGCTCGAATCATTCGTGCCATCAAAGATCGACGTTGCCGCGCTTTACCTTAAGCAAGAGGGCCTCACAACAAAATCGTTCGATCCTCGAAGCGTGATTGCAGCCGCAGCGGATTGCGGCATCGAGTGTTCGATTCGCATTCAGACTGTCAGAGGCGAAAAGCTTGTCGTCTCAAAGAAGCAGAAGGCAGCAGCAGAAGCTCTGATGAAATATGCCAGAAAGCAAGCGGGTGCATCCGGAGCCACGAACGTTAGTGAAGTAGTCGAGCAAGTGGTTCAGGAAGGGTTTGAAATTACGAATAAGAAGGCACTTCGCTTGCTGAGATCACACAAGAAAGTGAGCTTCTTGACCGACGATTGGTTTTGGTTTCCGGAGATCACCATCGCGCGCAATCGGTTGAGAAATGTGTCAAGGAGGATCTTGTCCGTCACTTCACCAATGCAAATATCAGGTATTCGTGGTGGATTGCGTCGGGTCTATTCGTTTCGAAATTCCACAGGTACCGCAAAGTCATGGCCGCTTCGTGTACCACCATCCAATGTCCTGACAGAATTCTTCAAACAACACTCGGAGTTCGATATTGACGAGAATGGCAATGTGATTTCGGTGGAAAAACTCGACTATCGCAAAGAGCTAGGCCCTGCGGAGCAAACTTTTGTCGATGCTATTCGCTCAACACCCACTTCCGTATTGGATAGGCAAAGCCTGCTCCGCGAATGTCGCGAGCGCGGGCTTAAAGACAATAGTTTCAGCGTGATCACAACATATAGTCCCATCTTGTCTCATGTTGACCTGAATATTTGGACCCTTCGAGGCATTGATGTGAATCCCGCCGCGGTGGAGGCGCTTAGATCAGTCAATGCTTTGAGGCCTCGCGAAAAGAGACTTCAAGACTACGGATGGACGACCGAGGGCAACATTTGGATTGCAACAAGAATTCCCGAAGTCTACGAGTCTTATGTCTGCGGATGTCCTGGTGCATTGCTAAGGTTTCTAAAAGGCCGCCGATTCAAGGCAATTGGAGATGACGGACTATCTTATGGAACGATAGCTTTCAGCAAGGAGCATGGAACGTCCTATGGCTATAACCCGTTTCTTCAGCGAGTTGGGGCGGAAATGGGTGACATTTTGATTTCTGAATATGACTTGACCTCGGAAATCGCAACTTTACGTGTTGGTGACCTAGAATTGCTTGACGCTATGGACCCCAGCTGAACGATAGGGCGGGCCCAGCAACAATTCAGTCAGTATCCGTCGGAAATGCTGTGCGTGCCGTGATTCTCGCGTGCCGCCAATCGGTCCAGATAATCGGCCCACTCCTGCATCATCTTTCTGCGCTCATGTAGGTGTGCCGTTCTGTTGTAGGCGCGGCCATTGGGGTCACGAACCTGATGTGCCAGTTGGTGCTCAATGAGTTCAGGCCGGAATCCGAGGACCTCGTCAAGCATAGTTCTAGCCATCGCCCGGAAACCATGACCGCTCATTTCCTCCTTGCTTATTCCCATGGCTCGCATTGCCGATAAGACGGCATTATCGCTCATTGGGCGATCGCCCTTGGTGCATCGGTCGCTGGGAAAGACATAGACTCCGTCGCCAGTCAGCGGCTCGATATCTTCCAAGATCGCCCTGGCCTGACGCGCGAGCGGCACGATATGTTCGGTATTCGTTTTGGAGACAGTAAATCGCCACTCGGCCTTCCCAAAATCCATATCGGCCCACCTCGCTTGCCGTAGTTCCCCGGGGCGAACGAATACCAGTGGTGCAAGATGCAGCGCGGCTCTAACGATATATGAACCTTCATAGGCGTCAATTTGACGCAGCAATCTTCCGACCGCTGCAGGCTCGGTGACGGCTGCAAAGTGCCTGCGCTTGAATGGGGCCAGTGCGCCGCGCAGATCCGAGGCGATATCTCGTTCTGCTCGACCCGTCGCGATGGCGTATCGAATAACCTGACCGCAGTGAGCCAGCGTACGATGCGCAGTCTCAAGCACTCCTCGGGATTCAATGCGTCGAATGACTTTGAGGAGTTGCGGTGCAGTAATGCCGCCGATTGGTTTCTTTCCGATCCAGGGAAATACATCGTTCTCGAGCCGAGCGATGACCTTTGAAGAGTGGCTCGGCGCCCAATTCGGCTCCTGGATGGCAAACCATTCACGGGCGACCGATTCGAAGGAATTGGCGGCAGCATCTTTGAGGGATTCTTTTTGGGACTGTCGAAACTCGCTCGGATCGATCTCTTTGTCCAGGAGCCGCCGTGCCATATCGCGTCTGTCTCGAGCCTCCCCAAGGGAGACCTCCGGATACACGCCGAGGGACAATCGCTTCTCCTTACCGCCGTATCGATACTTGAATCGCCACCACTTACCGCCCTTTGGTGAGACCTCAAGATAGAGGCCGAGACTGTCGAACATCTTTCGTGTTTTAAATGTGGGTTTGGCGTTTTTTACAGCAGTAACAGTTAGGGGCATTTTGGGGGCAACCTCGGATAATCCTGGGGGCAACTGTGGGGCAACTGGGGGCAACTTTTGGGGGCAACACCCTTCTCGAGAGGCCCCAGTTGCCCCCAAAGTTGCCCCCAAGTCGACCCGGCTGTCAACAAATTTACCCGGACGCCCTCTGACGGGATTTGCCTGTAAGGTGCTGTTTTCAGGGTCAAAAAAAGAGCCGTCTCGGATTTCTCAAGACGGCTCTAGATTTGAAAGTGGTGGTGATGGGTGGAATTGAACCACCGACCTGCGGGTTATGAGTCCGCCGCTCTAA
>JABAOH010125916.1_pt2 | contig 60097 bp, 50 predicted proteins | sample 7062181 | NCBI WGS metagenome assembly JABAOH01 (sample SAMN14538630, study PRJNA623070) | marine sediment metagenome | biome: marine biome [ENVO:00000428]; feature: marine pelagic biome [ENVO:01000023]; material: deep marine sediment [ENVO:00002113]; isolation source: pool of 5 deep marine... | reverse complement strand
CTGGCAAGGACGCAGGACGAAGGCGCACCCAGAGCGGTGCGTCGAGGACGAGGACGCAGACCAGCGGCGTCGAGGGCCGGCGAGACCGCACAGCTATTGGGGCGACAGGCCACCAGTCGCCCCCGCCACCCCCACCGCACCGGGCAAGGTTCCGTGAGGAACGGGGCAGCTGCCCTAGAATCTGCGCCCGATGGCAGGCAACCGACCCCCCCAATGGGTCCGGGACGCCATCTTTTACCAGATCTTCCCGGACCGCTTCGCTCGTTCCTCGCGGATCCCCAAACCGCCCCACCTGGAGCCTTGGGACGCCCCTCCCACCAGCCACGGCTTCAAAGGCGGGGACCTGGCGGGCATCGTCGAGCGCCTCGACTGGCTCACCGAGCTGGGGGTCACCGCCCTCTACCTCAATCCCATCTTTCAGTCGACCGCCAACCACCGCTACCACACCTTCGACTACTACCGGGTAGATCCTCTGCTCGGCGGCGACGGCGCCTTCCGGGAGCTGCTCGACGCTTGCCACTCCCGCCGGCTGCGGGTGGTGCTGGACGGGGTGTTCAACCACGCCAGCCGGGGCTTCTTCCAGTTCAACGACATCCTGGAGAACGGCCCTGCCTCGCCTTTTCTGGACTGGTTCGTCGTCACCGGCTGGCCGTTGCATGCCTACCACCCTCATCAGCCCCCCAACTACGAGGCCTGGTGGGGCAACCCCGCCCTCCCCAAGTTCAACACCGACAACCCGGCGGTCCGCGAGTACCTGATGCAGGTGGCCGAGCACTGGACCGCGACCGGCATCGACGGCTGGCGCCTCGACGTTCCGAACGAGATCACCACTGTGGGCTTCTGGGAGGAGTTCCGCCAGCGGGTCAAGGCCCTCAACCCGGAGCTGTACCTCGTCGGCGAGATCTGGGGCGACGCCCGTGACTGGATCGGCGACGCCGGCCGCTTCGACGGGACCATGAACTATCAGTTCACCGGTCACACCATCGCGTTCACTGCCGGCGACCGGGTGGATGCCTCGGTGGCGGAAGGACTGGACTACCCGGTCAAACCGGCTCTGGACGCCGCCGGCTATGGAGCGGCGATCGAGGCGCTGCTCGCGCTCTACCCCCACGAGACCACCCAGGCCAACCTCAACCTGTTGGGCTCCCACGACACGGCGCGCGTGCTCGACGTGGCCGGAGGCGACGTGGACTCGGTGGTGCTGGCCGCGCTGCTGCTGTTCACCTTCCCGGGAGCGCCGTGCATCTACTACGGCGACGAGTTGGGGATGGCCGGAGGCAAGGACCCTGAGAACCGGGCCGCCTTTCCGTGGGATCAGACGGAGTCCTGGAACCAGACTTTGCTCGACACCTACCGCTCACTGGTGAGGCTCCGTCACGAGCATCCGGCGCTGCGGCACGGCTCCTATGAGCAGGTGGCGGCAACGGAGGGGCTGTACGTCTTCCGTCGCGACGGCGACACCGAGCGGCTGCTGGTGGCGGTGAACGCCGGCGAAGACGCCGGCTCCACCGCCGTGGAAACGTCGGGCTCCAGCCTGCAGCGGCGCTGGGGAGACGGCCAGGCGCGCCGCAGCGGCGATCGGGTACGTATCTCGCTCCCGGCCCGTAGCGGCGCGGTGTGGCAGCTCGAGGCCTGACGCAGCAGCGCTGTCATCGGCACATCCGGCGGCGCGCTCATCTCCCGACAGCGTGTCGGAATAGGGACTTTGGACCCTGGCCGCCGGCGCCGGCGGGGAGGAAGCTACCTGTGGGCCGCGCGCAGGCGCGTGGGTTGCCGTGCCGACCAGGTGCGTTCATCCGTGGCGCCGCGTGGGCTCGCGTAGCTGGCTACGGAAGGGGGGTATGTTGCGGAGCCTTTTCCACAGGATCGGCAGCGGCATCCGGCGCCATAAGTGGCTCACCGCCAGTTTGGTGACGATGTTGGTGCTGGCTATCGGGGGCGGGGCCGTCGTCGTGTCCATGGAGGACAGGGACTACGGGGGCACGACCGCACCGGGGTCCCACAACTGGTGGGACACCAACCTCAACAACGCCGGCATCGAGGCAGCATTCTGTAACAACTGCCACAGCGCCATCGCCGCCGAGCTAGTGGCGGGGCCGCACCTCAACTTCGGCTGCACTACGTGCCACGCGGCCACGACCGATGGACACGTGGCCGCGCCGGCGAAGTGCGCCCAATGCCACTCGAGAAGGGTCACCGAGCTCTCCAACGACGCTCACGCCGGGATCATGACCGATCTCGGCGAGACGGATCCTGCCAAGGTGAGCTGGACGTGCAAGTCGTGCCATACGCACGTCAAGATCACGCTGACGGCTACCGAGATGGCACCGCTGCCGCTGCAGATGGAGCCCTACGTCGTTCCCGCTCCCTAGGGCCGGGGATCGGCCCACGCAAACCCGCGTGGCGGGAGCAATCCCGTGAGCGGGAAGAGCAGGAAGCCGGAGACACCTCCGGCTTCCTCGCGTCCGGGCGGGCCCTGCGGGGTGAGTAGCCTCGAGTTGGCATCGAGATAGAGGCCGTGTACACGCTGAGGCTTCACAGACGAGGCATTGCCACCGCGGCGCTGGCGCTGCTGGTGGCCGGGCTGGCCGCGGTGGGCGTCTGGTACTTCTTCTTCGCCGACAGGGGGAAGGAAGCGGGACCGCCCGCGCCGCAGTTCGCGGTCTACGTGGATCAGCCCACGACCGGACCCTCCGGTGTGAGCACCACGCCGTGGGTGGAGCCGACCGCAGTCGCCGTCTCCGGTGACACCCTCTACGTGCTCGATTCCGGCAACGACCGCATCGTGGTGATCAACGAGGACGGGGAGACCGAGGCCGTCCTCTGCGAGACGGGGGAATGCGCCTTCCTGCTCAGCCGGCCGCGAGACCTGGTGCTTCACGACGGCCTGCTGTGGGTGGCCAACACCGAAGCCGGCGTGGTGAACGCCTTGACCACCTCCGGCGAGGTCCGGCGCAGCATCGAGCTGCCCACCGACGCCGGGGACGCCGACCCCCGGCCCTCGGGCATCGCCTTCGACGCCGACGGCGTGATGTACGTGGCCGACGTGGCCAACGACCGAGTGGTGCGGTTCGGTCCTACCGGCATGCCGGCAGGCCATGTGGGCGAAGGGAGGGAGGAAGACGACCGCTATACCTTCAGCCAGCCGGCGGGGATCGAGGTCGACGGGCAAGGCAACCTGTATGTTGCCGACACCGGCAGCGGACTGGTGAAGAAGTACTCTTCCGAGGGCCGGCACCTCAGCGCGTTCGCCATGGTGGCCGGGAACCCCGACATCTCCAGTCCTCTCGACGTGGTGGTGAGCGAGGATGGCCTGCTCTTCTTCAGTGACCTGAAGCGCAGCATCGTGCATGTCTTCAGCCCCGAGGCGCGCTATCTGGGGATCCTGGGACTGCTCGACGCCAGCCGCCTGGACTCCCCGGGAGTGCTCAACGAGCCCAGCGGGCTCGACCTGGTGGGCGACAAGCTCTACGTGGTCGACCGGCAGAGCGGGCTCTACGTCTTTCAGTTCGACCCCGCCTACTGGAGCCCCACCCCCGGCGGATGATCCGCCGCCGGCCCCCAGCGCGTGATCGCCGCTTGACGCTGGGTTCGGCTGGGCGCCGGCGCCGCGCGGAGAGCCCGCCGCCGCGGTGGATGGCGTGCCCCCCGTCGGGCCGGGCCCCGCGTTCAGGGGATGGTCGTGGTCGAGGTGGTTGAACTCGTCGACGTTGTCGACGAAGTCGAAGTGGTGGAACTCGTCGACGTTGTCGACGAAGTCGAGGTAGTGGAACTCGTCGACGTTGTCGACGAAGTCGAAGTGGTGGAACTCGTCGACGTTGTCGACGAAGTCGAAGTGGTGGAACTCGTCGAGGTGGTGGACGAAGTCGAGGTCGTCGACGTCGGCGTCTGGGTCGTGGAGGTGGTGGGAGAGGCCGGCAGCGGCGGCACCGTGGTAGCCGGTCCGGCGGTGGTGGCCGTGAGCTCACTCGGATCGTGACAGTCGGTGCACGCCGCCGTACGCGCCGCGTGACCACCCGGGGTGGGTTGGTGGCACTCCAGGCAACTGTCGAGGCCGGCGTGGACGAAATGCGATTGGCCGTGGCACTGCTCGCAGAACGCACTATCCGCCGCGGAACGGAACTGATGGGATCCCGGAGCGGTGGTGCCGCCGGCAGGCCGATCCGCCATCGCCAGCGCCACCACCGTGCCCAGCAACAGTGCGGCGACTGCCACCGCCGCCACCGCGGCTGGCCTCCACGTGCGCAGCAGTCTGCGAAACATCATGCGGCCCCCCCAACGGCGCCACCACCAACCCTACCCGGCGTCACCGCGGCGACGATCGGTGGGACCACAGCAGAGCGGGCGGCCTCTCGCCGAAGCCGCCCGCTCTCTCCTCAGCCCGCAATAGAGGCTATCCAGCCTCCCCTGTGGAACGCCGGAGGGCCCCCGCGCCCCGGACGTCACCTCGATACCCCCCGGGCTCCTCGATGGCCGCACCGGTGAATGCCGCACCCCTGACGAGGCGGAGGTCGATCTCTACCGTGCGGCAGGCGTGGCATACTCTGCGGCTGATGCCTGCCCCGATGTGGTGGGCAGGCCCGAAGCGGTGCCGGCCTCGCCTGCAAGCTCTCGTCGCCCTGGTCAGCATCTCCGCCCTCTGGTGAATCTTGGGTCTACCTGCACCCTACCGGGAGGCGGCGGTGGCACCAGACACAGATTGGATGCGCGCGCAGGGTCTAGTCACTTACGGTGGTATAAGGAGCGCCCAAAGTGGGGAGGGGGGACGGGCTCAGGGTGGAGGAGCTTCCAGCACCTGCTCCGCGAGGATCATGGCGATGTCCCGCACCGCCACCTCCTCCCCTCTGCCCAGCTCCTTGACGCCGTCGTCGATCATCACGTAGCAGAAGGGGCAGGCCACCGCTACCTCCGCGGCCCCGGTGCGAAGCGCCTCCTGCGCCCGCTCCACGCTCACCTTCTTGCCGGTGTGCTCCTCGAACCAGAAGCGCGCTCCCCCCGCGCCGCAGCAGAAGCTGTCGGCGCCGGAGCGTGCCATCTCCACCAGAGACCCACCGGTGGCGGCCACCTCGCGGGGCACCGTGTAGACGTCGTTGTACCGGCCCAGGTAGCAGGGGTCATGGAAGGTGATCTCGGGGCCGGCGCCGTCGCCTCGCGGCCGCAGCCTCCCCTCCCGGATCAGCTCACCGAGGAGCTGACTGTGGTGCATCACCTCGTAGTTGCCGCCGAGCTGGGGGTACTCGTTGGCCAGCGTATTGAAGCAATGAGGGCATTGGGTGATGACCTTCTCCACCCCCAGGTCGTCGAGGGTCTGGATGTTCTGCAGGGCGAGCTGCTGGAAGAGGTACTCGTTGCCGGAGCGGCGCGCCGGGTCGCCGGTGCACATCTCCTGGGGGCCGAGGATGGCGAAGTCGACCCCGGCCTGGTGGAGCAGCCGCGCCAGCGCCAAGGTGACCTGCAGGTTGCGGTCGTCGAAAGAGCCGACGCAACCCACCCAGTAGAGGTACTCGGTGCCTTCGACACCCCCCTCTCCCAGCACTTTCACCTCGAAGTCGAGCTGTCTGGTCCAGTCGGCGCGAGCCTGCTGACTCATTCCCAGCGGATTTCCCTGATTCTCCATGGCGACGTATGACTTGCCCAGCTCGGAAGGGAAGTTGGACTCCATCAGCGACAGGTAGCGCCGCATGTCGAGGATCTTGTCGAGGATCTCGATGCCAACGGGGCAGATCTCGTCACACGCCCGGCATGAGGTGCACGACCACACCTCGTCCGGACGCACCCGCTCGAACACGGAATCGCTCCCCACCGCCAGCTCGGCGTCAACCGCCACCGGCGCCGATACCACCGGCGCACCGGTCGCCGCCATGACCTCTCCCACCTTGAGAACGATCTCGCGGGGATCGAGGGGCTTGCCGGTGAGGTTGGCGGGGCACACCGAGGTGCAGCGCCCGCAGATGGTGCAGGCGTCCGTGTCCAGAAGCTGCTTCCAGGTGAAGTCGGCCACCGCTGCCGCGCCTACCGTTTCGATGTCCTCCACCTCCATGAGGTTGGGCATCGCCTTCATGGCCCCCTTGGGCCGGTCCCGGGGAGCCAGCAGCATGTTGGCCGGCGAGGTGAGCATGTGGCGCAGCTTGGTGGTGGGCAGCACCACCAGGAAAGCCACGAAGGTCGCAGCGTGCAGCACCCACAGCGCTTGGTGGGCGCCCGCCGCCGCCGCTGCCGGCACCACTGCGCTCAGCGGATAGCCGACGAACGACCACGCCTCGAAGGCGGGCCGGCCATCCACGGCGATGCGAGCCGCCTCAGTGGCGACGCCGGTGACGCCGATCGCCAGCAGCAGCAGCAGGATCCACGCGTCCTCGTCTCTCGTCTTGGTGCGCAGCCGCCACGGCGCCTGCCCGTAACGGCGCACTATCGCCCACAGGAGCCCAGCGACGAAGACCACCGCCGCCAGGTCGAGGATCGCCGAGTAAGCCTGGTAGAAGGCGCCATGGAGGAACTTGAGCCCTGCCGGCAGCAGGTGGTCGATCTCCAGGGTGACGGTGCCCAGGAAGAGCACCACGAACCCGAAGTAGACCATGGAGTGCATGAGGCCGGCCGCCCGATCCTTCAGCAGGGTCTTCATGGCCAGACCAGCGCCCAAGACCCTGATGCGCTCCCTCCAGCGGCCGCCGCGGTGCTCGCCGGCCCCCCGCTCCCAGTTCCTCGCCCGCAGCGCGAACAGGTACAGGGCGAGCGCGAGGAAGGACGCCACCCCCACGTAGAACAGGGCCTCCAGCTCTTTGGGAATGTTGCCGAACACCGCCCGCCCCACCGCCGGTGTGACGTGCTCGGGGAGGGTTCCCAGCCACCACAGCAGCAGCGTGCCGAGGAAAGCGGCAAACGCGAGGACGGTGAGCACGCCGCTGGCGGTCGGTCGACGGCGAGGTTCCATCACCCTCCTCTTGCGCGCTCGGGAGTGTACCGATGGAGCCCTCGGCGGCAGCGCCTCCCCACGCCGCCCCGGGTTGGCCCGGCGGCGGGCCGGGTGGGATTCCGGCTAGGACTCGGACAGGCCCAGCTCGGCCTTGAGCTCCTCGAGCTTGGCGTCGGCCTGTGCCAGCGAGACCGCCTCTCGCAGCTCCGCCTCGGCGCCCTCGGGGGTGACCTCCCGCAGCTCCGCCCGCGCGGTGGCCTCCGCCACACGCGCCTCGATCTTCTCCTCCACCCGCTCCAGGCTGGGCGCTTCAGTGTCGATCGAGGCGGAGATGGCCTCCACCGCCCGGTTCACCGACTCCTGCATCTTGGCTTGCTGGAGGCGGCCCACCAGCTCCATGCGCTTGGCGGCCAGCTCCTGCAGGCGCATGGCGTTCTGCTGCACTGCGGTCTTCGCCGAGCCGGCTTGCTCCACGGCAACCTCGTACTGTTCCTTGAGACCGTTGAGGTTGTTCTCCGCTGCTTGCAGCTTGAGGGCCATCGCCTGAGCGGCCTGCGTCCACTTGGCAACGGCCTCCGTGTCCCCTTCCTTCTGGGCGCTGTCGGCTCGCAGCAACGCCTGCTTGGCGGTCTCGCGGGCTTCCCCCACCGTGTCGGCGGCATCCTCCAGCTGCGACTCCAGCTGGGTGCGGTGGGCAATCACCTTGGCAGCCTGGTTGCGCAACTCCTGGTCACGCCGCCGTGCTTCCTGGATGGCCTGCTCGATCTCGATCTCCGGATCCATCGCCTGCTCGGCGGCCCGCCGAAACAGGGCCTTGATGTACCCCCATAGACGCCTGAACATACCGCTGCTTCCCTCCGTGTGACGTCGGTCGTACCCGGCTCATACTAAGGGAGAGGGAGCGGCCGGCGTCCGCTGCGCCCTTCTCGCGCCGCGGCCGCCTCAGCGCCGCCGGCGCGCCCGCCCCGTCCGGCCGCTCGCCCGCCGGCGCGCGGCCCGTCCTCGCGCCCACTGTCCGGAACGCGAACCCGACCTCGACCCCCCGGCCCAGTGACCCCCGCCACCGAACAGGCCGCCCAAGCCAGAGCGCCGGCGGCGTCCCCAATCGTAGGAACGGCCGGTGGAAAGGCCGTGCAGAATCAAGGAGAAGGCGCCCAGCCAGTCAAAGCCGCCCCCGCCGTAGGCCCGCGGCGCCTGCGGCGCCGGCACCGACCGGCCTCCCACGGAGATCGAGCGGGGCTCGGGCGGTTCCCCCCGTCGCAGCTGGGCGGCGCAGCGCCGGCATACCCCGACGATGCGGGTCCCGGCGGCGGTGCGGATGTCGGCTTGCTCCACTCCGGCGCCGTGTGTCGGGTCGAAGAAGCAGGCGGGGGGACGATCTGCCGGCTCGGGGGGAGGCTCCCGCCCTTCGAGCAGGGCGTCGACCGATTCCAGCTGCCAGCGGGCGCGGTCGAGCCGGTCGGACAGCTCCTCCAGCTGGCGCAAGGTGGCGGCCCCCTCGAGACGCTCCTCTACCTCCGCGTACGTCTCGTTGGCTGCGCGAAAGAGGCTCTCCACCGACTCCTGCTGGGACAGCGCCACTCGGTCGGAATGCTCCAGGATCTGGTTGGCTACCGTGGCGAGCTGGCTGCGGATCTCCGCCTTCGCCTCCTCGAGACGAGCCGTCGATGCCACCCGGTCGCGACGGCTGCTGCGCACCAGGGTCACCGCCACCAGACCCACTACCCCCACTACCACCAGCAGCACCAGCCAGCGGCCCGCGCCGCCTCCGGCCGCAGGCGCAGCCGGGGCCGGCCCGATGAGAGCGGCGGCGAACGCGGCGAACCCCTCCGGGTAGCTGCCTTCGAAGGCGTCGAGGCTGGCATCGATGGCCCGCTCGAGATCGCCGTCACCGTACCGGGAACTCACCGCACCCAGCTCGTCGGCCGATATCACCACCACCGTTCCCGAACCGAGCCGGGAAAGCACCTCATCGGCGAAGAGGTCGGCCCCGCCGGGCGGCGTCTCCACGAGTGCCACGAAGTACAGGTCCCGACCGGCGACATCGCCCACCACGTCCTCCATGGCGCTGATGTCGACGCCTACACCCGGCTCCAGGTAGTAGCCGCGTAGCTCCGCTTCCCGGGCAGCCTGCTCCGGGTCGACGGCTGCGGCGGCCCCGCCCACCGTCACGAGGAAGACTGCAATGGCAGCGGCGAAGGTGAGCCTCTTCGCCAGCACAACACCGGAAGCCTACTGCTGCTGCCGCGGCCGGCCGGCGGCTCAGTTGCCGCGTTGTGGTACCGGGGCAGGGAGCGAGGCCGGACGATCCGACGGCGGCGCCGGGGCACGAATCCCGGCGGGAGACCCGGGAGGGACCGCTCCGGGCCCCCGGCGCGGCGGCTGGAGCAATGCCGGCGCAGGATCCCACTGGATGCCGCCGTCCGGCGAAGGCGCACCGACGGTCGCCGGCTGCGGAGCCTCTTCCGCCGGAGGGAAGGCAGCGTGAACCCGCAACAGCAGGCTGAAGCAGGTCATACCTTCGCTCCGCCCGTAGGCGAGGCGCCCACCCATCTCGTCGATGAGCAGCACCACCATGCGCAGGCCGAGCGCCGTACCCGCGGCGTAGATGGGCCCACCCGACGCCAGCCACTCCCGAAGCTGGGCCTCGGTCGGACCATCGAGACCTTCACCGTTGTCGGCAAAGGTCAGCTCATAGTGGGGTCCGTCGACGCGACCTGTGACGGTGATCGAGTGGCCACCGAAGCTGCGGGCATTGGCGAGGAGATTGCGGAACACCTGGCGCAGTCGCAGCCGATCGGCGTCGACATACCCGGGGGGACAATCGATCGCGATCGGCGCGCCACCCCGTTCGTAGAACTCGGCGACGTCCCTCAGCTCGGCGCACAGGTCCACCGGCTCGATGCGACACGTCGACATGCCCGCATCGGCACGGGCGGCAACGAGGAGATTCTCCGCTTTCCGCAGCAGCTCCGCCGATCGCTCATACACCGAGGCGGTCAGCTGCCGGCGTTCTCCCTCACCTTCGAAGGTACCTTCGTCGAGGAGCTGGGCGAGGCCGAACAGACTGGTGAGAGCGGCGCGCAGCTCGTGCGCCACCGCCACCATGAACTCCTGGCGGGCCTGTTGGGTTGCCGGCTGCTCCCCGGTGACGGCTGCCTCAGCCACCGGCGCTGGAGGACGGGTCAATCCCGCGAAGAGCACGCCACCGAGCATGCCCACCGCCAGCAAGGCGAAGAACCACGCGAGTCCGGTCACCAGCTCGGCGCGGGCGGCCGCCTGCGCTTTGCGCGCCGCGCCCTCGTCTCCCACCTGCGTAACCACTCGCTCGAAGCGGCGTTGCGCGTCGACGAGCCTTCCCTCGGCGAGTGCCGCCGCCCCGAACGGGTTTCCCGAGCGCGTTCCGTCGATCACCTCCTCGGCGACGAGGATCAGCTCCCTCCCCGCCGCCGACAGCAGTGGCTCGCCCGGCTGCAGCCGCTCCAGCGCGGCGACGCGGGCCCGGGTCAGGTCGAGGTAGACATGTGCGGTGGAAGCCGCCGCCGGGGCCGCACGATCGCCGGCGATGGCCAGCGTCACCGCCCGCTCGAGCGAGCTCGTCAGCGAGGTGGAAGCGGCTATCGCCGACTCGGCATCCTGCACCACCTGGCGCGCTTCGTCTCCGGAGGCTTCGAAGGCGGAGGTAGTGAAGGCGAGCGCGAGCGCCAGCACCGCGATGGTGCCGGCCAGCATGGCTCCCCGTGAGAGGAGCCGGTCGTGCGAGGTAGTGGCCTCGGGCACGGGACCCCACTATCTCGTGGCGGCATTCGCTGCGGTCTATATCGGCGCGTGGAGGGGCCGGATTGAGCGGGCCGACGGGCCGAGCCGACAGCCGGGAGTGGCACCGCGGGGCCATCCAGCCCGCCGGGCCCGCGCCCGGCCGCCCTACCCCGGTGAAGCTCAGCCGCGGGGGAGCGCCCGCAGGAAGAACAGCAGGTTGGCGGGCCGCTCGGCCAGACGCCGCGTGAGATACGGATACCAGTGCGATCCGTAGGGGACGTATACCCGCATGGGCCATCCGGCATCAACCAGGCGCCGCTGCAGATCGGTGCGGATCCCGTAGAGCATCTGGAACTCGAGAGGTGCCGTCCGATCCCGAGCCAGGGCCACCGTGAGGTCCACCAACCGCTCATCGTGAGTTGCCACCGCCGGCACTGCTTCCGTCTGCGCCAGCAGCGCCTGGAGCATGGCGGCGAAGCGAAGATCGACCTCGTCTTTGCGTTGCACCGCCACCTCGGGAGGCTCCAGGTAGGCGCCCTTGCAGATACGGATGTGGCCGCCCAGCGTGATGACTCGCTCCAGGTCGGCCGGGGTCCGGTACAGCGCCGCTTGGAGCGCCAGCCCGAGGTTGCCGGCGGCGGGCTGGAGGGCGGTGTACAAGTCCACGGTCGCTTGGGTCCAGCGGCTGTCTTCCATATCGATGGTCACCGTCGTGTTCGCCCGGCCGGCCGCTTCCGCCAGCTCGGTGATCGCCTCCGCGACCAGCGCGTCCGGGCCGGTCACGCCGAGACCCAGCTGGGTGAGCTTGACGGACAGGTTGGCGTCCAGTCCCTCGGCGGCGATTCGCTCGATGCACTCCAGATAGTCGGCGCGTGCCGCCCGCGCCGCCACCTCGTCCTTGACCTCCTCGCCCAGGTGGTCCAGTGACACCGACATGCCGCGGTCGTTGAGCTGCCGGCACGCGGCAACGGCCTCGTCGAGGGTCATGCCGGGCACGAAGCGCCGAGCAAGGCAGCGCCCGGCGTGGCTGCGCAGCATGATCCGCTCCACGACGGGATGATGAGCCACCGCCAGGATGATCCGCCGGAACAGCCCGGCCACGGATCAGTCCTCCCGCTGCTGTGCTGCGGCTCCCATCTCGCGCGACCGCTGCGCGGCCGCGCGCACCGCGTCCTCGACCAGAGCACGGAAGCCGCGCTCTTCGAGGATGTGCACTGCGGCAGCGGTGGTGCCCCCCGGCGATGTCACCTGCGCGCGCAGCTCGAAGGGGCCCAGGCCGGTCTCCACCAGCAGGTGGCCGGCGCCCTTGACGGTCTGATGCACGAGTCGCTCTGCTATGTGGCGGGGCAGTCCCTCGCGTATGGCGGCTTCCGTGAGCGCCTCGGCCAGCAGGAAGACGTAGGCAGGACCGGTTCCGGAGACTGCGGTGACGGCATCGAGCAGGCTCTCGTCCATGCGCACCACCTCGCCTACCGGCGTGAGCACCCGTTCGGCGGCCTCCAAAGCAGCCTCGCCGGCGAAGCGCCCCGGGGCGATACCCGTAATGCCCTCGTCCACCAGCGCGGGGGTGTTGGGCATGGCTCGCACGACCGGCACTTCCCCGAGCGCCCACTCGTAGGCTTCGGTGGGCACGCCCGCCGCCAGCGAGAGGATCACCTGGTCGGACGCAACACGGCCGGCGATTTGCTCCAGCAGCCCGGGAACATCGCGCGGCTTGACCGCCACCACTGCTATCTGGCGGCCGCGCAGCGCCTCCCCTGGGTCGAGCAGGCAGACGCAGCCGATACCGTCCTCGATCTCCCGAGCCCGCTCTTCACGCCGCGCCACCAGCACGAGATCGTCGTGATCCCAACCCGCCCGCAGCAGCCCCGTGGCGAGCGCCTCTCCCATGGCTCCGGCCCCGAGGATGGTCACCGTCGGATGATCGCCCATGACCGGGAGTATATGGCCGGTGGTGGGACCGCCTCGGCCCGTGACGCCTACTAGCGGCGCAGGAACTGGCGGATCATCCCGATCACGGTGCCCACCGCGCCCGTGTTGTAGCCCTCAGGGATGATGATGTCGGCGTAGCGCTTGCTCGGCTCCACGAACTGGAGGTGCATCGGTCGCACAGTTGCCTCGTACTGCTCCAGCACCGACGCAGGGGAACGTCCCCTCTCTTCTAGGTCGCGGCGCAGTCGCCGAGCCAGCCTCAGATCGGGATCGGTGTCGACGAAGATCTTGAGGTCCATGAGCGCGCGCAGCGGTGCCTCCGCCAGCACCAGGATGCCCTCGACGAGGATGACGGGGGCCGGATGCACGGTCACGGTCGGTGCGAGCCGGACGTATCGCGAGAAGTCGTAGCGCGGCTTCTCGATGGCTGACCCCTCCAATAGCAACTCGAGGTGATGCACGAGGAGAGCCGTCTCCAGCGAGTCGGGGTGATCGAAGTTGGCTGTCGCCCGCCGCTCCAGGGGGAGGTCGCTCAGGTCCCGGTAGTAGGCGTCGTGCTCGATCAGCACTACGTCGGGCCCGATGGCATCGATCAGAGCCTCGGCGATGGTGGTCTTGCCGGAACCGGAGCCGCCGGCGATGCCAAGGATCATCGGCCGGCTCGCCGGCCAGTCCTCCGTACCCACCGGGGTCTCCCCCATCACGGCGCCGCTCATCCGTGCGTTCAAACTAGCCGAGCGCGGGAAGGTCCCGAGCCGCCCCGGAGACCGCTCGGTTGTCGAAACGACCATCCGCCTTGCTGCCGACGACGTACGTGAGGGCATGATCACCCTGCAGCACGCGCTCACCGTCGCCGCCCCGCCGGACGAGGCTTTCCGCCACGTGGCCGACTTTGCCAACCTCCCGGAGTTGGATCCGGGCATCGCCTCGGCAGGCAGGCTCGACGAGGGGCCGGTAGGTGAGCGAACCGCCTGGCGGCCAAATCGATGCAGTGGCCGGAAACGGCCCTGGGGGTCCGGCCCGCCTCGAGCTAGCGACCGAGGGGCAATGCCGGGTCAGGGCCGGGGACCGAACTCGGGTCCTTCGGTGCGGGTGCGCTTCAACCCACAGAAGCCGTGGCTTTGGGCAGCGCCACCAAGTGGTCGAAGACCTCCGCCGCCTCCTCGCCGGTGGGAGCCGTCGAACGGCGCAGCGGCGGGGTATCTTCCCCCCGTCGTGGCCGGCGGTGGCCTGACCAGCCATGTAGCTCATCTTCGCTTGGCGACGGACTTCAGCGTCCTCTTCTGCTCCCGCAACACGAAGACGTCATCCCAGGCGGCGACGTCGGCAATCGAGGGCCAGTCGGCGGCCTGCTCCTCCCATCCCGGAGGACCCACACCGAGGCGCTTCCCCAGCACCCCGACGAAGATGCGGGCCTTGGCCTCGCCGAAGCCGGGGAGCGCGTTGAGGCGGCGCAGCAACTCGGTACCGGTGTCGGCGGTCGTCCATAGCGCCCCGGGGTCACCGGCGTAGTGGTCGGCGAGGTGGCGGCACAGCTCTTGAGTCCGCTTGGCCATGGAGCCGGGAAAACGGTGGATCGCCGGCGGCCCCTTGAAGATGTCCTCCAGCACCGTGGGATCGGCGGCGGCGATCTCGGCCGCGTCCAGCTCCCGCCCCAGCCGCTCTCGTAGCAAGTAGGGACCCAGGAACGCCCGCTCCATGGGGAACTGCTGGTCCAGCAACATGCCGATGAGCAGCGCTAACGGGTCTCTGGCGAGGAGCCGGTTGGCCTCCTCGCTCTCGGTCCAGGGAAGTGCGGTCGGTTCGGTCATGGTTGCGGTTCCTTCCGAATCGGCGCCCACCGTAGCGGCAGGCGCGACCTAGCGTGCCTGGGGCAGGCGAGTGGGTTCCCCACGTCCGCTCGCATGAGGCGTGCCTGCGGCGGGTCCGCTAAGTTGTGCCGCCCCAGCGAAGGACACGGCCATGGCGGACTACACCAAGATCCTGCTCGACGAGGCCGAGCTGCCCACCCAGTGGTACAACGTGATCCCTGATCTTCCCGAGCCGCCGCCGCCCGTGCTCCACCCGGGCACGCTGCAGCCGGTAGGGCCGGACGATCTGGCGCCGCTATTCCCCATGGCCCTCATCCTGCAGGAGGTGAGCCAGGACAGCCACGTGGACATTCCCGGCGCCGTCCTCGACGTCTACAGGCAATGGCGGCCCAGCCCGCTTTACAGGGCGCGGCGACTGGAGCAGGCTCTCGGTACCCCGGCCCGCATCTACTACAAGTACGAGGGGGTCAGCCCCGCCGGCTCCCACAAACCGAACACCGCGGTCCCCCAGGCCTACTACAACGCCCAGGAGGGTTCCCGCAAGCTGACTACGGAGACGGGCGCCGGCCAGTGGGGCAGTGCCCTCGCCTATGCGTGTGCCCTCTACGGTCTCGACTGCGAGGTGTGGCAGGTGCGCGCTTCCTACGACCAGAAGCCCTACCGCAAGTCGATGATGGAAGTATGGGGCGCAGTGGTCCATCCCAGCCCCTCGACGATCACCGCCGCCGGCAGGGCCATCCTGGAGGAGGACCCCGACAGCCCGGGCAGCCTGGGCATCGCCATCAGCGAAGCCGTGGAAGTCGCGGCCCAGGACGACGACACCCGCTACTCGTTGGGCAGCGTCCTCAACCACGTGCTGCTCCACCAAACGGTCATCGGCGAGGAGGCGCTGCGGCAGCTCGCCAAGGTCGAGGAGACGCCGGACCTGCTGGTGGGCTGCACCGGCGGCGGATCCAACTTTGCCGGGCTCTTCCTGCCTTTCCTGCGGGAGAAGTTGGCGGGACGCATCGACCCCACCATCCGCGCCGTGGAGCCGGCAGCCTGCCCCTCGTTCACCAAGGGCGTCTACGCCTACGACTTCGGCGATACCGCCGGAATGACCCCGCTCATGAAGATGCACACGCTGGGTCACGACTTCGTGCCCGACCCGATCCATGCGGGGGGTCTGCGCTACCACGGCATGTCGCCGCTGCTGTCCCACATCTACGAGATGGGGCTGATGGAGGCAGTGGCCATCGGGCAGGTGGAGTGCTTCGAGGCCGCCGTGCGGTTCGCGCGCACCGAGGGAATCGTGCCCGCTCCGGAGCCGACCCACGCCATCGCCGCCGCGGTGCGCGAGGCGGAGCGATGCCGGGAGACCGGCGAAGAGAAGGTCATCCTCACGGCGATGTGCGGGCACGGGCATTTCGACCTGGCTGCCTACGACAAGTTCCTCGCCGGCGACCTGATCGACTTCGAGTACCCGGAGGACAAGGTCCGCGTGGCGCTGGAACGCCTCCCGGTGGTGGCCGGCTGACGAGGCCTCGCCGGGCCGGGAGCGGGCGCTGATCGCGTCGCGCGACGGCGCCCTAGCATCGAGGAAGAGAATGCCCGAGATCGTGCTGGAGAGCGTGTCGCGGGTGCATCCCGACGGCACCCGAGCTCTGTACCGGCTCGACCTGACCGTCCCCGACGGAGAGCTGTTGACGGTGGTGGGCCCGTCCGGATGCGGCAAGACCACCTTGCTGCGCCTGCTGGCCGGCCTGGAGAAGCCCACCGAGGGCCGCATCACCTTCGACGGCGCCGACATCGCCGGTCTGGAACCGCGGCAGCGAGACGTGGCGATGGTGTTCCAGGAGGGCGCGCTCTACGCGCACCTCACCGCCAAGGGGAACATCGCCTTTCCACTTCGGATGCGGGGCGTGGCCCGCGAGGACACCGTCCGCAGAGTGGGCCGCGAGGCCCGGCGGTTGGGGATCCTGCGGTTGCTGCCGCGCAAGCCGAAGGAGCTGTCGACCGGCCACCGCCACGCCGTAGCCACGGGACGGGCGTTGGTCCGGGAACCATCGCTCTTCCTCCTCGACGAACCGCTGGCCAACCTCGATGTCGCGTTGCGTGCCCGCGGCCGCGAGGAGATCCGCCAACTCCACCAGGAGATGCGACGTACCACGATCTACGCCACCAACGACCAGGCAGAGGCCATGATCCTGGGCGACCGGGTGGCGGTGCTCAACCGGGGCGAACTCCAGCAGGCAGGCGCTCCCCTCGAGCTCTACCGCCGTCCGGTGAACCTGTTCGTGGCCCGCTTCGTCGGCTCGCCCCCGATGAACATCGTGGCCGCCACGCCGGAACGAGACGCGCAGGGCGGTTGGTGGTTGACGGTGGGACGCGACCGCCTGCAGCTGAACGACGCGGGAGCGGATGCGCTGCGGGTGGTGGCCGCCTGGCTGGGACGGCGCCTGCTGCTCGGGCTCCGCCCCGAGCACCTGACGCTCTCGCACGGCGACCCCTTCGCCCGCTGCCTCCACGCCACCTGCCGGCGGGTGGAGTTTCTCGGCGGCGAGCTACTGGTGCATTGCGCTCTCGAAGGGGACGGCGAACAGCGGCTGGTGGCGCGGGTCCCCGCCGGGGCCCCGCCTTCGCCGGGCAACCGCGTGGAGCTGGCCGCCGACCTGGAGCACCTGCACCTGTTCGACCCCGAAACGGGTCGCGCCCTCGTCTAGGACGTAAGCCCAAGCGTCCGACGGGGTCAAATGGGGCGGTGGCGCTTGGAGGAGATCACCCCGGTATCGAATCCGCCCAGATGCAGGCCCCCCGCCCAGCGGGCGTGCTCGATCTTGAGGCAACGATCCTGCACCACCGTCACTCCCGCCTGCCGGCCCCGCCGGGCCGCCTCGTCGTGGCGCAGCCCCAACTGGAACCACACCACCTTGGCGCCGATCTCGACGGCCTCCTCGACCACCCCCGGCAGCTCCTCCGCCCGCCGGAACACATCCACGATGTCCGGCACCTCGGGGAGGTCACGGAGGGAGGGGTAGCACGGCAGCCCCAGCACCTCCTCGTAGGCAGGATTGACCGGGTAGACCCGCAGATGGGTTCGCACCAGGTAGGTCGCAACGAAGTTGGAGGAGCGGATCGGGTTGGCCGACACCCCCACCAGCGCCACCGATCGGGCACCGCGGATGATCCGCAGCCGCTCCCTTGCATCGGGCTCTGCGAGGATTGCGGTTTCGGTCATCGCGCCCTTTCCAGCGCCTGCTCCAGGTCCCAGAGGATGTCTTCCACGTTCTCCAGGCCCACGGAGATGCGGATCATGTCGTCCCCCACCCCGGCCTGCTCCCGTTCCTCGGGAGGAACCTGCTGGTGTGTCGTCGAGGCGGGGTGGATCACGAGCGTTTTGGCGTCACCGACGTTGGCGAGATGGCTGCACAGCTCGACGCCACGGATGAACGTCAATCCGGCCTCGAAACCGCCTCTCAGCCCGAAGGTGAACACCGCTCCGGGACCTTCCGGCAGGTAGCGGGCGGCCGCCTCGGTCCACGGGTTGTCGGGGAAGATCGGGTAACTGACCCAGGCCACTGCGTCGTGCCCGCGCAGGAACTCGGCCACCGCCCGGGCGTTGGCCACGTGACGGGCCATCCGCAGCGGCAAAGTCTCCAACCCGAGCAACAACAGGAACGAGTTGAACGGCGACAGCGAGGCGCCGGTGTCCCGCAGCATCTCCACCCTCGCCTTGGTCAAATAGGCGTACTCGCGGAAGTTCTCCCAGAAGCGAAGCCCGTGATAGGCCGGCGACGGCTCCACGATCCCGGGGAAGTTCCCGTTGTCGAAGGGGAAGCGCCCGCTCTCCACGATCACCCCGGCGATGACGGCGCCGTGGCCGCCGATGAACTTGGTTGCCGAGTGGACCACGATGTCGGCGCCATGCTCGATGGGCCGGCACAGGTAGGGAGAGGCAAAGGTGTTGTCCACCATCAACGGCACCCCGAAGCCGTGAGCCACCTCGGCCGCCATAGCGATGTCGAGCACGTCGCCCTTGGGATTGCCGATCGTCTCCCCGTAGATCAGCTTGGTGCGGGGGGTAACGGCCGCCTTGATGGCGTCCGGGTCGTGGATGTCGACGAAGGTGACGTCGATGCCCATGCGGCGCAGCGTCACGTCGAACTGGGTGTAGGTACCCCCGTACAGGGAACGGGAGGCGACCACCTCGTCGCCCTCCCGGCACAGGGTGAGGATGGCGACGAGCTGGGCCGCCTGGCCCGACGCGGTGGCCAGCGCACCCAGCCCTCCTTCGAGCGACGCCATCCGCTCCTCGAAGGCGGCGGTGGTGGGGTTGCCGATGCGGGTGTAGATGTTGCCGTAGGTCTGGAGGGCGAAGAGGTCGGCCGCCTGTTGTGGATCGTCGAAGACGAACGACGTGGTGGCGTAGATGGGCATCGCCCGGGCTCCGGTCTCCGGATCGGGGGGCTGCCCGGCGTGGATGGCCCGGGTGTCGAAACCGAACTCGCGGTCTGCCACCGTTCCTCCTGGTGGTGAAGGGGGAAGCATAGAGCCGGTACTGAGTACTGGGTACCGGGGGACCCTCTGAACATCGTGCACACTTTGTGGAGGCTCTATGACGGTGGGGCTGTGGTTGTCATGTGGTCGAGGAGGCCGCGGTCGGCTGGCGGGTAGTGGGGGTCGACGATGGGGTGGGGGATCGGGTAGGGGTGGGTGGCGATGATGTCGCCTTGGTGGCGGATGACGAGGGTTTGGGTGTTGGTGGCGATGGTGGCGGTGGTCAGCGCGCCGGGTGGGATGGTGTCGGGGAGGTGCCAGGTGGCGTTGGCGATTTCGATGGTGCGTTGTTGGCTGGCGTGGCGAATGTAGGTGATCCGTCCTGCGGCGAGGGGGATGTGGATGTCTCCGTTGCGGTTGCGGTGGTCGTTGAGGGTGACGGTGGGGGGCCAACGCAGTCGGTGGGCGTTGTCGGCGATGACTTCGATGGGATAGCGGGTGCCGTAGATGACGGGGTCGTGGACCGGCCGGTAGTGGTTGAGCCAATGACAGGCTTCGGCGGAGCCGGCTCTCAGCTCGTCGAGGCTGGTGAAGTGCCGGACCCGGATGGTGCGGGCCTGCCACAGGTTGTTGACCGCCTCGATGTGGTTGGTCCATCCCAGCCCTCCGGGTGGGGCGACGACAACTTCGACTCCGAAGGAGAGGCAGACCCGCACAAAGAGGGTGAACGGGTTGTGGCGATGGGTGGTCTTGACGAAGGCGTTATCAACCCCGGTGGCGTACGGGATCGACAGAACGGGCCACGCCTTTTCCAAGAGGAACGCTGAGGCGTTACGCACCGTCCGGGTGAGGTATTGCTCCGAAGCGACCGCAGCCGAGCCGACACAGCCCGCCTGGATCGAGTTGAACCGGATCCCGCCGGTGAGCCACCGGTCCTGGATCCAATCGACCTGCTGCCATACCCCGGGGAGGGTGACTCGGGGAATGGGGAGTTTGATCCCACTGCGTTGACGCCGCCGATACGGCCGAGTCACACCGGCTCGATGCAGGATCCGCTCGATCGACGCCACCGAAGGTAACGGCTCCCAACCCCCACGCTCCATAGTCGCCTGGATCGTCCCGGCACCGATAGAAGCCACCGGATTGTCTTCCAGGGCGGCTCGGATCCTCAGCACCTCAGCAACAGTGGCATCCCCAATGCCCACCGGCGTGCGATGAGGAGCCCGCGACCGATCAACAAGACCCGCCTCGTCCTCCTCAACGAACCGCTTCACCCACTTGTGCACCCACTCCCGCGACCGGCCCAGCTGCCGGGCAACCTCAGCCCGACGCTCACCGCTAACCACCCGGCGAACCGCCTCCCGGCGACGCTCCACCTCCGACTCGAAAACCGGACCCGACTCCACCAGCTCCTCCCCGATCGGCCGGAAAGAGTCTCCAAAGCGTCAGCGATGTCCTGAGGGAATGTGTCAGCGATGTCCTGAGGGTTCTCCAGTACCAAGTACCCAGTACCGAGTACTGGTTCTGTCCCAGTACCAAGTACCCAGTACCGAGTACTGGTTCTGTCTCCCAGTACCTAGTACCCAGTACCTAGTACCTTCTTCATCCCTTGACGCCTCCGCCGGGCCGCTGGCATACTCGGCGCACAACGCGCTCATCCAGAGCGGTGGAGGGACAGGCCCTGTGAAGCCGCGGCAACCGGCGCTTTGCACGGTGCCAATGCCTGATCGATGAGCTGCCGAAAGCGGGCCTCCCGCTCGCGGTGCTCGGAGCGCGTCGAGAACAGAGCGTACGTGGGAGGTCCCATGGATCGTCCTTTGTGTAGCAGCGCCAGCCCGCCCCGGTGTGACGCGCCGCACCCGCGCCACGCTGCCCGGAGGCGGGAGGCGGAGTGAGCTTCCAGACCCACCTCGTCGGGTACCCACGCCTGGGGCCCGGTCGCGAGCTGAAATGGGCGTTGGAGCACCGCTGGGCGGGGAAGCTGGACCGGGAGCAGTTCGAGAGCCGTATCACCGAACTACGGGCCGCTCACCTCGCCGAGCAGCACCGCCTCGCCGGGGTCGCCGCCGACGATTACTTCCTCTACGACGCCGCCGTGGAGACGGCGATGATGTACGGGCTCATCCCGGACTGGGCTCGCGACGGCGATGCCTTCGGGACGCTCACCCGGCTCACCCGCGGCACTCCCGACCATGAGGCCTGGGAGATGACCAAGTGGTTCGACACCAATTACCACTACGTCGTCCCCGAGATCGACGCCCCGCCCGCCGGGTTTCGTCCCCTCCCTTGGCGGGAGCCGCAGCCAGGCGCAACCTGGGTCGTGGTGGGGCCCTACAGCCTCCTCAAACTGAGCAAGGTCAGCGCTGATCCGACGACCGCGGCCGCTGCCCTGGGCAGGGCGCTGTGGGATTGGGTGCGGCAGCAGGCCGCCGCCGACCCGGCGTTCTCCGTGCAGGTAGACGAGCCGTCGCTCGGCATGGTGCTGGACGCCGCCGACCGGTCGCTGCTGGAGGCGGCCTACGCAGAGACAAAGAGCCTGGGCCTCGCCTCACCGCTGCTGGTCTCCATTCAGTTCGGACAAGCCGACCCGGAAACTGCGGCCTTTCTCGGCGCGCGGGGCGCCGCGGTGCAGCTTCCCCTGGGCGAGCTGGCGACGTTGCGGAGCACTGCGGCATGGCAGGAGCAACCCGAGTTCATGCTGGGGGTGCTCGACGGTCGCAGCGTGTGGCCCGACGCTTTCCAGAGCGCCGCGGCGGCGCTGGCGGAGATCGATTTCGGCGCCCGGCCGGTACGCCTGACCACCTCCACGTCGTTGATGTTCCTTCCCTACACCACCGAGGGTGAAGACTTGCCGGCGGGCTACCAATTCGCCCGGGAGAAGGCCGCTGCGCTGCGTTCCTGGGCGGAGGCCCTCAACGGGGGCGCCACGCCCGCGGCGCCCGCGATCGCGGTGCCGGAGTTTCCCGAGGTGGGCTCCCTGCGGCCCCGGGTGGCCCGCTCCGAGCGACGCGCCGCCCAGGCGAAGCTGGACTTGCCGCTCTTCCCCACCACCACGACCGGCAGCCTTCCCCAAACCGCCGAGGTGCGCAAGCTGCGGGCCGACCTGCGCGCCGGGAGCATCGATCTCGCTGCCTATCGCCAAGGGGTGAACGACCTGATCCGCCAAGCGATCTCCTGGCAGGAGGCGGTGGGGCTCGACGTGCTGGTACACGGCGAGTTCGAGCGCACCGACATGGTGGAGTACTTCGGCGCCCGCATGGAGGGCTTCCTCACCACCCGCAACGGGTGGGTGCTGTCCTACGGCAGCCGCGCGGTGCGCCCGCCCATCATCGCCGCCCCCCCGTCCATTCAAGAGCCGATCACGGTGCGCGAATGGCGGGTGGCGCAGGAGGCCACCGACAAGCCGGTGAAGGGCATGCTCACCGGCCCCGTGACCATCGTGAACTGGAGCTTCCGTCCCCCCGGGGTGCCCGACGATCGTCTCTATTGGGCGGTGGCAGAGCCCATCGCGCAAGAGGTGCAGTTCCTCGTCGAGGCCGGCGCCCGCGTGGTCCAGATCGACGAGCCGGCAGTGCGGGAGCGGTGGCCGCTGCCGACCCGGGACGCCTCACGGCTACGGGAGGTCTACGCCCGCGGGGTGCGGGCCGCCCTCAACCGGGTGTTCGACGCTCCTGCCCATGTGCAGATGCACACTCACATGTGTTACGGGGACTTCGGCGACATCGTTCCCTTGTGGTCCGACGCGGGAGTGGACGTGGCGTCCATCGAGTTCTCCCGCTCCAAGGATGACAGCTACATCCACCAGTTCTACGAGCTGTTCGGCGACGGCCACCTCCAGATCGGACCTGGGGTGTTCGACGTGCACAGTCCTCACACGCCCGGCGCCGGCACGATGGGCGACCGCTTGGACCACTTCCTGTCGTTCATGGAGGCCGGCGACCTGTGGGTGAACCCCGACTGCGGCTTGAAGACGCGTCGCTGGGAAGAGATCGAACGGCAGGTGACCGACATGGTGGCGGCGGCCCGCAGCCGACGGGCTAGCCGAGGAGAAGAGTGATGCTGACGAGCAAAGGGGACTGGGTCGAGATCGTGGAGGTGAACCCGCCCCGCTATCCCGACATGAGCCACGTGCTGCTGCTCGACCGCTGGGACAGCGTGCTGGTCACCGACAACCCCTTCGGCCGCATCCGGGTGTCGCCGTTCGCCTACGCCGCCCGCATCACGCACGACGTGCCCAAGGTGCACCCCACCGTGGTGGTCTCGACGCGGGACCGCAACATCCTGGCCATCGAGAGCGAGGTGCGGGGCGCCATCGGTAACGGAGTCGAGTCGTTTCTCGTCGTGGTGGGCGACACGCTTCCCGAGGTCGACCATTGGGCCAACAACTACGAGATCGTGGAGCACCTGCGGGAGCTGCAGCACGTGATGCCGGCCTTCGAGGCGGGGATGACGACCCGTTTCCGCGAATGGGTGTTCCGGCGCCGCATCGAGGTAGGTGCCCAGTTCTTCGTGGCGGGGCCGGTCAGCGACCCCGAGGTGGTGGGGCCTTGTATGGAGCGGTTGCGACCACGCGACGACGATCCCCCCGTCTTCCTCGGCATCGTGCCGCCCTTCTCCGCGAGCTGGCTGGAGCGGATCGAAGCCATGGGAGCGGTCCCTGCCGGGGAGGCCCTCAAGGCCCAACTCGCGGATACTGCCAGCGAGGACCGCCGCGCCCAAGGCTGGCGGCTCGCCAGGGAGGTCGCCCAGCAGGCCCGCGAGGCGGGTTGCAGCGGTGTGGTACTGATGGGCCTGAAGTGGGAGACCATCATCGGCGAGGCCCACCAAGCCTGGCACCACCCCGGGTAGCGCCGCACGCGCTCCCGGAGTCGGCACTCCCTTAGACTCCCCTCCATGACCGATAGCTCAGGCGGCAGCTCTCCCGAGGCGCCGACCAGACGGCAGCAGATCCTCGACGCCGCCATAGGTCTGTTCCAGCAGCGCGGCTTTCACGGCGCCGGCGTCGACGACATCGGCGAGGCGGCCGGCATCACCGGTCCCGGCGTCTATCGCCATTTCGCCAGCAAGGACGAGCTGCTGGTGGCGGTGCTCGACCTGGTGGTGGACCGGCTGCTACGGGACGTGCGCCGCATCGTCGCCGGGGCCGGCTCGGGCCGGGAGGCGCTGGGGGAGATCGTACGCTTCCACATCGCCTTCTCGCTCGAGGACCACCGTCTCATCGGCGTGTACCTCCAGGAGGAGCGCAGCCTTCCCGACCCCGACCGGCGCCGCATCCGCAAGAAACAGGCCCTCTATGTGGACGAGTGGACCGGAGTGTTGCGCTCCGTGCGGCCCGAGCTGTCAGAGGCCGAGGCGCGCACCGCGGTGCAAGCCGCCATCGGGCTCATTCACTCGGTGGCCTTCTTCGAGAGCGACCTGCCCGCCGCCGAGCTGGCGGCGCTGCTGGAGGAGATGGCCCTCCACGCGCTGAGCGGGTGAAACGTCCCAGTACTTGGTACTTGGTACCGAGTATTGAGACAAGACCGCCAGTTCCAGGCACCCACCACCCAGTACCCGGTACCGGGTCTCAAGGACCCAGCCTCCTCCAGGCATCGCCATCGAGGTCGTAGTCCCAGGTGACGCCGCCGTCGAAGACCACCATCCGGTCAACGGACGGGTCGTAGGCCATGGCGGCGCACCGCCATAGGACACCTTCGGCCACGGGGCCGACCCGCTGCAGCAGGCCGGACGGCGTGTGGTAGGCCCAGATAGCACCGTCGCCGAGTAGCACCACTCGATCAGACCCGGCGTCGAAGGCGGCCGCGCTCACCTCGCGGGGAGCGTCGCCGGCCATGCGAATGGTGAGCGTGTCGGTGTCGAGGTCATACACGCAGAGGTCGCCCCGGCCGGCTATCACCAGCAGATCGGAGGCGGCGTCGTACGCTACGGGCCGCTCGGGGAGCCACCCCAGGCAAGGCGGGCGCCGCTTCTCCAGGAGCCCCTCGAGTGAGGCCGGTGGCCACTGGGACCAGGGGTCGAGCTGCTCGGTCCAGCGGTCGAGGTCCACGTCGTAGGCCCAGAAGCCGCCCCAATCGGCCACTGCCACCACCCGGTCGGAGCCGGCATCGTAGGCCGTGCGCAGCCACACCTGGGACCACCACGAGTCGTAATAGAAAGGAGCGGCGCCCTTGTCCTGCCAGCTGCCGGTGATCGGGTCGTAGCTTCGCACCGTCGTGGTATGCGTCTCCCGGTCGCTGCCCACGACCACCAGCAGCTCCGACTGGCTGTCGTAGGCGAGCGCGGGCTGTGCCGACAGAGGTGCGGCGGCAACGAGGCGCGTCCAGCTCCGGGTGGAATGGTCGAAGGCCCACAAGTCCTGGGGATCGGTCGCCCCGGCCAGCACCACCCTCCCGCCTGCGGTCTCGTAATCCATCAGGTGGCCCACCTGATAGTGAGGAGTGGTGCCCCCGCCCGGCCGCATCGCGGGCTCGGCGTCCGGTCGCTCCGCCCACACGAGGTATTCCTCGGCCAGGTCGAGCAGCGCTGCGGCGGCCTCCCCTCCGTAGAGCGGCTCCCGAGTTCCACCCCCCAGCCAGTGGGTGTACTGGTGCGGGCGATGCCTCTCCAGCCAGTCTCGAAAATGCCGCTGGGTCAGCTCCGACTCCGACCCGAGCAGCCACACGAGGACCGCCCGCACCCGGCCGTCTCGCAGCCCGAAGTCCATCCAACCTTGCTGTGGTGGTGCCCCGAGCAGCTCCATCAGCCGGCTGCCGGCGCGGAAGGTACAAGTGACCATCCCGTCGTAGAGCTCCGCACTGCGCCCCCAGCGCACTATCGGCACGCAGTCGGCGAGCGTCACCCAGGACTCCAACGCGGTGAAGAAGCCCAGCCACGCCTCATCCGTCCCCTCGAAGGTCCCGGGGGTGGCGAAGAGGTCCGGCCACTGCATGGCCACCGGGTCGTCGTGCACCAGCTGAGCCACGCGGGCCCGGTCCCCGTCGGAGAAGGCAGCGACGAGATCCTGCGCTACCGCGGCGCCGGTCGCCAGGGACGACATGGCGGAGCCGGCCGCACCATCGGTGATGGGCTCGGGGTTGCTCCACAGCGTCAGCACACCTGCGAGCAGACCACCGAGGGCGAGCATGCCCACCAGCGTCCACCTTCGGGGGCGCGCCTCGCGGGCTGGATGGTCGTCTGCCGATATCCGGAAGCGCGCGCCCTCCGGCTCGGCTCGGCCGCGGTCCGGTGCGGTCATGCCGCCCTCGCGAACGCCTCTTCTCTCATCTAACCACCTCGGCCCGCCCGCGTCCGGGCACGTAGCGGCGGTGGACCGAGCCCGGCCAGCCGGGAGCGATCGAGAGCCGGAACTCGGGCGCCGGCCCTCCATTGACAACTTACCCGCAGGCTGTGATTCTTCGGAGCCAGGCCGAGCGAAGAGGACGGACATGCCCAAGGGTGCAGAGATCATGGTGGACTATCTCGTCCGTGAAGGGTGCCGCCACCTCTTCGGCGTGTGCGGGCACGGCATCCTCGGGTTCCTCGACGCTGCCTTCGATCGTCAGGATGACATCGCGACCATCACCACCCATGACGAGCGGTCGGCCGGGTTCATGGCCGATGCCTACTTTCGCGTGGCCGGCGTGCCCGCCGCCACGTACACGTCGTGTGGCCCCGGGTCACTCAACCTGGCCATGGCGCTGGCGAACGCCTTCATGGATTCGTCGGCAGTGTTCGCCATCACCGGCAACGTGCCCACCCAGCAGTTCAACAAGGGCCCTTTTCAGGAGACGGGGCGCTACTTCCAAGGAGACTTCCCGGCGGTCATCCGTCATTACGTGAAGCGCAGTTATCAAGCGGTCCGGGCCGAGATGGTCCCCGAGATCATGCACCAGGCGTACGCCCTCATGCTGGCCGGACGTCCCGGGCCCGTGAACGTGGACGTGCCGCTCAACGTGTTCGTGGAGGAGACGGACGAAGAGGCCCCGGATGCCGAGACGTGGACCGCCGGCCTCGCCACGAGGGGCGCCGCCGATCCGGCTGCGGTGCGCAAGGCCGCCGCCTTGCTGGCCGACGCCCGACGCCCCCTCATCGTGGCCGGGAACGGAATCCTCGTCGGACGGGCCCAGCAGAAGCTCGCCGAAGTGGCCGCGCTGCTGCAGATCCCGGTGATCACCACGCCGCTCGGCAAGGGTGCCATCGACGAGAACGACCCCCTGAGCTTGGGACCGACCGGCAGGAACGGCACCTACGCCGCCAACGCCGCGGGGAGGAACTGCGACGTCCTACTGGCGCTGGGCACGCGGTTCGACGACCGAGCCACCAGCGCCTGGATTCCGGGGATGACCTACCGGATACCTCCCACCAGGCTCATCCACGTCGACGTCGACCCATCCGAGCTGGGTCGGAACTACCCCCCCGAGGTAGGAGCCGTTGCCGATGCTGCTCTCTTCCTCGAGCAGCTCGGCGCGGAGTTGGGCGAAGCTGCTGCACAGATGAGGGAACGACATCAGGAGTGGCTCGGTCTCACCCAGAAGTGGAAGAGCGAGTGGGAGGCCTTTCTGCAACCCCGCCGCGACGACGATTCCCAACCGATCAAGCCCGACCGCCTGGTCGCGGAGATCGAACGGGTGCTCCCGGCCGACTGCACCGTGCTGGCGGACGTCGGCCTGCACCACAACTGGCTGCTCCAGCAGATGCGGGTCCCCAGCCGGGGTCGGTTCCTTCAGGCGTGGGGCTTTGCGTCGATGGGCTTCGGTGTGGCCGGATCGCTGGGCGCCAAGTTCGCCGCGCCGGAGCGCCCGGTGCTGGCGGTCTGCGGCGACGGCGGCTTCTTGATGCACTGCAACGCCGTGGCCACCGCCGCCGAGTACGGCCTCGGCGTGGTCTGGGTCGTCTGGAACGACCTGAGCTACGGATCGATCCACGGTCAGCAAGCGGGCTTCTTCGGCCCCAACCGCGAGCTCGCCACCCGTTTCCGCAACATCGAGACCGGCGAGCCGTTCAGTGTCGACATGGTGGCGCTGGCCCGGGCGATGGGAGCCGAGGCGCAACGGGTCGACCGGCCGGGGGATGTCTCCGGCGCGGTGGAGGCGGCGCTCTCCGCCGGCCGGCCCACGCTGATCGAGGTTCGCGTCGACCGGGAGACCCACCAGCCGTCGACGGGCAGCTGGGATCTCCCACCGCTCCCTGCTCCCAATCCGAGCTTCGGCTGGAACGAGGAGCGTAACGAGGGCCAGGAGATGGAGGAGGTCCGGCGGCTCTTCGAAGAGAGCGCACCGTGAGCCCCGTCCCGCATCTCGGCGCGAGCCGATGACCCTGGCGGTCGTCTGGCTTCCGGACGCGGCCGTGAGCGAGACCGCGACCGTGCGGGCTCGCCTCCGCGGGGTGCCCGGTCTCGAGCGCTGGATCCTGTGCCGGACGGCGGAGAACGGCCGGGGGCTGGCGGTTCTCGTCCCCGTGGACAAAGAGGACCCGGGCTCACGAGTGGCCGGCCTCGCGGCCGCCTTTGCCGGCGAAGCCGCCGAGCCCGAGCTCTACCGCCGGCGCACCACCACCGACCCGGCGCGCGCCGGCAACTACGGGCTGGCTCCTTACCTCTTCTCGGTGCGCGTGTTTGCCCCTCCGGAGTGGCAGCAACCGATACGGGAGTGGCTCGACGGCGAGCACTTCGAGCGGCAGGTCTCCATGGACGGGGTGCTGTGGAGCGATGGCTACGAGCCGATCGAGGGAGCCTTTCATTTCCTGAACCTGTGGGCCATCGAGGACCCTGCGCTCATCGACTCACCGGAGTGGGTGAGGGTGCGTGACACTCCCTGGTACGAGAGCGTCCGCCCGGGGTTCCAGGCGAGCCCGCTCCTCCGGGAGATCTACCAGGTGACCAAGGAGGACGGAAGCAATGAGTGAGCGGCCTGAGCTGATCGACTTCACCGCCAGGGAATGGGGTCCCCGCATCGGCGGTCGGACGGTGGACGTCCCCGACAAAGTCGACATCGTCGAGGCCTATCGCGGCGAGGTCGTGGCCCGCGTTGGCCTGGCCGACGCCGAAGTCGTCGCCGAGGCGGTCCGCAGCGCCGCGGCCGCGGCGCCGGCCGCCGCCCAGCTCCCGGTCCACGAACGCGCCGCAATCCTGCGCCGCGCCGCCGACCTGGCGGCGGAGCACGCCGGGGAACTGGCGCAGATCGTCACGCGGTCGACGGGCAAGGTCATCAAGGACACCCTCCGTGAGGCCGGCCGGGTGCCCTGGACGCTGCGGGCGGCCGCGACTGCGGCCGAGACCCTCAGCGGGGAGTTCTATGCGCCGGATGCCGCTCCCAATGGGGAGGGCCTCCTCGCCTACAGCATGCGCCAGCCGGTCGGGGTGGTCGCCGCCATCACCCCTTTCAACGCCCCGCTCAACCTGGTGGCACACAAACTGGGTCCGGGGGTGGCTTCCGGCAACACCATGGTGGTCAAACCGGCTTCGGCCGCCCGCCTCCCCGCGCTGCGGCTGGCGGAGATCCTCGACGAGGCCGGCCTGCCGCCCGGCTTCGTCAACGTGGTGCCGGGTGGGCCGGAGATCGCACAGGCGCTGGTCCAGCACCCCGCGGTGCGCCTCATCACCTTCACCGGCGGCCGGGAAGCCGGTGAGGCGGTGCTGCGGTCGGCAGGTGTGCGGAGGGTCCTCCTCGAGCTGGGCGGCAACTCTCCCAACCTGGTGCACCGGGATGCCAATCTCGACCTGGCGGCGCGGCAGTGTCTCCGCGGGGGGTTCGCCAACAACGGTCAGAGCTGCAACTCGGTGCAGAGGATCTACGTCCACCGCCACGTATTGGACGACTTCTCCAAGCTGCTCGTGGAGGCTGTAGGTCGGCTGCGGGTGGGTGACCCTCTGGACCCCACCACCGACATCGGCCCCCTCGTGACCGAGGACTCGGCGCGACGCGTCTCCGAGTGGATCGAGGAGGCGAGCCGTGCCGGAGCCGAGGTGCTGGTGGGCGGTGAACGCGAGGGTGCGGTGATCCACCCCACCGTGGTGGCCAACCCTCCAGAAGGGTGCCGCCTCTCGGTCGACGAGGTGTTTGCACCGGTGGTGCTCCTCTATGCCTACGAGGATCTGGAGCAGGCGATCGAGCGGGCCAACGACACCGCCTACGGACTCCAATCGGCCATCTTCACCGACTCTCTCGAGGTGGCCACGAAGGCCGCTCGCGAGCTGGCAGCAGGCGCCGTCCTGGTGAATCGTTCGTCGAACTTCCGCCTCGATCACTTGCCCTACGGCGGCGTCAAGGCGAGTGGACTGGGCCGCGAAGGGCCGCAGGAAGCGATTCGAGAGATGACCGAGCTCAAGCTGGTGGTGATCGCCCCCAGCGAGGCGGGGATGTCGGAACAATGAGGCCGGGCTGCCCGGTGGGAAGGCGGCCACGCCCGCGCCGGGGTGGCGGGAAGACCGACCAGTAGCGCAGGAAGGTGGAGCCACCGTGGCAACAGCCCCCAATCCCCAGGCCGACCTGGCCGCGTTCTTCTCCGGCCTGGACTTCGGCGACGTGCCGGGGCTGGTGGTGGAACGAGTCAAGGACCTCATACTCGACACCCTGGCCAGCGCGCTGGCCGGTCGGCACGGGGAAGAGACCGCCCAGATCGAGGCGCTGGCCCACCAGATCGGGGGAGCCGAGCACTCGACGGTGATCGCGGGGAGGAACGCCTCTCTGCTGGGGGCAACGCTGCTCAACGGCTATCAGATCACTGCGGTGACGGTGTGCGACGTGCACCGCCCCACTCTGTGCCACGTGACCCCGGAGGTGCTGCCTCCGGCGCTGGCGGTGGCGGAGTCGCAAGGCGCCTCGGGGGCGGACTTCCTGCTGGCGGTGGCGGCCGGTCTCGAGACCACCGTCAGGGTGGGGTTGGGAACCAACTACCCGGCGTTTCGCCAGCGCGGCTGGCACTCGCCGGGGGTCGTTGGGCCTTTCGGTGGAGCGGCTGCAGTGGCGAAGCTGTCCCGGCTGGATGCGGCCGGGTTCGGACGGGCGCTGGCCCTGGCGGGGAGCCAGGCAGCCGGCACCTTCGCCGCGTGGGGATCCCCCACCATCAAGTTCCACCAGGCGCGGGGCGCCGTGTCCGGCCTGCTGGCGGGGATGCTGGCCGCGGAGGGGTTCCGCGCCTCCGCGGCGATCCTGACCCACCCCGACGGCGGGATCTACAACACGTACTCGGACGGGGGACGCCCCGAACTCGTCACCGACCGGCTGGGCGCGGAGTGGGAGCTGATGAACATCTCCCTGCGGTTGTGGCCGACCGCCAGCTCGCTGCAGTCATTGGTGACCGGAACCATGGCCCTCGCCGGCGACCACGACCTCGACCCCGAGGACATCGCCGCGGTCGAGGTGGGCCTCTCCGACACCGTCTTCGGGATGCACGGCACGCTCGGATGGGATACCAAGTTCACCGCGCTCCTCAGTGCTCCCTACGTGACCGCGGTGGTGCTGCACGACCGCCAGTGCTGGCTCGATCAATTCGATCCCGCCCGCATCGCAGATCCCGCCCTGGACGCCTTTACCCGGGATCGGGTGAAGGTACAGGCCGATCCGTCGGTCGAAGGCGCCGGTGCCTCGATTGAGATCTCGATGCGGGATGGGACCGTGCATCGAGACGAGCGCGCCTTCGCCAAGGGCGACGCGCGCGATCCGCTGACCAGGTCCGAGATCCGGGACAAGCTGCGGCTGGCGGCCAGGGGGCTCCTCGCCGCGGGCGCCGCCGACGAGCTGGCTGATCTGGTCGGAAACCTCGAGCACTTGGACACCCTCGACGACATCCTCCGGCTGCTGCGAAAGGAGACCGGGTGAGGCGCCGCGACATCCGGAGCGGAAACGTGACGGCGGGGGTACGGCGGTGAGCGCGTCGGTCAGCTCCGAGTTGGCGGCCTTCGCCGCGGAGATCCGGCTCGATGACGTGCCCGCGCCCACGCTGGAGCGGGCCAAAGAGCTGCTGCTCGACACCGTGGGATGCGCAGTGGCGGGCCACCTTGGGGAGGAGACGGGCCAGATCGAGAGCTTCGTCGAAAGGGTCATGGGGAGCGGTGACGCCACGGTGATCGGGCGGAGGGAGCCGGCGGACATGGTCGGGGCGACGCTGCTCAACGCCTACCTCTCGACCGCAGTGACCATCTGCGACGTGTACGTGCCTGCCCACTGCCACGTAACGCCTGAGGTGATTCCCCCGGCGCTGGCTATTGCGGAGCGTGACGGTGCCGACGGCGCGGACTTGCTGCTCGCCTTGGTCGTGGGGTTGGAGGTGACCAGCCGGGTGGCGCGGGGTCTCCACTATCGAGCTTTCCGGTCGCGGGGCTGGCACGCACCAGGCGTCATCGGGCCCCTCGGGGGCGGTGCCGCCGTCGCCCGGCTGCTGGGAGCGGACCGCGGTCAGATGGTCAACGTGCTCGGCCTGGCCGGAAGCCAAGCCGCCGGTACCTGGGCGGCCTGGGGCACGCCGACGGTCAAGTTTCACCAGACGCGGGGCGCGCTGTCGGGCCTGCTGGCCGGCATGCTGGGCGTGCAGGGGTTCGAGGCCTCTCCGGACATCCTGGCCCACCCCGATGGCGGAATCCTCACCACCTATTCGGACGGAGGCGACCCGGAAGCCATCGTCGCCAAGCTGGGCGAGGAGTGGGAACTGGAGCGCATCTCGCTGCGCCTGTGGCCGGGAGGCACGCCCCTGCAGCCGGTCATCACCGCCGTCGCGGAACTACTCGACGGTGAGGCGAACCTCGCCCCCGAGGAGATCGAGCGGGTGACCGTCACCGTCGCGCCGGGCGTCTATGACGCCCACGCCAGGTTCGTCGAGCCGGCGGGGACCTTCGAGGCACTGCTGTCGCTTCACTTCGTGGTGAGCGTGCTCCTCCACGAGCGGACGCTGTGGCTGGATCACATCGGACCGAAGCACTATGGGGATCCCGCATTGCGTACCTTCATGCGGCAGCGGGTCGCCCTTCAGGCCGACGAGGGGCTGACTCCCACCATGTGCCGGGTCGAGATCCGCCGGGGAGGAACGACCATCGACCACGCCGTGGCGGCCCCCAAAGGCCATCCCGACAACCCGGCGACCCGAGCCGAGCTGACGCACAAGTTCCGGCGCTGCACTGGTGATCATCTGACGGCGCCGGAGCCGCTCATGGAAGCACTGCTGTCGCTGGAGCAGCAGGGAAACGTCGGCGAGTTGCTGGCGGCGGCGCGGGAGGTCTCACCCTGAACCGGAAGGGGCCCCCGGCAAGTGCCTCGCGGCTGGCGGCGGTGGGCCGGCCGGCCGGGGCGCGATCGACGTGAAGAGGCTCCGCTCTTCCGCGCCGCACGTGGCGAGCGCTGGGCCGCCGGGCCCGGACGAGCCGCGGTTCGATGGGAAGACCGTCGCCTTGATGGGACTGGGGCACTTCACGCACGACAGCTACCCGGCCTTTCTCGGCGTCATGCTCCCGCTGCTGATCCCCAAGCTCGGCATCACCCTCGCCGCCGCCGGGATCCTCACCTCGAGCATCCGCTGGACGACCAGCGTGCAGCCGGTGCTGGGCTATTGGGCGGACCGTACCGACGCCCGGTGGTGGGTAGTGATCCCCCCGACCACCACCGCAGTGTTGATGACCATGGTGGGGCTGGCGCCTGCCTACGCGGTGGCTCTCGCCCTGCTACTCATGGCGGGGTTGAGCCACGCCTCGTTCCACCCCGCCGCAGGCGCCATGGCCACCCGGGCCGCCGGGCGGCGCTGGGGCAAGGCCGCCTCCTACTTCATGACCGGTGGGGAGATGGGACGCGCGGTGGGTCCGCTGGCGGCAGCCGCCATCCTCGCCTGGAGGGGGCTGGACTGGATCTGGATCGCCATCTTCCCCGGTCTCGCCATGTCGGTGCTCCTCTATCGGCGCCTGCGCCGGCTCCCCGCCGTCACCGTCCGCCACCCACCAGGCGATCTGCTGGCGGCGCTGCGGGCACGGGGACGCTCCACGTTGTGGCTCTCGGCGGTGATGGTGCTGCGCAACCTGGCCAACGTCGGTTTGGTGATCTTCTTGCCCACCTTGGCCACGCGCCAGGGTGCCGGCATTCTGGTGGCGGGCCTGGCGGTGACGTTGTACGAGCTGGGAGGGACCGCGGGCGCCTTCGTGGGGGGCACCGTATCCGACAGCTTGGGAAGAAGGCAGGTGCTCGCCGCCGGGGTGGCCTTGGGGGTGCCCATCCTCGCTGCCTCTCTGCTGCTGGGCCCCAACCCGCTGGGGCTGGCGCTCCTGGCGATGGGCGGATTCCTCTTCCTCAGCGGCCACCCCGTGCAGCTCGTGCTCATGCAGGAGTTCTTCCCGGACAACCGGAGTACCTCCGTCGGACTGTCGTACCTCATGAACAGCGTGGGAGCCATCGTCGCCACCATCGGCGTGGGTGCTCTCGGGGACGTCCTCGGTCTCCGCTCCGCTCTCCTGCTGGGCTTGGGAGCCGGCTCGCTCGCCATCCCCTTCATCCTGGCCCTTCCCAGACGAGTGAAGACCTCCCCGGCATAGCGATGGATTCCGACGTTATGTCGACTCCTTTGACGGCCTCCGCCGGGTCTGGCTAGTGTGGCCGGCAGCGGCCATCTCACAGAAAGTCATCCCTCCAACACCAACAGCCCCCTGACTGGGAGAGGGTAGGGGAGTGACCATCGCTAGAGGCGAGCGGCTGGGACCAGCCAGGTCCACGCCGGGGATGAAGCGGCTCAGCGCCGTCTCGCGACACGTGCTGGTCTACGGGGTGGCCCTCCTCATCTCCCTGCCCTTCATCTGGGTCTTCGTCTCCGCCTTCAAGCCCGAGCAGGAGATCGTCCGCTACCCGCCCAGCTTCTTGCCCGAGACCTGGACTTTCCGGAACTTCACCGACTTCTTCGAGGCAACGCGCTTCCACATCGCCATGCGCAACTCGGCGATCCTGGCCGTCGCCACCACGGTGATCTCGATCCTGGTGGCCGCTCCCGCCGCCTACGCACTGTCCCGCTTCCGGGGGCGCTCCTTCTCCTGGATCGCCCGCCTGTTCATCTTCTCCTACATGGTTCCCCCCATCCTCCTCGTGCTCCCCGTGTTCCGGATCTTCTTCAACCTCAACCTGGCCAACAGCCTGTTCGGGCTCACCATCATCTACGTGGCGCTGATCATGCCCCTATCGCTGTGGATGCTGCGATCCTTCTTCGCCGGGGTGCCCCGCGAACTCGACGAGGCGGCCATCGTGGACGGGGCCACCCGCACCCAGGCTTTCATCTACGTGGTGCTGCCCCAGGCGCTGCCGGGGATCATCGCGGCCAGCATCGTGGCCGCCAACATCGGGTGGAGCGAATACCTCTTCGCGGCCACGCTGCTCACCGACCCGGACATGCTGACGATCAGCCCGCGGCTGGAGAGCTTCATGGGCCGCGGTCTGTACAACTGGGGGTGGCTCATGGCCGGATCACTCGCCGTCACCGCCCCCCTCATCGTCGTGGCAATGGCGCTGCAGAAGAGGTTTGCGGCCGGCATCGGCGCCGGTGCGCTCAAAGGATGACGAGGCAGCAGCAGCAGCCTCGTCAGGCACTGGGTGACGAAAGGGGAACGACGGGAAGCACGGACCACGGAGGCGTGAGGAGGGACGCGGGCCCAGGACGACCGGCCCGCAGCGAGCTGGCAACCGAGAAAACAGGAGGGGACATGAGGAAGAGCGCGAAGCGACGAGTATGGGTGGCGTTGCTCGTCTCGTTCGCCATCGTCGCCGCCGGGTGCGGTGACGGCGACGACGAGGGGGTTGCCACCATCCCACCGGCGCCGGGCACGCTCCCGCCCGACATTGGAGCCGACCCGGACTATCGGGGTGACATTCAGGTAGTGCCGTTCCTGACGGCCGAGTCGTCGCCCGAGGCAGTGACGCAGATCACCGGGATCATCGAGGCGTTCGAGGCGGAGAACCCCGACATCGCCGTCGAGCTCCAGCTGACCTCGAACGACAACCGCGCCGCGCGGATCATCAACGCGGTGGCGGTCGGCGACGAGCTCGGCATCTTCGAGATCGAGCGCCGCTGGGTGCCCGATTTCGTGCAAGCCGGCTGGTTGCTGGAACTTGACGACATCGTCAACGAGATAGGACAGGAGAAGTTCATCCCCGGCTCGATGCTCTACTGGCCGTGGGACGGGCACCTGTACCAGTACACCTCGGACCTGTCGGCGGCGTCGTTCTTCTACAGGACCGACCTGTTCGAAGACGCCGGACTGGGCACCCCGGACAGCTACGAGCGGATCCTGGAAGCGTCGCAGCGGCTGCACGGCCAGGGCGGCGTATCGGGGAACGCCTTCGAGGAATCCAACGACGGCGGCGTGCAGCGATTCACCACCTTCATGTGGCAGAACTGCGGCGATTTCTACAACGCCGACGGAACGCTGGCCTTCGACCGCGAAGGATCGAAGACGGCCGCCGAGCAGTACGCCGAGCTGAACAAGTACACCCCCGAGGACTCGTTCTCGTGGGGCTCGCGCGATCCGGTCAACTCCTACGTCGCCGGACGAGTCGCCATGGCGCTCTATCCGGCTCGCCTCGCGTTCGAGGTGGGCACCAAGGCGCCCGATATCGCCGCGGTGACCGGCATGATCGAGCCGCGGGTCGCCAGCGGCGGCGAGGGGCCCAAGGTGGTGTACGGCGCAGTGACCAGCTACGCCATCGGGTCGACGGTGAGGCACCCGGAGGCTGCCAAGAAGTTCCTGAAGTTCATCTTCACAGGGGACAACATGGTGCAGTACGCCCTCGGTGTGCCCGGCCACGTGGTGCCGCCCAACAAGGACGACCAGGCGGCGCTGCTAGCGGCGGACGACCCCTACGTGCAGGAGTACCAGGACTGGATGCAGTTGGCCGTCGAGTCGACGACCTACTTCAACCACGAGGCGCAGAACATGGGCTCCATCAAGGAGGACTGCAACTTCGAGAAGTCCCTGGTCCCCATGCCGTGGTCGAGCCGGGTCATGGGTCAGGCACCGGTGGTGACGACGATGTTCCAGAAGATCTCGCTGGAAGGTGCCTCGGTCGAGGATGCCTATGCGGAGGCCGTCGAGGAGTTCCGCTCCCGAGCCGAGTCATGGAAGGACGAGAACCCCTGGTTCGAGCCCGTGGACGAGGACTGGATGGACCAGTACGGCATCCACATCGGTGAGTGATGAGGACGGTGAAGGCGGTTGAGCTCTTCGACGTCCGCTGACGGAAGCGGGGGCTCGCAGCGGCGAGCCTCCGCTTCCCCAACCCCGGCGCCGACCTCCGTCCGGCAGAAGGAGGCCGTCGCGGTCGAGCCATCTCGCCCGGCTCGCGCCCGGTTCAGGCCCTGGAAAGAGCCCTCCCGGCGCCGCTCGCTGGCACAGCGGCGCGACCTGCGGGTGGGACTGTTGATGCTGGCGCCCGCCGTCTTGACCACCAGCCTGGTGCTGCTCTACCCGATGGTGGTGGCGCTGCAGAGCAGCTTCTACAAGATCAACACGGTGACCCGCGCCCAGACGTTCGTGGGTCTCGACAACTACCTGAACCTGCGCAACGACGCCGAGTTCTGGGCCGCCCTGGTCCGTACGGTGATCTGGGTGGTGGGGGCGATCGGGTCGCAGGCGGTCGTGGGAATCCTGGTGGCGCTGGCACTCAACAAGCCGGTGCGGGGTCGCAACGTGGTGCGGGGCATCGTGCTGTTCCCCTATCTGGTACCGGCCATCGTGGCGGTGCTGACGTGGCGCTGGATCTTCAGCGGCACGGTGGGAGTGGCCAACTACCTCTTGGTCGACGTCACGCATCTCGTGGACACTCCCATCTCCTGGTTCCATCCCCGCTGGGCGATGATCTCCGTGATCATCATGTCGCTATGGAAGTACCTCCCCTATTGGGCCTTGTTCGTCCTGGCGCGCCTCCAGAGTGTGCCCGAGGAGCTCTACGAAGCCGCCTTGATCGACGGGGCCGGCCCGTGGCAGCGCTTCCGCTTCGTCACCTGGCCATGGATCATGCCGGTGGTGATGGTGCTGGTGGTGCTGCGCAGCATTTGGGCCTTCCGCGAGTTCGACATGGTGTACCTGCCGGCCGCCGGTGGCCCGCTGTCCCGCACGACCACCATCCCCGTCTACATCCGTCACGTCGCCTTCGACCTGACCGACATCGGTCGAGCCGCGGCAGTGGCGATCGCGCTCCTGATCCTGGTCGTGCTCATGAATCAGCTCTACCTGCGTCTCTACGAGCGGTCCGAGGCGCGACTCGACTGAAGACGCCGGATGAGCAGACGGCGCAAGCCGCTCCACCCCCACCGGGTTTCGCGGCGAGCTCCTCGTGACCAAGTTCCGCAGCGAGCCGGGCCCGTGTGCCCCGGTGGCCGAGAAAAGCGCGGCGGGTAGAGTGGATCGATGATCGAGGCCGCGGGGCTCACCAAGCGCTACCAGGATCTGGTGGCGGTGAACGACGTCTCCTTCACCATACGGCCGGGCGAGATCTTCGGCTTCCTGGGGCCCAATGGGGCCGGCAAGACCACCACCATCCTGATGCTGCTGGGCATCCTGCAGCCCGACGGCGGCACCGCCAGGCTCTGTGGAGAGAAGGTTGGGCCCGGCCACAAGGAGACCCGCCGTCTGGTGGGGGCGGTGTCGGAGCACTCCTACCTGTACCGGGAGATGTCGGTCCTCGAGTATCTGGGCTTCTTCGCCCGCCTCCACCGGATACGGCGCGCCGAGAAGCGGATCAACGAGGTGCTCGAGGAGCTGAAGTTGGGAGGCCGGCGCCACGATCTCGCCGGAAGCCTCTCCAAGGGCCTCCAGCAGAAGCTGGGCCTCGCCCGGGCCTTGTTGCACGAACCTCCCGTGCTGATCCTCGATGAGCCCGTCTCGGGGCTCGACCCGCACGGGCTGCGCGAGGTGCGCGAGATCATCCTTCGCCACCGGGACGAGGGCCGGTCCATCCTGCTGTCCTCGCACGCCTTGTCGGAGGTCGAACGCGCCGCAGATCGCGTCGGCATCATCAACGGCGGGAAGCTGCTGGTCGAAGCCCCACCCGGCGAGCTGCTGACGGAGACGGCCGGGGGCATGCGACTCGAGATCGAACTGGACGAGCCGGGCGAGCCCTTTGTGGAGACGGTGCGCGCCATCGCCGGCGTCACCCGCGTCGAATTCCAGGATGGGCGGCTGAGCATTCTCGTCGATGGAACTCGCCGGAAACAGGTGCGGAGGGACGTCTCGAGAGCGCTCACGGAGGCCGGCGCCACCATCATCGAACTGCGGGAGGCGCGGAGTTCTCTGGAGGAAGCGTTCGTCGCCATCACCCAGGCAGGCGCCACCCAGGAAGGCCGGGCCTGATGGGAGCCCGCGTTCTCTCCGACCTCTACACGATCTCCGTCCTCGCCCGGCGGGAACTCCGCACGACGCTGCGGAGCTCTTCCACCTATGTGGCGCTGGCGATCGCCTTCGGTTTGGCCGGATGGATGCTCAGCAACGACGTCGACTTGGTCCGATCCAACGGGTTGATGGTTCATGCGGCACCGTTCCGCGCCCCGCTCCTGGCAGCCATTCTCGTGCTGTGCTTCTTCATGGCCCTGTCGGCGGTCCTGTCCGTGGCGCGGGACCGCGACCGCGGCACGCTGGAGGTCCTGTTCTACGGACCGGTGGACGAGACGTCATACCTGGCGGGCAAGCTGGTAGGCCTGCTGGGCGCCTACGTAACGATCATACCCATGCTCTTGGCAGGTTTGGTCGTCTTGAGTCTCCTCACCGGGTTCGCCCTCGGGCTCAACCTGTTCGTGGCGCTGGCCCTCTCGATGATCCCGGCCGCCGGCATCGTGACCGTTGGCCTGCTCCTCTCGGCGGCGGCGAAACGAGTCAGGAGCTCGCTCTTCTTCTTCATAGCCACCGTCGGTCTCTTCGTCGGAGTAGGGGTGTCCTACTCGTTCGTGTCACGCATCCCCATCGACGATCCGGCGAGCCCCATCGTGCCCCTTCGGGATGCCCTGGCCACGCTGGAGGGCTTGCTGGCCCGGCTCTCGCCTTTCACCTATCTCGAGCAGGTCTTCGAGCGGGCCAACATCGGGTCGTGGGGGGCCGTCTGGCAATCCCTGGCGCTCTCCGTCATCGGCACCGTGGCAGCCGGTTTGCTGGCGCGGCTCGCCCTCCGCTGGCGCGGCGTGCGCGCCCGGGAGGAGTGACCGGTGAGCCGCAAGGTCCGCCTCGCCGCCGGCGTGCTCATCCTGGTCTCCGTCGGCGCCTTCGCACTCTCGCGTTTCGTCGGCGGGCCGGAGAGGGCGGGAGAGGAACGGGAGGAACTGGTCTACTACCCGCTGGTCACCAATGGTTTCGAGTACCGGCGCATTCCCTACCCGGAAGAGGTCGGGACCATCCGCATTCTGGCCGGGGAGCCGGTGGCCCTGGAGGCGCGCCGCAGCCTGGTGTCGTTCTGGCCCATCACCCGCGAGTACCTGGCCGATTTCGCCAAGCTCGATGAGCCCATCGCCGGCAGCGCCGAGGTGATCGACCAGAACGGGACGGTGACTACCGTCGAGCCCCAGGTCTACACCCTCTGGTACCCGGAGGGGCTCTTCGCCGAGGGGCAGTTCGTGGCCGGGGACGAGGCGCAGCAGACCTACGACACCTACGTGGCCGAGGCGCGGGCCGCTTTCGAGGCGGACCGGCAGTACCAGATGAGGGTTGCCCGGCTTCAGGCGGAGATAGACGAGTGGCTCGCGCTGGCGGCTGAGGGTGTCGAACCCTTGCCGGATCCCCCGGCCGAGCTGACGGAGCCCAGGCCCGAGCGCTATCGCGCCTACGCCAGCGAACCGGCCGTCGCCCCGGTCGTTGCGCTGCCGGTCGGCTCCTACACGCTGCGGTGGCGTGGCATCGACGGCGAGATCGTGCCGGGAAGCGAGCGGAAGTTGGTGAGCTTCGATTCCACGCGGGCGGGGGTCAGCTACACGATCATCCCGTACGACCGCTGGACCCAGCCCATCTTCAGCTTCGATCCCGAGGAAGCCATCTACCTGGCCGCCGACCAGGACATCTTCCTCGCCCCGCTGCATTCCAGCCGGTTCAACTCGTATCTCTACAGCAGGGTCTTCGAGCCGCAGACGATCGAAGCTCCCGACCGCACCGCGGCCCTCTGGGTCCCCGACGACGCCGATCCGGATCTCACCGGCTACCGCCTGCGTGCCTGGGACGAGGGAGAGGAGGCCGGAGAGCTGCCCTGGTTGGGCTATCGCGTCTATCAGGTGCCCGGCGCGACCCGCGGCTACACCATCGAGCAGTTCGACGAGCCGGGGGCGCTGCAGCCGGACTTCAAGGCGATGCGGCTGCCGATCGATCCATCGGTGACCGCGATCAGCCTGCTGGGCCCGGACGGGAGCGAAGTGACCAACAGCCGGCGCGACGTCCGCCGAGTGCCCGCCGTGCCGAGGGTGATGCTCTACCTTCCCGCAGTCGCCTTCCTGGGTCTGGCCGCTTCGCTGCGCTTCTTGCGGGGACGCCGGAAGACCTGAGCACCACTGCCAGCGGCGCCCTACGCGGATGCGGCCGAGGCCCCCGCGATCCGGCCGAACACCGTCCCCGAGGTCAGCCCGGATCCACCCGGATAGTTGTGGTAGAAGAGCCCACCGATCAGCTCACCGGCGGCGTACAGGCCCCCAATCGGAGTGAGGTCGAAGGTCAACACCGCCGCCTTCTCGTCCACGCGCAGTCCGCCGAAGGTGAAGGTGATTCCGCAGGTGACCGCGTAGGCCGCATATGGCGGGGTGTCGATCTTGGTGGCCCAGTGCGTCTTCGGCACGGGCAGCCCGACCGTGCACCGGCCGTCCTTGACGTTGGGGTCGAAGGGGATGTCGTCCTGGACGGCGGCGTTGTAGGCCTCCACCATGGCGAGGAACCCGGCCGGATCCACGCCCTCCATCTTCGACGCCAGATCCTCCAGCGTGTCCGAACGAACCCGGGTCGCCTGCATGATGTGGTACTCGTCACGCAGGTACTGGGTCACCTTGTCATCGAAGACCTGCCAGGCGAACTGGTCCGGCTGCCTGGCGACGGCGTGCCCGTATTTGGCGTAGGTGTAGTTCCTGAAGTCGGCGCCCTCGTCCACGAATCGCTCCCCCCGGGCATTGACCATCAGGCCGAGCGGGTAGCTGAGCTTGGAGAAGCCGTCACCCACCCGCAAATCACCGGTCTCCGGCGCGTTGAGGTCCCAGGGCACGGCGTGGGCACCCGACCAGTGACCGTAGGGCATGGCCCCGAGGTCGAGGGCCATGCGGATGCCGTCACCGGTGTTGCACCAGGTACCGCGCACCCGGGCCAGGTCGTACCCTGGTCCCAGGTAACGGGTGCGCCAGGCGGTGTTGGCCTGGAATCCCCCCGCCGCGAGCACGACGGCGCCCGCAGAGACCTCGCGCACCTCTCCCTCGCTCACCACGCGCACCCCGCGCACCCGCCCTCCCTCGTAGACGAGCTCAACGGCTCGGGTGCGATAGGCCACCTCCCCGCCGGCCTTCTCCAGCGCCTCGAAGAGGGTCTCCACCAGCCCGGGTCCACCTCCCGCCGTTTCCACGGCGATTCCTCCCCAGAACTTGAACCTGCCGTCGATCTCGAATGCCTGCCGCTTGTAGGCAGGCAGGAACCGCACTCCCTGGGCATGCAGCCAGCGCATGGCGTCGTAGCTGTTGCGGACCAAGAGATCGGTGAGATCGGGGTGGGCCCGGTACTGGGTCACCCGGGCGATGTCGTCGAAGAACGTGTCCTCGGGGTAGCTGCCGAAGTCGGTGCGCTCCGCTTCGTCGTCGCCGAGATCGGGGATGATCGACCTGATGTCCTCGACGCCTTCATACGCGAAGCGCATGGCGCCGGCGGTGAACCGACTGTTGCCTCCGCGTTCTTCCGCCGCACCGCGCTCGAGCACGAGTACGTCGGCACCGTGCTCGAGCGCGGTGAGGGCCGCACTGAGGCCGGCGTTCCCGGCTCCCACTACCACTACGTCGTAAGCCTTTTCCAGCGGTCCGTTCATCTCATCCCGTCCTCGTCGAGCTTCCCTCGCACCTCTCTAGACGTCGAGCCGGTACACCTCGGCGGCGGTCCCCCCGAGGGTCAGCTCCAGGTCCGAGGATGAAAGCCCGGCCGACTCGTACTTAGCGAGCTCCGGGCCGATGTTCTTGGGGTGGTCCGTGCCCAGCATCACCCGGCGCGCTCCCGCCCTGCTCACCATGCCGGCGATATCCGAGACCCGGCACCACGAGGTCTCCAAGAACACGTTGTCGAAATGCTCGGCGATGGCCACCGCCGACCCGGAGAAGATGCCGGCTCCTGCGTGACCCAGGATGATGGGCACATCGGGGAACTGCTTGGCTCGCGGGGCCACCATGGCCGGATCGGCAAACGGTACTCCGGGTCCCGTATGCACCATCACGGGAACCTCGAGCTGTTGCGCGGCCTCGAAGACTGTACCGCCGTCGGCGCTCTGGGGATTGAGCGCGTGCCCGATGGTGTGGAGCTTGACCCCCACAAAGCCGAGCTCCCGCACGCAGCGGGAGACCTCTGCGAAGTACTCCGCAGGATCGCGATGAGGGTTGAGGCTGGCGAGCCCTCGCACCCGCCCCCCACTGCTCTTCACGAGGGCGGCGATGCGGTCGTGCGTGGCCACCGGATCGGGTGCTCCGGGATAGGGCTGCACGACGGTGACATCGAAGCCGGCGTCATCGTGCGGCTCGAGAACGTCCTCCTCCGAGAGGTCGGCATCGAATACCCGACACTTCCCCAAGTGGTAGTGAGCGTCTATGCGCATGTCGTCAACCCTTCCGTAGCGGACCCTGTCCGGCCGGCCGCCAACCAACGATCTGCCGCTCCCCACCTCCTCGAGCGGTCAGATCGTCAGCCCGGTCTCTGGAGCGAAGAAATACAACTTCGCCGGATCGAAGGGCATCTCGACCGTGTCGCCGTATTCCGGGGCCGCTTCGGGCGCGACCCGCGCCACGATCGATCTGTTCCCGTCGCCCAGGTCGAGGTGGAGGTGGTCGTCGGATCCGAGCCGCTCGATGAAGGTGACGGTGCCGGGCAGCTGTTGGTCTCGTTCGCTCTCGGGCGTCAGCCTTCTCCGGAACCCTTCTGGACGCAGGCCCACGATCACTTCTTCCCCCCGGCAGGCAGCCAAGCCGGGGTGATCGGATTGCACCCCGCGGTCCAGCTCGACCCTGGTACCGCCCACCTCGAGCCACAGCTGGTCCCCGTCGCTGCCCACGCCCGCTTGGAGGAAGTTCATGGGCGGGCTTCCGATGAACCCGGCGACGAACTGGTTGACCGGGTTCAGGTAGAGGACGCCGGGCTCGTCCACCTGCTGCAACATGCCGTGGTTGATGACCGCCACCCGATCCCCCATCGTCATGGCCTCCGCCTGGTCGTGAGTGACGTAGATGGTCGTCGTGCCGAGCTGACGGCGGAGCTTGCTGATCTCGGCGCGCATCTCCACCCGCAGCTTGGCGTCCAGGTTCGACAGTGGCTCGTCCAGCAGGAAGGCAGTGGGTTCGCGCACGATCGCCCGCCCCATCGCCACCCGCTGTCGCTGGCCACCCGACAGCGCTCTGGGTCGCCGCTCGAGGAGCTCGTCGATGTGGAGGGTACGGGCCCCCTTCCTTACCCGTTTGCGGCGCTCTTCTTTGGGCACCCGGCGAAGGCGGAGGCTGAACCCGACGTTGTCGTCGACCGTCATGTGCGGATAGAGCGCGTAGTGCTGGAAGACCATTGCGGTGCCCCGCTGTTTGGGGGGAAGATCGTTGGCGACCTGCCCACCGATGAGGATTCGGCCCGAGGTGATCTCCTCCAGACCGGCCACCATCCGCAACAGCGTCGACTTGCCGCAACCGGAAGGCCCGACCAGCACCATGCATTCCCCATCTTCGATCTGCAGGCTGAAGTCATCGACGGCCTGAGTCCCGTCCGGGAAGACCTTCACCACGTGCTCGAAGGCGATCTCAGCCACAACGCTGCGCCGCTGCCATTGGGAGGAATGTTACCCGGGCGCCCCGCGCCCCCAACCCGGGCCTATCTCAGTACTCAGTACCAAGTACTTAGTACTGAGTACTGAGAACTGACAACTGACGACTGACAACTCCCGCGAAGCGGGGGCTAACCTCCCTGCCATGCCGGTGCTGCCGTCGACCGTCGACCGCACCTCGGAGGAGTTCGCGGCCAATCGCGCCGCCATGCTGGAGAAGCTCGAAGAGTTCGGGCAACTCATGGAGAAGTCCCGCGCCGGCGGCGGGCAGAAGTACGTCGACCGTCACCGGGCACGCGGCAAGTTGCTGGTGAGGGAGCGCATCGAGCTGCTGCTCGACCCGGACAGCCCCTTCCTCGAGCTGTCATCCTTGGCCGCCTGGGGAATGGACTATCCGCTGGGAGGCAACACCGTCTCCGGGATCGGGGTGGTCTCGGGTGCGGAGTGCGTGATCTCCGGCAACGATCCCACCACCCGGGGCGGCTCCTCCAACCCGGTCACCCTGGCCAAATCGCTCCGCGCCCAGGACATCGCCCGGGAGAACCGGATGCCGCTCATCAACCTGGTCGAGTCGGGGGGTGCCGATCTCCCCACCCAGGCCGAGGTGTTCATGACCGGGGGCAAGTGGTTTCGCAACATGACCCAGCTCTCGGCGCTGGGGATCCCCACCGTGGCGCTGGTCTTCGGAAACTCCACCGCCGGCGGCGCCTACGTCCCAGGCATGGCCGACTACGCCGTGATGGTCAAGGGCCGGGCCAAGGTCTTCCTGGGCGGGCCACCCCTGGTGAAGATGGCCACCGGGGAGGAGTCGACCGACGAAGAGCTGGGCGGTGCCGACATGCATTCCCGCGTGTCCGGGCTCTCCGACTACCTGGCCCAGGACGAAGAGGACGCGCTGCGCATCGGTCGCGACATCATCGCCCACCTCAACTGGCGCAAGCTGGGGTACGGCGCGACCATGCCCGCCGACGAGCCCCTCCACGATCCCGAGGACCTCCTGGGGATCATCTCCGCCGACCTGCGGGTGCCCTTCGACATGCGCCAGGTGCTGGCCCGCATCGTGGACGGGTCCCGCTTCGAGGAGTACAAGCAGCTCTACGGCACCTCCCTGGTCACCGGGTGGGCATCGGTTCACGGCTTTCCGGTGGGCGTCATCGCCAACCAGCGGGGGGTGCTGTTCTCCGAGGAATCGCAGAAGGCCACCGAATTCATCTTGCTCTGCAACCGCTACGACACCCCGATCATCTTCATCCAGAACACGACCGGCTACATGGTGGGCAAGGACTACGAGCAGCGGGGCATCATCAAGGATGGCTCCAAGATGATCAACGCGGTCGCCAACAGCACGGTTCCCCACATCACGCTGATGGCAGGCGCCTCGTACGGTGCCGGCAACTACGGCATGGCGGGCCGGTCCTACGATCCTCGTTTCGTCTTTGGCTGGCCCAACCACAAGACGGCGGTGATGGGACCGCAGCAGCTCGCCGGGGTGCTCTCGATCATCAGCCGGGCGGCAGCCGAAGCGCGCGGCCAGGACTTCGACGAGGAGGCCGACCAGGCAACCCGAGCGATGGTGGAACACCAGATCGAACAGGAATCGCTGGCCTACTTCTCCACCGCCCGGGTGCGGGACGACGGGATCATCGATCCCCGCGACACCCGGTCGGTGCTCGGGCTCGCGCTGTCCGCGGTTCACTCCAACGTGGTGCAGGGGACCGCCGAGTTCGGGGTGTTCCGGATGTGATGGAACGGCTCCTGGTCGCCAACCGGGGCGAGATCGCCCGCCGTATCCTGCGCACCTGCCGCGCCATGGGCATCGCCACGGTGGCGGTCTTCTCGGACCCGGACCACAACGCGCCCTTCGTCGCCGAGGCCGACCAGGCGGTCCCGCTGGGAGGGGCGACCCCCGCAGACTCCTACCTGCGGGTCGACGCCCTCGTTGCGGCCGCCCTTCGTACCGGCGCGGAGGCGGTCCACCCCGGCTACGGCTTCCTCGCCGAGAACGCCGAGTTCGCCCGCTCCTGCGAGGAGGCGGGCCTGGTATTCGTCGGCCCCTCCTCCGGCACGATCGCCGCCATGGGCTCCAAGATCGAGGCCCGCCGCACCATGGAGAGCGCTGGGGTCCCAATACTGCATGGCGAGGCCATCGCCGGGCTCGACGCCGAGGAGATCGGAGTCGCCGCCGAGCGGGTGGGATGGCCGGTCCTGGTCAAGGCCTCCGCAGGCGGTGGCGGCAAGGGGATGCGGATCGTCCGCGACCCTCACGAGCTGCACGCGGCGGTCGGGGCGGCCCGGCGGGAGTCGGCCGCCGCCTTCGGGGACGACACCCTCTTCCTGGAGCGCTACGTCGAGGAACCCCGCCACGTGGAGGTGCAGGTGCTGGGAGACACCCATGGCACCGTGGTCCACCTCTTCGAGCGGGAGTGCTCCATCCAGCGCCGCCATCAGAAGATCATCGAGGAGACCCCGTCACCTGCCGTCGATGCGGGTCTGCGGGAGAAGATGGGCGCAGCGGCGGTGGCCGCGGCGCGCGCCGTCGACTACCACAGCGCCGGCACCGTGGAGTTTCTCCTCACCCCGGAAGGGGACTTCTTCTTCCTGGAGATGAACACCCGGCTCCAAGTGGAGCACGCCGTCACCGAGCTGGTCACGGGCCTCGACCTCGTCCGGCTGCAGATCCTCGTCGCCGCAGGAAAGCCGCTTCCCCCCGAAGCCCGCGCCGCCGCGATGTCCGGACATGCCATCGAAGCCCGGCTCTACGCCGAAGACCCACGCCACGACTTCCTGCCGGTGACCGGCACGATGCACCGCTTTCGCTTCGAGGACCAGCCGGGACTGCGGGTGGACACCGGGGTGATCGACGGATCAGAGGTCTCCGTTCATTACGACCCCCTGCTGGCCAAGGTGCTGGTGCACGCTCCCACCCGGGAAGAGGCGGCCCGTGCGCTGGCAGACGCGTTGGCTCGCGCCCAGCTGCACGGTCCCCCCACCAACCGGGAGCTGCTGGTGCGCATCCTCCGCCACCCCGAGTTCCTCGAAGGCCGCACCGACACCCACTTCCTGGACCGGCACGACCCCGCCGAGCTGGGAGCTCCCCTCGCCGATGAGCCCACTCTCCGGCTGCATGCCCTGGCGGCGGCGCTGGCCGCCCAAGCGGAACGGCGCCGCTCGGCGGCGGTGCTGCCCAGCCTCCCCTCCGGATGGCGCAACAACCCCTCCCAGCTCCAGGGCGTTGCTTTCGACCACGACGGGACCCGTGTCGATGTCGGCTATCGCTTTGACCGCGGCGGGCTGATCGCTCGCGTCGCCGGGGAGGAGATCTCAGGCTTGGAGATGGGGACGTGCACTCCCTCGCTGGTCGAGCTGGAAGCCGACGGGGTGCGCCGCCGTTACCACACCCACCACGCCGCCGAGTCCTGGTACGTGGACGGCCCGCTGGGGTCGTCCCGGCTGCGGATGCTCGACCGCTTTCCCACCGCCGCCGAGGCGATCGACCCCGGCTCACTGCTGTCGCCCATGCCGGGCAAGGTGACCAGGGTCGAGGTGACGGAGGGCGATTCGGTTGCTGGAGGCCAGGTGCTGGTGATCATCGAGGCGATGAAGATGGAGCATGCGGTGCGCTCACCACACCGCGGAGTCGTATCGGCGCTGAAGGTGCGGGAAGGGGATCAGGTGGAGAGCGAACAAGTGCTCGCCGTGGTCGAGGAGCCAATGAGCGATGAACGCTGACGGGCCCGGCGACGAGCTGCAACTCGCCCGTGCCCGGGCGTTGTTCGAGCTGGCGCCGTTCATCCAAGAGGTCGGATACCGGCTGCGCGACCTCGGTCCCGGCTGGGTGGAGACCGAGCTGATCGTGGAGTCACGTCACCTCCAGCAGGACGGCTTCATTCACGCCGGCGTGCAAGGCACCATGGCCGACCACACCGCCGGCGGCGCCGCCTTCACCGTGCTCGGTCCCGGCAAGATGGCACTCACCGTGGAGTACAAGCTCAACCTGTTGCGGCCGGCGTCGGGAGACCGGCTCCGCTGCCGGGCCGACGTGGTCAAGCCGGGGCGCAGCATCACCGTTGCCGAGTCGAAGGTGTTCGACCGTCACGGGGACGAGGAATACCTGGCCGCCACCGCCACCGTCACCCTGGCCATCGTCGACGATCCCACCGCCTGATGCAGCAGGTCTGTGACGACCTCGCCGCCGAGCACGCCGACCTCGACGAGGCACTCGCCGGCCTCGACGAGCAAGAGTGGGACACTCCCACCCCTGCTCCCGGGTGGAGCATCCGCCACCAGATCGCCCACCTCGCCTTCTTCGACGAGCAAGCCCGCCTCGCCGCCACCGACCCCGAGGCCTTCGCGGCCGCGGTCAACGCGGCGCTGGCGGACTCGGCAGCCTTCACTACCGGACATCTCCAACCCGGGCTCGGGAAGACTGGTCCGGAGCTGCTGGCCTGGTGGCGCTCCATCCGCGTCGGCATGCTGGGGGCGCTGCGGGGGCTGGAGCCGCGCGCCCGCCTGCCCTGGTACGGGCCTGCCATGGGGGCTCGCTCCTTCGCCACCGCCCGGCTGATGGAGACCTGGGCTCACGGCCAGGACGTGGCCGATGCCTTGGGTCTACGCCGCACCCCCACCGATCGGCTCCGCCACGTGGCCCATCTCGGGGTGCGAACGTTCGCCTGGAGCTTCCAGAACCGGGGTCTGGCCGTTCCCGAGCGTCCGGTGCGGGTGGAGCTCAGCGCTCCATCCGGGGCAGTGTGGACGTGGAACGAAGAAGAGAGCGCAAACGCGGTGCTGGGGGATGCCGAGGACTTCTGCCTGGTCGTCACCCAGAGGCGCCACGTCGCCGACACCGGGCTGCAGCAGGTGGGACCGATCGCCCGGCAATGGATGGAGATCGCTCAGGCGTTCGCCGGGCCGCCCGGCCCCGGCCGCCGGCCCGGGCACTTCCCCCCGGCTGAATAGGGGATCGCCCGGTGTCGATCCGCGCTCAGGGATCCCGCAGCCCGTACAGCACCCGGCCGTCCCGTTCGATCCGTTCCATTTCCCCGGCGCGGCGCAGATGCTCCAGATGGGAATAGGTCTCGCTCTCTGCCATGAATCCCCACAGCCGCGGTGGGAAGATCTCCCGAGACAGCGCCACCACCGTCGTGGTGCCCAGCTCGCGGGATGCCTCGCGGAGTCGCTGCAACCTCGCCGTGTGGTGGCGCTTGATCTCCGCGATCCTGCCGGCGAGGTCGTCGAAAGGATCGCCGTGGGCGGGGAGCACTCGCTGCACGCCCGGCAGGCGATCCACTCGGTCCAGCGATGCCAGAAAGGACGCGAGCGGGTCGGGCCCACCGCCCACGCCGGCCACGTGCGGAGTGATGGTGGGCAGAACGTGGTCGCCGGAGATGAGGGTCCTCTCCTCCGAGTCGTAGAGGCACAGGTGGTCCAGGGTGTGGCCGGGGGTGTGCACCGCCTGCCACTCTCGCCCTGAGAGCTTCAGCAGGTCACCGTCCGACAGCGGCCGAGTGGGACGAGGAACCGGCGCTATCGCCCCCACCATCATGCTGCGCATCCCCCATCCCCGCACTCGACTGCGCAACGAGTTCCGGTCCGCCGAGCCCTGCCAGGGCAGGCTGGCCATCCGCCGGTTCGCCGGCTCGGCCGCCGCACCCGGCGGACGGACCCACCAGGCGCGGAAGTCGCGCTGCGTCACCACCTCGGCGCCGCTCTTTCCCGCCAGTCGCCGCACCCCGCCGTAGTGGTCGGGGTGGGAGTGGGTGACGATGACGGTGTGCACCCGCCGCAGGGGCACCCCTGCTGCCGCGAGGCCTCTCCGCAGCGCCCGCCACGACGCCGGCCCGGGCAGCCCGGGGTCGATCACTGCGGCGCCGTGCCGGTCCTCCAGCACGTAGGCGTTGACGTGCCCCAGCCCCGTGAGGCGAACGGGCAGTTGGACGCGCAGTACCCCCGGCGCGACCTGGCGCACCTCGCGCTCGGCCGGTTGCTGCTCCTGCTTCATCTCGGGTCTGTTAACGATCGCTAACAGGGGGCAGAGTACCAGCAGCCGGGCGCCGCTAGCCCGGCTCCTGTCGAACCGCCGCCGGGTCGGCGAAGGAGGCACCCCCGGCCAGCAGGCTGGCGCCCGCGGGGATCCAGTAGCCCACGATCCGGTACACGAGTACCGGAGCCACGGTGGCCGAGGGGGGGAAGCCGAACGCGGCCAGTATCCCCACGAGCGAGGCCTCGACGACGCCCAGGCCCCCGGGGAGGCCCGGCAGCCCACCGATGAGCTGCGACAGCCCGAAAGCTGCCAGCGTCTGGGTGGGGGTGAGGCGGACACCCAGCGCTGCCATTGCCAGCCCCAGCGCGGTGGCTTCCAGCAGCAGGCGGGCCCCCAGCAACGCCAGGTCGCGCAGCCCAACGGGGTCGTTGCGCATCGTCGGCCCCAGCCGCCGCCGTAACCAGCCGGGGAGTCGGTCCCCTATCGTGCCCATCCAGCCCGAGCCGAACAGCAGCAGGCTGCCGGCGAGGATGCCGAGCGCCCCGGCGGTGACCGCTCCTGCCGTGAGCGCGGCGTGCAGTCCTCGCACCCGCACCCACACCACTGCGGCGCCGGTGCCGACCAGGAGCCCCCCGTAGTTGAGCAGGGTGGCCCGCACCGCCGCTCCGGCGGTGCCTTCCACTTCGTTGCGCACCGACCACGCCATGGCGGCGGGGGTGAAGGCGCCGCCGGCCGGTACCAGCCGCGCCACACCGGAGCCCACCAGCGCCGCCCGGAAGGCGGCCCAGGTAGAGAGGTTCCCATCGGATCGGTGCACTCCCTCGCGGAACAACAGCCCGAATGCCCATTTGGCGGCGAACTGGGCGGCCAACGCCGCCCCCAACACCACCCAGCCCAGCACATCCACATCAGGGAAGTCCCAGGCGTCGCCGGCCAGGCGCAGCCCCACCGAATAGACCACCAGCCCGACCGCGACGAACGCAGCGGTCTTCCACCCGCCCAGGCGACGCATCAGCCTTGGGCCAGTTCCTCTTGTGGCGGATCCTGGTCGAACACCACCCGATGGAGAGCACCCGCCATGCCCGGTCTTCGCTCGCTGTTCCCCTGGGCCCGACGCACCAGCGCCAGCAGTACCACTCCGGTGGCGACGAGGACCGCCGGCTCGGGGCGGTCGAGCATGCTGGCGAGGAAGGGCAGCGGTACCCATCCGATGAAGCCGGCCAGTCCGCCGCCGATGAGCCATCCCGCCACCGACCACAGCGTGGGCCACACCACCAGCCAAGGGTCGACCGCCAGGAAGACGCCGGCGGACGTGGCCAGTCCGCGACCGCCGCGGAACCGCAGGTACACCGGCCAGTTGTGCCCGGCCACGGCAGCCAGTCCGGTGAACGCCACTCCGGCATGGCTGAGGCCCAGCCGGATGGCGGCGTAGGTGGGTACCAGTCCCTTGAGCGCGTCGGCGACCGCGGCCACCACGCCCGACCAGATCCCGACCGTGTGGGTGAGGTTTCCGGCACCCGGATTGCCGCTGCCCGCCGCCCGCAAGTCGATCCCGGCGTGCCAGCCGATGAGCAGGGCGAAGGGAACCGCGCCCAACAGATAAGCGCCGAGCGGCAGCGACAGTTCGAGCAGCACGTCTCCCACGTCGAGCCCCTAACGACGACTCGCGAGCCGGGTGCCCCACGCACGGCGCCCTGCTCAGTTTCCACGCTACCACCGCTCCGCAACTCGTTTCACCTCGGCCGGCGTGCCGGGATCCCCCGGGGTGCCCCGGCCTGCCCCCCGGGTGTCCTGCGGCCCACTTTCGGCCCCTCGGCCACCGCGAGCGTCCGTCCAGCCGGTGCCGCCCCAGGCGGCTCGGGATCGAGTTCCGGCCCGGCTGCAGAAGCGAGTACCCTCCAGTGCCACGAGTTCCCGGGGTGCGCTTCCTCCGCAGCGGAACCGCGGGACGACTCCCGAAGGGGCCCATGGAACAGACGCTGAGCACCAAACCTCGCCCGGGCGGCTCGCGCAGCTTGCTGCGACGCTTGGCCACCGATGGCACTGCGGCCATGGCGGTCGGGTCGCTGGTAGCGGGTGCCGCCGCCTACGCCTTCCAGGTGCTCGGCGGTCGCGCCCTCGGCGCCGCGGCGTTTGCTCCCGTGGGGGCACTCCTCTCCGCGCACTACCTGGTCTTCACCATCCTCCTCATCCCCGTCGAGCTACTCACCGTCCGCCGCTTGAGCCTGGAGAGCAAGGGGACCGCACCCAAGCACAGCGCCGTCCGCCCGGTGAGTCTCATCCTGGCCGTCTCCACGGCGGGCATGGGGCTGTTCGTGATCGCAACCCGCGACCGCTTCTTCGAAGGCGATGGCGCCTGGTTGCTACCGGCGATGCTGGTGGTGCTGGGACACGGGGTCTTCGTGCTGGGAAGGGGCTATCTGGCGGGCAGGCGTCGCTACACCTCGTACGGGCTGGTGAGCGCGGGAGCCGCCCTGCTGCGGGTGCTGCTGGCGGTCGCAGTGCTGCTGGTATTGCCTACGGGACCGGCACTTGCCTGGACCATCGCCCTGGCTCCGCTGCTGGTGCTGGCTTGGCGGCCCTTCACCACGGCCGGCTCCCCGGCCGCCATCTTGCGCCGCGACGAACGCGGCACCGGCGTCTTCCTGGCCGGCTTCGTTCTCGCCGGAGCGATATCGCAAGCGCTGATCGTGGCGGGACCATTGCTCGTGGGCCTGCTGGGAGGCACCGCAGTAGCGGTGAGCGTGGTGTTCGTCACCCTCAACCTGGGTCGCGCTCCGCTCTTGGTGGTGCAGAACCTCGCCTCACGCCTGCTGGCACCGCTCAGCCGGCTGGTGGCCGACGCGCGAGTGGCGGCCCTGCGCTCTTGGGCGGTCCGTCTCGGCGTGGCAGGGATCGTGGCGGCGCCGGTCGGCTACCTGCTCGGTGCGGCCTTGGGCCCCTTTCTGGTGGCGCTCCTGTTCGGAGAGGAGTTCCGACCCGGCGGTCTCTTCGCCGGGCTGGTGGGGGCGGGCGTGGTGCTCGCCGCCGGGTCGGTCTTCCTGGACCAGGTGCTGGTGGCGCTCGGGGAGACGGTGCGCCTCGCCACCGCCTGGCTGGCGGGCCTCGCGGCGGCCGCGATAACGCTCTTCATGATCACCGGAACCCCTGCGACACGCGTCGCCGCGGCCATGGTCGCGGGAGAGTTGGTGGCATTGGTAGCGGCGCTGGTAGCGGCGCTTGCCAGCGCCCGGCCCGACTCTGCCGCCGACGCCGAGTCGCGGGAGCAGCTTCGCCGCGACGGCTACGAGCTGGCCAAGCGGGGCCTCGATGCCGGCGTTGCCGCCGTGCTGCTGCTGGTCACCTCGCCGCTGGTCGCCCTGGTGGCGCTGGCGGTGAAGCTGGATTCGCCGGGACCCGTCTTCTTCCGCCAGCAGCGGGTGGGCCGCGGCCAGGCCCCGATAGAGCTGCTCAAGTTCCGCACCATGCAGTGGCCCCCCGGCCCCGAGGTGCTCCACGCGCACCTCGACTCGGTGTCCGCCGACGGGGGAATCGTGCCCAGCGACAGCGACGAGGGACCGCGGCTTCGCATCGACGACGACCCCAGGGTGACCCGAGTCGGTCGGGTGCTGCGGAAGTTCTACCTCGACGAGCTCCCCAATCTCTGGAACGTGCTGCGCGGCGACCTGTCGTTGGTGGGACCGCGACCGCTGGTCCCCGAGGAGGCCGCCCTCTACAACGCCGAAGCACAGCAGCGGCATGAAGTAACGCCCGGGCTGACGGGTCTGGCACAGGTCGAGGGAGGCACCGACCTCACCTTTGCGCAGCGCGCCTACTTCGACTTGCGCTACGTGGAGCAGCGATCTCTGGGACTGGACCTTGCGCTGCTGGCGAGGACGATTCCGGCGGTGCTCCGCCGCCGGCGTCCCTGAGTCCTAGCCGCAGGTGGTCTCGAGACTCTCGAGCCTCAGCTGCTCGATGGCTTCGGCAGGCGAGAGGGCGAGGATCTGCTGTACCGCCTCCTGGATCGCCGCCACATCGGGCACCGGATACCCGCCCACCCGAGTTCGGTTCCAGCGCGGGGGGCCAAAGCCCACCGCCACCGCGTTGTCCGGATCCAAGGTGGCCGCCAGATCCACCAGGTGGGGCAGCGCGCCGATCGGGATGTCGGTGGTGACGCTGTCCTTCACCACCTGCACCAGGCGGGGAAACGCCCGCAGCAGCGCGAAGACGTCCATCTGCTCGACAAGTGCCACCAGCAGGCAGCGCTGCCGGCCCATGCGGTTGTAGTCGTCGCTGGTGCGGCGGCTGCGCACGTAGGCCAGCGCCATATGTCCGTCGAACTCATGCTCACCGGGCTGGATGTCGATGACTTCCACCGTGCCGTCCTCGTGCGGGTAGATGGGGTCGTAGACGCGCTCGGGCACGGTCATGGTCACCCCTCCCAGGGCGTCGATCACCTCGACGAAGCTGTTCAGGTCGACGAGAGCGTAGAAGTCGATGTCGATGCCCAGCAGCTCGCGGACGCCTCCCTTGATGGCATTGGCGCCCGTGTCCGCACCCCCCGGAAAGAGGTCGGGGTTCTCCAGCCCGTACGGGTACAGCTCGTTGAGCAGGGTGGGGAAGGTGCCTCCGCCGGGCAGCGGTACTTGCACCAGGTTGCGCGGCAGCCCAAAGATGGCCACATCCCCGTCCTCGAGCTCCACGCTCACCGCGATCATGCTGTCGGTGCGGACCCCGGCGCGGCCCGGCCCGGCGTCTCCGCCGAGCAGCAACACGGTGAGGCGCTCCTTGCCTTCCCACGGAATGGTCGTCGTGGTGGTCGTCGGGGGAAGGGTGGTGGTGGTCTCGCCCGGACCAGCCGCCGCTGTGGGCGGCGGTGAGGTCACGCCGGAGGAGGCCACCACCGGCTCGTCGAACACCGTGACCAGCGTGTCGTAGGCCAGCACCTGGTAGTAGCCGGCCGCCAGGTGAGGCACGGCGGTAAACAACAGGATGCCCGCCAGACCCCACAGCGCGGCTCGGTGGGGAATCGTCATCCTCCGGGTCCGTCCCGCCCGGTAAGCGTCGAACACCGCAAAACCGCGGAAGACCAGCACCGCCAAGTTGGCCGCCACCAGCGCCAGCAGCACCGGCGGACGCACCAGCATCTTCACCACGAACACGGTGCCCTGCAGCCACATCACGATCGCGGCCACCGCCACTGCCGCCAGCGCTCCCACCATGACCAGGCCGCGCCGGCGGTGCCCCAGGTAGAGCTGGCCACCCCCCGGCCACAGAGATGACAGGCCGGCGGCAACCAGCGACCTGCGCTCGTCGGCGATACGGCTGCGCGGAAGACCGCTTTGGGCCCCGGAGACGCTCACCGTATGCAGAGTAGCGTCCTCACCGACGGTGGCCGGAACCCGGTCCCGGCCTCGCCGGGCCTCGACGATGGCCCCGGCTGAACCACCGTCCCGGGTAGCCGGCACCGGCGCCCACCGCGAGCACCGCCGGGTCAAGCACCGAAGCAGCGTTGGTAGCCTGAGCGCTCTCCAGGGAAGGACCGTTGCTCGATCCGGACGAAGTACGACCCCGGTTTCCCGCCCTCTCCCGGCGAGTGGGCGGGCTTCCCGCCGCCTATCTGGACGGTCCCGGCGGCACCCAGGTGCCCCAGCCGGTCATCGACGCCATGGCCGGCTACCTACGGCGGGGAGGAGGCAACCTGGGAGGCTTCTTCGCAGCCAGCACCGACAGCGAAGAAGTAACGGCCGAGGCTCGCTCCGCGGTGGCCGATCTCTTCAACGCTTCGAGTCCCGACGACATCGTCTTCGGGCAGAACATGACCAGCCTCACCTTCGCCGTGAGCCGGGCGCTGGCTCGTACCTGGTCACCGGGCGATGAGGTAGTGGTCACCAGCCTCGATCACGACGCCAACATCTCCCCGTGGCGGCTCGCCGCCGCCGAGCGAGGAGCCGAGGTGCGGTGGGTGGACTTCGATCCGCGAGACGGCACCCTCGGGCCGGCGGCCTTCGAGGACGTGCTGAGCGAGCGGACCCGGCTCGTGGCGGTGACTGCGGCCTCCAACGCGCTGGGGACCATCGTCGACGTGGCCCGGGTGGCGCAACTGGCCCACCAGGTGGGAGCGGTGGTGTACGTGGACGCAGTGCACTTCGCCCCGCACCGCCTCGTCGACGTACAGGCTCTCGAGTGCGACTTCCTGGTCGCCTCGGCTTACAAGTTCTTCGGCCCGCACACCGGAGCCCTCTACGGGAAACGGGAGCACCTGGAGCAGCTGGAGGCCTACAAGGTGCGGCCGGCTCCCAACGACCCGCCGGGCAAATGGGAGACGGGAACGCAGAGCTTCGAGAGCCTGGCCGGGGTGGCCGCCGCCGTGGACTACCTGGCAGGCCTGGGCGAGGGGGACGGGCCGAGGCGCCGGCGGTTGGAAGCGGCGATGGAGCGTATCCGCGTCTATGAGTCCGGACTGGCGAAGCGCTTCCTGGACGAGGCCACCGCCGTGGCGGGCTTGACGGTGTACGGCCCCACCGGCGAGGAATCCCGCACTCCCACCTTTGCGGTGGCGCTTGCCGCCATGCACCCCGACGAGGTGGCGCGTCGGCTGGGGGAACGCGGCATCTTCGTGTGGAGCGGCCACTACTACGCGGTGGCGGTCATGGAACGGCTGGGGGTGGCCGGTGAGGGCGGCCTGGTGCGCATCGGCTTCGTCCACTACAACACCGACGAGGAGCTGAGTCGCCTGCTGGGGGCCCTCACCGAGCTCAGCGCCGGCGGGCCTTCTGCTCAGTCCCCGCCTTCTTCCGGGGGCTCGCCGACCGAGCGGTAGAGCCGAAAGCCTTCCTCTTCGCTTCTGCTCTCGTCGACGAAGGCCAGGAAGTCACGGGCCAGCTCCGTGAAAGCCCCGCCCGAGTCACCGGCGGCGGCCCGCAGGTCGGGGGGACTGGGAGCACCGTAGCGCCATAGTTGGTGGTACTCGGAGCTCTCCGAGGCGTCGCGCCACACTGGTAGGTACGTTCCCAGATACTCGTAGCCCTTGGGCGCCAGCTCGGCGAGGCGCTGCTCGTTGTCGCGCAGCCACCGCCGGAAATCCGCTTGCCGGTCCGGCTTCACGAAGAAGCCCCAATCGGAAACCAGCGCCATCAGCGTCCTTCTGTCTCCTCGCCCCATCCTCTCACGGGCGCCGCCATTCCTCGACCTGGCCGACGTCGGCCTGCAGGCCCGCCGCTTCGATGGCCGCCACCGCCGCATCCTCGTCGACGTGCGAGATGTCTCCGGAAACGCCCACGCCGCCGACGATCTCCCCGTCTCTGCGCACGATGACACCCCCGGCGACGGGCACCAGCCGGCCCCCCGACACCATCGCCAGCGAGGTGAAGAAGTTGCCCAGATGCTCGGAGCGCTCGGCGATGACCCGCGAGGGAAGGCCCATTCCCAGCGCGCCCCACGCCTTGGCGATGGCGAGGTTGACCCGCAGGTATTCGGACCCGTCGTCGCGCTTCACCACGATGGGATGACCCCCGGTGTCGAGTACGGCGACGGTCAACTTACCCGTTTCGTGCTCCCTCCCCCACGCCAGCACCCCATCCGCGATTCGATCCGCTTCGGCGAGCGAGAGGCGGCTCATCGCTGCCGACCCAATGCAGTGAGCTCCACTATTCCCTCCTCCGGACGACCCCGAGGTCCCTCACCGGCGCGGCGTCGGCAACCCGGTTAGACACCAAGGTACCTGTGCTGTGACTCCTCGTCGGCTTCGAGTTCCGCCGGCGTCCCTTCCCAGACCATGCGCCCGTGCTCCGCCATGATGTTGATCCGATCCCCGAGTGACAGCGCCAGGCCCAGGTTCTGTTCCACGAGGAGGATCGAGAGACTCGGCCCCTTGAGCTCTGCCAGAGTATCCCGGATCGCACCCAGCACGATAGGCGCGAGGCCCTCCGAGGGCTCGTCCATGAGCAGGAGGGAAGGGTTGGTCATCAACGCCCGCCCGATGGCGAGCATCTGCTGCTCGCCTCCCGACAGATTCCGGCCGAGGCTGCTGCGGCGTTCCCCCAAACGGGGGAAGACATCGAAAACCCGCTCCGTCGTCCATGGCTCACCTCCGTTCGACCCGGGTCGGGCGATGACCTCGAGGTTCTCCACCACGCTGAGGCTGCCGAACACGTGACGCCCTTGCGGCACGTATCCGATACCGGACCGGGCCACCTCGAAGCTCTCCAGACCTGTGAGCTCCCGGCCGCCATACCGGACCGACCCGGTCGTGACCTGGGGGGGCCGGATGCCGGCGATGGCACGTACCAGCGTGGTCTTGCCCATGCCGTTGCGCCCGAGCAACGCAAGCACCTCGCCATCCCGCACCTGCAGCGACAAGTCCTCGATGATGGCGGCGGTGCCGTACGAGCAGCAGAGTTGGTCGACGGTGAGCATCACTCGTACTTCAGGTAGACGTCCTGCACCCGCTGATCCGCCCGAATGTCCTCCGGCTCACCCTCGGCAATGGTTTGCCCGTTGTCGAGGACCAGCACCCGCTCGACCAGTTCGAGCGCGATTCCCATGTCGTGCTCTATGAGCACGAGCGTCAGCTCGCGGGGTAGGCCCTGGATCAGGCCCCGCATCATGCCGCGCTCTGCGGCCGACAGCCCGGCGGCTGGTTCGTCGAGCAGGAGAAGCTCCGGGTTGCCGGCGAGGGCCATGGCGATCTCCAACTGCCGTTGCTCCCCATGGGACAGCTCCGACACGAGGTCGTGACGGCGGCCCGACAGCCCAACCTGCTGCAACACTCGGGTGATCCGCTCATCGATCCATCCTGTGATGCGCAACGGGCGCCAGCATGCGAAGCGACTGCGGCTGCGGGCCTGCGCCGCGATCGCCAGGTTCTCCTCCACCGAGAGGTCCTGAAACAGGTCGGTGACCTGGTAGGTGCGTCCCAACCCCCGCTGGGCACGGGCGTAGGGCTGCGCTCGCGACAGCTCCGCTCCGAAGAGGCGCACCCGACCCTCGGTCGGGCGCACCTCCCCGGAGATGGCTCGGAAGAGAGTGGTCTTTCCCGCCCCGTTGGGCCCGATCACGGCCCACCGGTCCCCCTGCTCCACCCGGAGGGAGACGCGGTCAACGGCGGTCACACCGCCGAAACGGACGGTGACCTCGTCGACCTCGAGGACGGGATCGGCCACTTCAGCCCCTATCCGCCTGCGTTGCCCTGGAAGTCCCGGGTGTAGACCGGCTGCTGGAGGTACTCCTCGGCCGTCTTGGGCCAGAACTGGTCGATGTCCTCATAGGTCTCGATCACGACGTTCCACAGCCGGCCGTCGTCGCG
>JABAOH010001707.1_pt2 | contig 60157 bp, 56 predicted proteins | sample 7062181 | NCBI WGS metagenome assembly JABAOH01 (sample SAMN14538630, study PRJNA623070) | marine sediment metagenome | biome: marine biome [ENVO:00000428]; feature: marine pelagic biome [ENVO:01000023]; material: deep marine sediment [ENVO:00002113]; isolation source: pool of 5 deep marine... | reverse complement strand
CACCTGAAAAGAAAAAGACCCGCCTCTTCGGAGCAAAATGATCTTCTTTAGTGCGAATGGAAAAGCCATTTTTAACGACGGAGATCGAATTGGATGGAATTTAACTGGTTTGGAAGGTTTCTCGCGATGGCAGGATTGATCCTGTTCGTCGTGGGAGTCATTTTGATGTTTTTCCCAAAAATCCCGATACTGGGCAAGCTTCCCGGGGATATTTATATAAAGAGGGAAAATTTTAGTTTTTTCTTCCCTATTACCACCTGTATCCTCCTGAGTTTCCTTCTCTCTCTCATCCTGATGCTCTTAAAAAAATAAGGATTGATCTCAGGGGCAGGGTCGTCGAAGCATAATCGCCCGTGAACCTGTGAGTACCCGGTATCTTGGCTTCACCCAGATCATCCCCGGATGGAAAGATGTTCAAACCATCATTGGCTGCAACCCTTTTATTGTTGCATCAATGCACCGGTGTTGTTTTATTATTGCAACTACCCCTGCTCCACGATGAGACTACGTGCTTCTGTGGTAATAGATAAGTGTATGAAATAAAAAAGTATTTTAATTGCAAACGGAAGGGCAATTTTTTGGTATGTTAGTTGCAAAATAACTTCTGCCATGGAAATCGCTCTCGTCAACGATGGCAATCAAAAAACCATCAGCCGACCTGTCGAATTCTCCGGAGTCGGGCTTCACACAAATCGCCAGGTAATTGCAATACTGGAACCTGCCCGTGCCAACATGGGAATCAAGATTTTAAAACTGGATACCGGCGCACTTATTCCCGCTGAGTACAGGTATGTGGTGGATACCATGTATTCCACCGTCGTGGGAACGAAAGGGGGAGATACGGTTAGTACCATTGAGCACTTTATGGCGGCTCTGTACGCCATGGATGTGGACAACTGCATCGTAAAAGTTGATGGGCCGGAGATGCCCATACTCGATGGCAGTGCATGCGCTGTGGCGGAGAAAATAGGTGAAGTTGGACTTACGGAGCTCGATCAAGAGAGGTCGCTGGTCGCCATTCTGCAGGGATCCTCTCCGCTTTATCTCAACTCCTCGTCAATCACTCTTGGAGCCTCAGATGGGCTGACGCTTGACGTTGTCGTCGACTTTCCTGGAACTCTGATCGGTAGGCAGAGTCTCGCATTGGCGGTAACTCCTGAAACATTTTTGAAGGATATTGCTCCCGCGCGTACCTTTGTGGTAAAGGAACAGATAGAAATGCTCTGGTCGGCGGGTCTTGCTCTCGGCGGCTCCCTCGATAATGCAGTTGTGGTTGACAAATACAATATCCTCAATGAGGGCGGTCTCAGGTTTTCCGATGAGTTTGTGAGGCACAAAATCATCGACCTCATAGGGGATTTCGCGTTACTCGGCAAAAGGCTCCGGTGTAACATCAGTGCCTATAAGCCGGGACATACCATAAACAGTCTAGCCATAAAAGAAATTTCGAGGCTGCTCCCCGCGCTTAGCGTGGATAATAATCCCCGTGCACGTCAGCTACTGTAGATAGCAACGAAAACTGTTCTGCATTTCCATTAACAACATGAGCGAGTATCGTACCGATAGCAATTGTGTGTTGCATTGATGCATCAGTAATATTAAGATAATCTGACAATCCTCCCTTTGGGGTGAACTCCGTGGTCAAAACGAAAACCGTTGTTTTTTTTGTATTTTCACTGGCCATCTTTTTATCATCCCGGACATTTTCCCAGCAGGATGAAATACAAAGAATACTGATCGAAAAAGGTAACATTGAAAGAGACGTTGCGACCCTCTCATTCCGTCTTATGAACCCTCATTCGCCTGAGTTGATGGAAGTTATGAAGAGCGGGATCGAGGTGAGGTTTGAATATGAAGTTGTTGTCAAAAGGGTGCACAAAAACTGGTTCAATGTTCCTGTCGCTAAGGGGAGCATCGTGAAGTCCATACACTATGAACCTCTATCGAACGAGTACATCGTGACCCAAGGAAATTCTTCCGCGAAGAAATTCTTCAAAGACCTGAAAATGGCCGCGAAGGATTTTTTTAGTTTTCATGATTTGGAAGTGAGGCTTTCGGAAGTTTCTGTGAGCGGGAAAAAATATGAGATATCCGTGAGAGCCCAGCTGGACGATCTCGACGTGGTGGGCATATTTAAGTTCATACCCTTCATTTCTAACTGGTTTAGACTGAAAACCGACTGGGCGAGAATACGGGTAGACGCGAGGTGACGAAATTGGCCGGAGAGGAGAAAGATCGATTCGAGAAGAAAAAGAGGAAAACGGAACGGGCTCTCATTGTCATTACCGTCTTGGTTGTGCTCATATTGACGGTGGTTGAAGCGAACATTGCGAGTACGGTAACCAAAATACCCTTTCTCGGGAATGTATTCGTCTTCATCGTCATCAATCTGAATATCCTCCTGATCCTCTTTTTGCTCTTTCTCGTATCGAGAAACTTCTTCAAGCTTTTTGTGGAGAGAAAGAGGAACATCCTCGGATCGAAGATACGCTATAAACTGGTGGTGACGTTCCTCGTTTTTTCTGTTATTCCCATGGTTCTTTTGTTCTTCCTCTCATACAAACTCACGCGTTCAAGCATCAAGACATATATCGGAGGCCAGGTGGGAGAGGGAATGGAGAACGCTATCGCTATTGCGAGGGAATACATAGTTCTTCAAGAAAATCTCATGAGAGATTATCTCATCTCCCTGGGAGACAGCACGTCTGCCGTCAACCCGAGAGGATACACGGAAGTCTGGTCTCCGGATATCGTGGCGAAAAGTGACGGAAAGGGGTTTAGACTTCTGTCGGGGTTGAAAGAGGACTATGAGATTAGCGAATTTTTGAGTTATCTGTCTGAGAGACCCGGTGAAAGCCTGGTCACCCACACTTTTGGTCGGGTGATCTTCGGGGGACTCAAGGAATCGGAAAGAACGTATCTGATCGCGGGGAAAAAAATTCCCGATGAAATTTTCGAGGGTCTTTCGAAAGTGTCAGCTGCATTCAAGTCATACAGCCAGGTTCGTATACTCAACGACCCCATACGGGCCACGAATGTCGGGTTTCTCATAATGATCACCCTCATAATAATCTTCACCAATACCTGGATAGGTTTTTACCTTGCGAGAGATATTTCAGTTCCCCTGAAGAAACTTGCGGAGGGCACAGAGCGGCTATCGGGGGGGCGTGAGCCTGTCGTCGTCGAATATGAGTCGAACGATGAATTTGGTCTTCTCGTTCATTCTTTCAACAGGATGGCAAGTGAGATTGTCCACTCCAGAGCCGAACTCGAAAAGCTGAATCGGGAACTCAATAACTCGTACCAAGACCTTTTTTCAAAAGCTGAGATCATAGAGGCGATTATCAAGATAATCCCCCTCGGAGTTATTACATTGGAAAAGACAGGGAGAATAACGACGATAAACCAGTTGGCGAAGGACATCCTCGATGTCACGGGGAATTTGGAGCGACTAAGTTACCGGGATGTTTTCTCACGATCAGAATACGATGTGATCCGAAAGAGCATCGGGGCGTTGAAGCCAGATTTTAAAGAGATAACCGAGAAAAACGTGAGCATTACAATCGGTGGAGCCCGAAAAGAATTGATTGTCAGGGCTGCCATACTCAAGACAGCTCAGAGAGAGTATCAGGGTGTGGTGATAACCATAGATGATATAACGGACATCAAAAGGATGCAGCAAATTATGGCATGGGGAGAGGTGGCCAGGAAAGTAGCCCATGAGATAAAGAACCCGTTAACACCCATCAATCTTTCTGCGCAGAGGTTGAAGAAAAAGTTTTTCGGTCAGATATCCGATGAAGCTCAGGTTTTTGAGGAATGTGTTGAGACGATCATCTCGGAGGTAGAAATCATTCGACAGTTAGTCGATGAGTTTTACCGTTTCGCCAGGATGCCGGAGACAAAAAGGGAGGAGGGGGATATTGCGGATTTGGGAAAACAAATTTTAGGTAACTACCGAGAGCTTTATCCTGACATCGATTTTACTTTTACTGTCAGTGGGGAAGTTCCGAAACTGAACTTTGACCTGGCGAAGTTAAAAAGAGTATTTGTAAACCTTCTTGAGAACAGCCTCTGGGCGGTCAAACAGAATGAGAGTGAAGCGAAGGTATATCTTTCAGTGGAACATGACAGGGACGGAGGCGTTGTCAAAGTGATGGTTGAAGACAACGGGATCGGAGTGTCAGATGAAGATCATGAGAGAATCTTCGACCTCTACTATTCGCGAAAAGAGGGAGGAAAGGGCCTCGGTTTATCGATTGTCAAAGCGATAATTGATGAACATGGCGGCAAGGTATACTCGGACAAGGGCATTGAAAAAGGGGCACGGATTATATTCGAATTACCAGCGTAAAGAGGAGAAATCGTGAAGGGAAAAATACTGGTTATCGATGACGAGATAAACATTCAGAGGGCTCTGACGGGAATATTAACCGATGAGGGGTATACGGTTATTTCAGCCTCGACCGGCGAAGAGGGTCTTCAATTGGTTGAGGGAGAAAGTTTCGATACCGTTTTGCTTGACATCTGGCTTCCGGGGATCGACGGCTTACAGGTTCTCCGGAAGATTAAGAAAAGTTACCACGGACTTCCTGTGATTATGATCTCGGGACACGGAACGATAAGCACCGCCGTGGAAGCTGTCAAAGAGGGGGCTTATGATTTCTTTGAAAAACCACTTTCCATGGAACGGGTAATCATCACAGTAGACAGGGCTATTTACCAGAACCGGATCCTCAGTGAAAACGAGGAGTTGAGGAAGAAGGTTTCCCTGGAGCCGGTTCTTATCGGGGTTTCCGATGCAATTAAAGAAGTGAAAAACAGAATTAAATCGGCTGCCCCGACCGATGTTGCTGTACTGATAACGGGAGAAAACGGTACAGGCAAAGAAGTTGCTGCCCGGATGATACACGGTCAGAGCAACAGAAATAATAGTCCCTTTGTTGCCGTAAACAGCGCTGCAGTGCCCGAGGGCTTGATCGAGTCGGAGCTCTTCGGGTATGAGAAGGGAGCTTTTACAGGCGCGGTGAAAAGGAAGGTGGGCAAAATCGAGATGGCAAACGGCGGGACTCTCCTGCTTGATGAAATCGCCGACATGTCTCCCTCCATGCAGGCGAAACTGCTCAGATTCCTTGAGGAAAAGGAGATAGAAAGGGTTGGTGGAAACAGGAAGATACCGGTGGATGTGAGGATAATATGCGCTACCAACAAAGATCTAAAGGAGGAGATCGCAGCGGGAAAATTCAGGGAAGATCTCTTCTTCAGAATCAACGTGATCCCTTTATCTATCCCTCCCCTCAGAGAGAGAAAGGAGGATATTTTCCCTCTTGTGGAACATTTTCTCAACTCCCAGGCGGTGGAACTGGGCAGAGGGAGGAAAACGATCACCAAAGAGGCGCTGGAAATATTAATGGACTATGACTGGCCGGGGAATGTTCGGGAACTTCGAAACTTCGCTGAAAGGTTGATGATTATGTCGAAAAAGGATGGGATCGAAAAAGAGGAGGTAGGAACGGCACTAGGTTTTCACGGAGGACCTGAGCAAGGAGCCATTCGTGGATTTCCCGACCTTTACAGGGATGCTCTTACCCTTTTCGAGCGGGAGTTCATTCTTGCCAAGCTGCAGGAAAACGAAATGAACATTTCAAAGACGGCTATCAAAATCGGGCTCGATCGCTCGAGCATACACAGAAAACTGAAATCGCTCGGCATCGATTTAACCAAGGGAAATGAAAGTCATCGCGAATAAGTACCGGTTGATTAAACTTATCGGATCCGGGGGTATGGGGGAGGTGTTCCTGGGGGAAGTGCTGGGAAGTTACGGTTTCAAAAGGAAGATTGCGGTAAAACTTCTCCCCCATGATGTGAGAAAGGACAGGATCTTCAGGGAGGCTTTCATTCACGAAGCAACAACCCTTGCCGGCATATCCCATCCAAACCTGGTAAAGGTATTCGACTTCGGAGACGCAGGTGATCGACTCTTTCTCTGTATGGAGTATATCAAAGGCTTCTCTCTGAGAGAGCTCCTGGGGAAGACGGAAAAGTGGGGGGAAAAGATACCTCTCGAGATCGTCGTGAAAATAGTATCAGAAATCCTCGAGGGCCTTCACTACATTCACGGCAGGGGTGTTGTTCACGGAGACCTCACGCCGAAAAACATCATGATGGGTCTCAACGGTGAATTTAAAATTCTCGACTTTGGCCTTTCCCGGTCATTTTGCCAGACATCGTCGAGTATTCCCCTCGGAGGTAAGGCCGGCTATATCGCACCGGAGGTAAAGAAAGAGAGAAAAATCCTACCAGCATCAGATATTTATTCGCTCGGTGCCGTAATCAAAATGATACTGGGAGGGCAGGAGATGCATGGCGCTGCACAACCGGAAATCAGTTTGGTTACCCATAACGCCCTGATGGATCTTGGAGATTTGTGTCTCAGCGAGGAGCATGATCAAAGGCCCGGGACGGCTGTATTGCTGGAAAGAGTGAAGGAGATGAGGCGAAATCTCGATAGTGGTTTTGAAATTAAAGATTACCTGAATCAGCTTTACTCCGAGGATAGTTATACGTTTGTATTCCCCAAGAGGGCAGGGATGAAAGAGAGGGGAAAAAAATACATTCCTTTATCTCTGTTGATGGTGATTCTCACGCTAACATTTGCAACCCTTTACCTGTTATTTCACAGCGAAATGAAGAAAAAAAGTGAGCTTCCCGTTGAACAGGCGGCTTCACAAATGCATGAAATCGAAATAAAACGTGAAGACGATAGGGGATTTAAACCAGAAAGGGGGACAAGCGGCGCAGACACGTTCTCGAGCGAGCAGGAGAGCCTTTCGGGCAGAGGCTCAGTACCCGAAGTGAAGGAGGATGAGGCGGCAGTATCGGGGAAAAAGCAATTAGCACGGGATGATGATCGTTTTGAGGTGAGAAGTTATCCGGTAAACGCCTCGGTGTTTCTCAATGGTGAAAATATAGGAAAGACCCCTCTCGGAGTCGCTTTGAAGCTTTTCGATAGAGGGGAGATAAATACCCTTCGATTTTCGTTGAAAGGGTACAAGGAAAAAATCGTTGATATATCAAATGATAGTACTGACAGGAGCCGTGAAATCCTCGTCATACTTGAGAGGGCTAAAGGCTTATTGAGCGTTAATGTAAACCCTTGGGCCTACGTTTTCGTTGACGGCGAAAAGATCGGAACAACACCGATCATTAAGGAGGTTTTGTCTGCAGGAGAACATACCCTCTTGCTGACCAATGATAAACTTGGTGTCAGCATGCGCAAGAGTGTCGAGATAAAAGAGGGAGAGACAATGGTGGTGATAGAAGNNATTTGGGGCGGGAGAGGAAGAGATAGATCAAGGTGATGCATCGGGAGAAAAAACTGCAGGGGGTAAAGAGCAGATTGAATCCAAGAATAAAGAGATTGAGAGATAATTTGCTGTGGATCATCAGAGAACATGGAAGAAATTGTGGCGAGCAAATTCGTTCGGTTTCATAATCAGAGGAGCATAGCTGGAGACTGCATGAGAAGAAATACCCATGGTACGAAGGGCAAAGACGACGATAGAAAAAGGAGCAGGGTGATCCGGCGAGGGAAGATTTCTTTTCAACGGCAAAGAAGCGGACATTCGGGAGGATAAAGAACCCACAGTATGTGAAAACCCGGTGAAAAGCTATTAGCCAAAGGTTATCGGCTTATAAAGTGTCAAAGGAGATTTCTGATGGAATTGAGAAGAGTTCTCAGGTTTGTTGCTTTGTTCTTTGTTACTGTGCTTTGCTTTTCAATTGCTGGCTGCAGCACCAAACCGGACGATATGCGGGGAAAAATCGTGGCTTCTGTAGGAGAGGAAAAAATTGCGGTGCGTGATGTGAGGGAGTTATTCGGTGTGAGAGCGGCTGCCCATAAAGTATTTGGCGTGCCCAAAGAGACAAAAAGGGATGCGTTGGACAGGTTGATCGCCGGAAAACTACTCTCAGAAGAAAGCAGAAAGCGCGGGTACGATACAAGTGAAGAATTCAAGAAACGTTATGAAGAGGGAGAGAAAGATCTCTATATCGCAACACTTTTTAAGGAAAAGGTAGACCGGGTTGTCAGGGTGGGCGATGAGGAAATACGAGCAGAGACGCAGAAATTGACGAAAGATGATGCGACGTTGAGCGAAGAGGAAACGGTGAAGAGGGCAACCCAGATGCTCTATCAGAACATGTTTCGTGAGAAAGATAACGCGCTCGTTTCGCAAGTTAAGGATTCGATGAAAACTGAAATGCAGAGCGAAAATATCAGCAGGGTCACGTCAGGCGGAGAGGTACCGGATGATACAACCCTTGCGGAGGTGAATGGTACCCCCGTGAAATACGGGGAGGTAAAGAGGGCATTGGCAAATATTGGTGGCCACGGAATGGAGAATCTTGAAAAAGACCCCAGGGCCATCAACGCTATCATTGAGAGGATATCGATCCGCCAGGGCCTTTTCGATTTCGCAAAAAAAGAGCAGGTCGATAAAGGGGAAATTTTTCAATCAGTGAAGGGTAATTTCGTGACATCAATTCTCATCGATTTATTGATCGATTTTGACATAAAAAAGGATGTAAACGTGACCGACGATGAGGTGAAGAAATCTTACGATGAGAACCCAGCAATGTTTGAGAAAGGAGCGAAGGTGAGTGCCCGTCACATCCTCGTCGATAGCAAGGAGACAGCAGATGATATCCACAATAAGATTGTGGAAGGGGCTGATTTCCAGGAAATGGCAAAACAGTTTTCAAAAGACCCGTCTGCTGCAAAAGGAGGAGACCTCGGAAGCTTTGGAAGAGGTGTGATGGTAAAACCCTTTGAAGACGCGGTATTTTCGATGAAGAAAGGAGAGATTTCAAAGCCGGTGAAAACCCAGTATGGGTATCATATCATTCAGGTAGTGGAAAAACATAAAGGTCAGATCATGCCTTTTGAACAAACGAAGGAGCAGTTGAAGCAGTATTTGATCGATAAAAAGATGAATACTGAACTTGAGTCCCTGATTGGAACACTGAAGGAGAAGGCCAAGATAACAATAAATGAGGCCAACCTCGATCTTGTGTAGTTCCGGGGAGTTCGCTCATGGTGAAAAACGATCGGACACGGGTGAATGAGGGCGAAGCAAATAGGTTTCGCCCTGTGGGGTCCAACGTTGTACGTTGCCCTATTCACGGGAGGAGAGGGCATGCGCATTCCCTCGCCGCCGATTATCGATTTCCAACCGGCAGTTGCGGGAAATGGGAGTCACAGCTCGAGGAACTCGTCGCACAGTTAAAGACCGGCTGATAGTTTTTCTCTACGCGAAAAAAACCACGGGGTTCTGGGAGCAAACAAAGCGGGGATAGATCGGTAAGATGTGCAGAAGACATTTCCGGAATGGCGTGTCAGGGATTTCCAGATATTTGCTATTCATTCTCGGGGAAAGGGATGTGAAAAGGCGCAAGCGGATAGAAGGGGTTCTCGCAATTTTCTTGTTGATTTTCTGCCTCACGGGAGCGCTGTTCGGGCAAAACAAGAAGGTCACACCTTTGACGGGGAAAAATGCCCCCGTGGAAGAAGAAAAAAAGCTGCTCCAGGTCGGTTCAAGGGCACCTTTTTTTAAAGCAAAGGATCTCAATGGGAACTCGTTCACATTTCAAGCCACAGGAAAAGGAGGGGTTCTTCTTGTGTTCTGGTCTATTTTCTGTGAGCCCTGCAGGTATGAAATGCCCATTGTCGAGAAGTTACACAGGAACTACGGGAGGATGGGCCTGGAAGTGGTGGCTGTTTCAATCGATGGGCATCCTCTCAAGAATGCTATCGCTGGATTCGTAAAACAGGAAGGTTATTCCTTCCGAGTTCTCGTCGACGAGCTCGGAGAAAATGAGATCTTCAAAGTTGCAGCTCCGTACGGTGTGGCCGGGACTCCAACCTTGTACATCCTGGATAAATCGGGCATCATCACCTTTTCGCATGAAGGGGCTGTAAAAGAAAAGGAACTGGATAATGCGATTGCGAAAGTTCTTAAAAAGAGTGAGAGATGATGATAAAAGATACAATTTTTTCACCACCCGTATTGTTCTCCGTCCTGACCACCCATCGGTGTGTTGTGATAGATCTTTCCGGGGCAATTTCCCGGATAACTATCAAAAGTAAAGATATGAACATCCATCCACGTTCCGCTGGTGAAGGAATATTGTTTCCAAAAGGTGTGTGAAATTCGCTTTGGCACGTAGGCCTCTGAGGAACATCCAGTATGAAAAAAAAGTTGAGAAAGTTAGGCTTCACGCTCGTTCTCTCATCCCTTGCTCTTGGGTTGGCGGCCCTCTTTACAGGCGGCTACCTTGTTTTCAAGGCAACCGAAGATTCGGTGGAAGAGGAGAACGTAAAAGCTGCCTCTCAGCTTGGTGCAAGGATCAGAATACTGGGGGGGCTGGAAAAGGATTACGCCGAGAAAATGAACGAGATCATTTTGGGTTTCAAGGTTGAGCGATTCGGCTCTTCCTGGGTGATGGACAGCGACGGGTTTCTGGTTGCCCACATGGACCCCACGCATGCCCATGCTGTTGAGAAAAAACCCTATATCGGCGATACGGTTGTTCAACTTCAAACGGTAGACATACCAACCCATAAAATCGGGGAAATGAAAACAATCAGTAAGGCGCGGCTTCTTGACCTGATCGACAGGTTTGACGGGGGTTTCGGCACGTACAACTTATTCGGTGAAAACAAGATCATTGCGTTCAGGGTGATCAAAGATAAGGGCTGGGTTGTTGCAGTGGACCAGCCAATTACGACTGCCTTTTCAGAGCTTCAGAGAATAAAGAAAATTATTATTATAACGTCGGGAGCTGTAGGTCTCCTGATCCTGGCTTTTACCTTCTTCGCGACCCAGGTAATTCTCAAGCCGTTTTACGGTGATATTGAGGAAGAAAACGAAAAGTTGATGCTGATCCATAAGGAGCTCGAGGGCTCGAAGATTGATTGGGAAAAAAACGCAACCAGCCTGGAGAGGCTATACAACCTGTCGATTACAATGCAATATTCAGGTTATTTGGAGTCCCATCTACCGCTGGTTATTAGCGTCATCCAGGAACGGTTCGAGTTTGACCGAATACTGCTGTTCATGCCGGATGAGGCGGAAGCGTTTTTAAGGTGCAGGGCATCGGTGGGAAACGTTTTCGAGCCCGAAGAAAAAATTATGGTTCCGCTTATGGAGGGGGGAGGAGCCCTCGCAAAGGCTTACCACGAGAGAAAGGCCTTTTTCTTGTCTGAAGAAACCAATCTTTCAGATGAGTTTCGGATTGCACCTCCCTATTCCTCCATCCAGGCACTTCGGAGCAACTCCTTTGGCGTTTTCCCCCTTATTTCGAGGGATAGAATCGTCGGTGTTCTCGGAGTCGATAACAAACTGACGAGAAGACCGTTGTTGAAAGAAGAGCTTGGAAAAATCGAAAATCTTTCGTACAAGCTCGCAGCGATGATCGATAACACGCTTCACATCCAGTTGCAGAGAAAACAGATCAAAGAGGGAGAAAAGAGAGATATGCTCACCGGGCTGTACAACTTGGAGGACTTCAAAAATATTTCTGAAGAGGAATTTTCTCGATTTGCGGGGACGGATGGTACTGTTGCAATGGCTCTCTTCCATATCGCAAACTTCGGTGAATACAACAGGTTGAACGGATATCAGAGAGGTAATTTCGTCCTTCAGAAGCTCGGAGAGCTTTTGAAAAAACTCGAGAGCGAGCAGGTGACTTCGGCGCGTTGCTACGGCGCGACGATGGCTGCTCTCTTTAGGAACAGTAATGTTCAGCAGGCCACAGTTACCCTCGATCTGTTTGAAAAGGACTTCAATCAGTTCTCATTTTACGGGGAGAAAAAGCTCTCCGCGTCTAAACTTGTTTTAAAATCGGTTGTAAGAAATTATCCGGCCGCCGAAGCGTCAGGTTTCGACGAATTCTTTCAATCCCTCGAGGCAGAGATTTTCACGGTATAATGAGATTTAAAGATATCGAGCTTATAAAGACTATTTTTGATCCGAGAGAGGTATATGATCCCGGTTATCCTCATGTTGCAATAGCGGGCAGATCAAATGTTGGAAAGTCATCCCTCATCAACAAAGTTCTCGGAAGAAGCAAGCTTGCGAGGATAAGCCGGACACCCGGGAGAACAAGATCCATAAATTATTACCTCGTTGACGGCAGGTTCATCATTGCTGACCTCCCCGGGTATGGTTTCGCGAAGGTTTCAATGAAGGAAAGGAAATCCTGGAAGTTCCTCGTTGAGTCCTATTTCAGGATTATAAAAAAGATAGAGGCAGTTTTCCTTCTCGTCGATTCGAAAAGGGGTATCGAGGAAGAAGAAAAGACATTGCTGGACTTTCTCAATCATCAGGGTGTCAGTACTATCGTCGTTTTCACGAAGGTTGACAGATTGTCACAAAGGGAAAGAGCCAGTTTAACGAACCGGTTTCTGAAAGAGGTGATTGGCCTGACGGGCAGAGAGCCTATTTTTTTCTCTTCCAGGACAGGGGAGGGGAAGAACACGATAATCCGTTCGATGGGAGATATGTTGTGACGTGCGTCGTCTCAATATTAGGGGTTGATTTTTTACCGCTAAAGGTATATTTTTACCCCGGTTTCGTCTCTATAGAACCCATAAAAGTCGAAGGAGGGTTCAATTGTTCAAAATAGTCGAGAAAAAGATGATCGCAAAAGACGTCTTTCTCAAAAGATTGAAGGCTCCCTATATAGCAAAAAAAAGAAAAGCGGGGCAGTTTCTCATTCTGAGGATCGATGAAAATGGTGAGAGGATACCCCTGACAATCGTCGATTCGAACCCTTTGGAGGAGACCGTCACGATTATATATCAGGTGGTAGGAAAAACGACGAGGGAGCTCTCCGCTCTGGAAGTAGGATACGAACTAATCGATGTCGTCGGCCCCCTCGGGCGGCCGACTCATATTGAAAAGCTCGGCACCGTCGCCTGTATAGGCGGAGGTATCGGAAACGCGCCTCTCTTGCCGATAGCGAAGGCATTAAAAAAAGAGGGAAATAAAATGATATCCGTGATAGGAGCAAGAACAAAAGACCTCTTGATACTCGAGGAGGAAGTAACGGAGATCAGCGATGAGATCATCGTTACCACCGACGACGGAAGCTATGCCAAAAAGGGCTTTGTTACCGATGCGCTCAAGGAAGTCATTGATAGGGGAGAGAAACTTGATCTGGTTCTCGCTATCGGGCCCATACCGATGATGAGGGCTGTGTCAGAAGTGACGAAGCCCTATGGGATCAAAACCTATGTGAGCCTGAACCCGATCATGGTGGACGGCACGGGCATGTGCGGGGCTTGCCGGGTTACCGTTAACGGAAAAACGAGATTTGTGTGCGTAGATGGCCCTGAGTTTGATGGACATGAGGTGGATTTCCTCGAGCTTGCCAAAAGGAACAGGGCATTCATTGAGCAAGAGAGAATTGCTGAAGAAGCGTACGCGGAAAAAGAGGCGAAGCAGGTTAAAGGAGGTAAAAAATAAATGGGGGAAAAAAAGAAAACGAGGCCGAAGCCTTTCAGCATCCCGAAGCAACCGATGCCTGAGCAACCTCCTGAAGTCCGGGTGAAAAACTTCGATGAGGTGCCTTACGGTTTCACTCCTGAACAGGCAATATTAGAAGCATCGAGATGTATATTTTGCAAGAATCCTCAGTGTGTCAAGGGCTGTCCCGTGGGGATAAAAATTCCTGATTTTATCGAGCTTGTCCGTCAGGGCAAATTTGTCGAAGCGGCGAGAAAGATAAAAGAGGACAATGTTCTCCCCGCCATTTGCGGGAGGGTGTGCCCTCAGGAAGAGCAGTGTGAGATGCCCTGTGTCATCGGGAAGAGGGATGAGCCGGTTGCGATTGGCCGCCTGGAGAGGTTCGTTGCAGACTTCGAGCGGGTTACGGGTAATATCGATATCCCGGAAGTAGCAGCGAAAACAGGTAAGAGAATTGCGGTTGTCGGTTCGGGACCAGCCGGCCTGACGGTTGCCGGGGATCTGGCCCAACTTGGCCACGAGGTCGTCATTTTCGAAGCGCTGCACAAACCCGGCGGGGTTCTCGTTTACGGCATCCCTGAATTCAGGCTTCCCAAGGCAATTGTGGCGGTAGAAGTGGATTTCATAAAAGCGATGGGCGTGAAACTCGAATGTAACGTCGTCATCGGGAAGACGATAACCGTCGAAGAACTCATGACCGAGGAAAAATTTGACGCGGTATTCATAGGAAGCGGAGCCGGGCTTCCCTACTTTATGAATATCCCCGGTGAAAACCTTATCGGCGTATACAGTGCCAATGAGTACCTTACAAGGGCAAACCTGATGAGAGCATACGAGTTTCCGAAAGCGGATACGCCGATAGCGGTCAGTAAAAATGTCGCCGTTTTCGGAGGAGGAAACGTTGCCATGGATGCGGCGAGGAATGCCCTCAGGATCGGGGCAGAGAACGTGTACGTCATATATCGGCGATCCAAAAAGGAGATGCCGGCGAGGATTGAGGAGATCCATCATGCTGAAGAGGAAGGAATCCAGTTCATGCTGCTTACGAACCCGACGAGATTCATCGGAGATGACGAGGGAATGGTTAGACAGGTAGAATGCCTGAAAATGGAGCTCGGTGAACCCGACGATTCGGGTAGGAGACGTCCCGTGCCCATTAAGGGATCGGAATTTATTCTGGATATCGATACGGCTATCGTCGCGATAGGAAACGGAGCAAACCCCCTTATCCCTGCGACGACACCTGGCCTCGAAACCAATAAATGGGGAAATATTATTGCCGATGAGGAAACGGGCAAGACTACCAAAATGGGGGTATTTGCCGGAGGCGACATTGTGATAGGCGCAGCAACGGTTATTCTCGCCATGGGTGCGGGAAGAGTTGCTTCAAAAGCAATGCATGAGTACGTGATGAATGGGGCTTGGTAAGAGGGAATCAGGCAGAGAAAGCTTGTCCTCTCGCACGGCTTATATAATTGGGCAGAAAAATAGGGTGTTAGCTCGGTCGTCCTCGAAACGCAAAAAAAACGTACACGTCTCTTTAATCACTTTGAATGAAAACGAGATAGATTATCGCTATTGTAATAATCACAGAGCTGGCGACAAAAGTGATCAGAGTGGGGTCCACACTTCCATCAACGGGTTTGAAATTCGTGTACCGTATGATTGCCAGTGAACCTCCGCTCAGAAGAAGGATTACAAGGACCCATTTCCACCTGAATATTACCGCAAATAAAAAAATTACCAAAATTGCGATGATAACCTTCGGATCGTAAGCAAACTGAGAAAAGTTCTGGCTTGAGAGATATGAATTGATTATTTCGAGCTTATCAAGCATAAAAACCCCTTATATAATCATCGTCAAAATGTATGATAATATGAAGATCTTTTTTTTAAAGCAATTTTACCTTGAACTCTGAAGGAAAAATGGATAGGCCTGTTGGAATTTTTGACTCTGGAATTGGTGGGCTCACGGTACTGAAAGAATTGAGGCGTATTTTGCCCGGAGAAAGGTATCTCTATTTTGGGGATACCGGGAGGGTTCCATACGGGAACAAAGGCAAGCTTACTGTCAAACGATACTCGGTAGAAATAGCAAACTACCTATTGATGAATTACGATATTAAAGCGCTTGTTGTGGCCTGCAACACAGCCTCTTCAGTAGCTTTGGAAGGACTCAAAAAATTATACCGAATCTCGGTTTTCGATGTCGTTTCTCCTGCAGTTCTGAAGGCGATCGGGGAGACGAAAAATGGAAATATAGGGGTTATCGGGACCGACAGCACTGTCAGGAGCAATACCTATAAAAAGTTGATAAAGGCGCATAATAGAGACATTAGAGTTTACCAAAAAGCCTGTCCCCTTTTCGTGCCTATTGTGGAGGAGGGGTGGGTTGACCACGAGATTACGGAGAAAATCATTTTCGAGTATCTTTCCACCTTGAAAAAAAACAGGGTGGACACATTGATTCTCGGATGCACCCATTATCCGTTCATGCGGGGGAGGATTCAGTCATTTCTCGGAGATAAGGTGACGATTATCGACTCGGCGGTGAATGTGGCCATAGAAGTCAACAAATATCTGGGTTCGGCTAACCTTCTCCGTCCGGAGAAAGAAGGTGACATCTGCTACCTGGTTACGGATGATCCGGAGAGTTTCAAAGAACGTGGTGAGCAACTTCTCGGGAGAAGGCCCGAGAATGTTCATCAGGTCACTCTGTAAGGGGTCGAGAGGACAAAAATGAATCCGATTAATCTGATACAGGCGGGTGTAGTCGTGTGGGACGGGGCTATGGGCACCCTTCTTCTGGAAAGAGGTCTGGTAAAGGGAAGACCTCCAGAGGAGTTGAACGTTGAGAATCCCGATTTAATCTATCAAATCCACAAAAACTATCTCGATGCGGGGGCGGTGGCCGTAACCACCAATACATTCGGAGCCAACAGGGTGAAATTCGGCGAGTACGATATTGGAAGAAGTGTCAGAGAGATCAACAGACGTGGAGCGGAAATAGCGAGAAAAGCATGTCAAGGAGGGTTTTTTGTTTCGGGTTCGGTAGGCCCCACGGGGAAGTTCATAAAGCCCCTGGGAGAACTCGAATTTACTGAGGCGGTTGATGTATTCAGAGAGCAGATATCAGCACTCATTGAAGGGGGAGCGGATGCGATAAAGATCGAGACGATGATGGATATTCGTGAATTGAAAGCGGCAATTTACGCAGCCAGGTCATTATCCAACATTCCTGTTATAGCGATGATGACTTTCCAGGAAAATATCAGGACCCTTCTCGGCACGACACCCGAGTCCTTTGCTGTCGTGGCTGATGGCATGGGAGCCGATGTTATAGGTATAAACTGTTCTGTTGGACCATCGAAGATGGTGGGCATGCTCTCGATAATCGCCTCTGTGACCTCCAAACCCCTGATTGCGCAACCCAATGCGGGCATCCCGAAAATAGTGGACGGTAAAACCTGTTTTCCCATGGGAGCGGAGGAGTTTGCGAAGGCGGTTGAGGAATTTCTTCCTCTCGGAGTGAGAATTTTTGCCGGATGCTGTGGTACAACGCCGGAACACATAAAAAAGATGAGAAGCTATCTCAGATTCAGAACCAACAAGGGATTGGAAACTGTTCCTGCTCCCGATAGAGCCATAGAGCTGCTGCCGGGACAAAAACTTTCTTCAAGGACCAGAGCCGTGTCCATCGAGTTAGGTGGGCCGGTAAAAATCGTGGGGGAAAGAATTAATCCGACGGGAAAAAGAAAATTCGCGGAAGAATTGCGAAAGGGAATGATGGAGCAGGTGGTCAGGGAAGCACGTGAACAGGAGCAAAGAGGTGCCCATATCCTCGACGTCAACGTTGGGGCCCCCGGTGTTGCGGAGGACCTTTTGATGGAGGAGGCCATTTATTCGGTTAATCTCAACTCCACGTTGCCGGTAATGATAGATTCGGCAAATCCCGCTGTCATCGAGAGAGGGCTCATCGCAGTCGACGGTATCCCCATCGTAAATTCGGTAACCGGAGAGATGCGCAAGCTCGAAGCACTGCTTCCTCTCGTGAAAAGGTTCGGGGCATCGTTGATCTGTTTGCTCCTGGACGAATCGGGTATTCCGGAAAGTCCAAAAGCCAGGTTGTCGATAGCGTTGAAAATACTCAAAGAGGCAGAGAAGGCGGGAATCGACAAAAACAAATTAATCTTCGATTGCCTCGCAACAACGATCAGCGCATCTCAAAGGGCGGCTATCAATACTCTCGAAACCGTGGAGCTTGTGAGGAAAGAGCTTAATCTCCCGGTAATTCTCGGGGTGAGTAACGTCTCCTTCGGTATGCCCGAAAGACAATTGGTCAACAGGACTTTTCTCTCTATGGCCGTTTCCCGGGGGCTCAATTTGGCGATCGTAAATCCCCACGATCGTGAGATGATCGACACAATTTTCTCCTGTAACCTGCTCTGGGGAAAGGATCGTGACGGAGACGAATATATCGGCCGCGTGACAGGAGAAATCATCGGGATGAAAGAGGGGGAATTTGCAGAGGGAAACTTTCCTGAGATACGGGATGCTGTTCGCAGGGGTCTCAAACAAGAGATCGTTGAAGTCATCGACAGCGCCATCAAGATGGGCGCAGAGCCGCTCCTCGTCAACAACGAGGGGATCGTTAAAGGGCTCGAGGAGGTGGGTAAACTCTTTAATTCGAGCAAAATTTTTCTTCCCCAGGTTATCGCTGCCGCAGAAACTGCCAAGATTGGGTTTGAGAGAATAAAGGGAGAACTGGGGGAGGAGAGGGGGGAAAAAATCGGGACTGTACTCCTTGCCACAGTGGAAGGTGACATACACGATATCGGGAAGAACATAGTCGCCGCGCTCCTGTCAAACCATGGATTTGAGGTTATTGATATAGGGAAAAATGTGCCAGCCGAGAAAATTTTAGAGGAGGCGATCAAAAACAGGGTGGATGTTGTCGGGCTTTCCGCCCTTATGACGACAACCATGGTTGAAATGAAAAAAGTTATCGATCTGCTCAAAGCTCGAGGAGTTGAAACCGTTTCCATCATAGGAGGTGCCGTGGTGACGGAGGAATACGCGAAGGAGATCGGTGCCGAGCTGTACGCGCGGGATGCTATGGATGCTATTCACAAGCTGAAGGACGCTGTCATAAAAAAAAAGGCATGAAGGCATTCATTAAAGGATTCTCTTTTTATTTACGATTAGATTGAGTAAGGTAGACCATAATGGAACTGAGGGATGAGCATGTCGGATGGTGAGGGCAGAATCTTATCCGGGTTCAACCACAACTTGAAATACAAAGGGAAGACCTATCACATCCAGACGGAGGATTGCGGAGTATCCAACCCCTTCATTCTGAGCCATATATTTCTCGATGGGAGGGTAATAGACAAGCTGAGGGTATCCTATTCGGAAATTATCGAGGAAGGGGGTGAGATTAAGAAAAAGGTTGAGGAAATGATGAAAAAACAGCATCTTATCGCGATAAAGCGCCTGATTTCCGGTTTTTACGATAGTGATGAGGATAACGGCCGGGGAAATGAGGATTGAACTTCTAAACGCTGGCTATTTTCTTGACGATAAGGAGGTTTTCAGAAACCTCAATATTTCCTTGAGCGGTGGGGATCTCGTTGTCATCACTGCCGATGAATCGTCGGGAAAAAGCACTTTTTTTGATGTGTTGCGCCTCAAAAAGAGGCTTCTCGTGGGAAATATCCTGATCGACGGTAAAGATCCCTACGAGAACAGCAGAATCAGAAAGCTCTTTCAGTCTCTTCTCGGGATCGTTCCCGAACCGGGTGTTTATTCTCTTAATATACCTTTGTCGAAATTAGTAAAAGCGAACCGGGAAGTTGCTGCCGACCTTAACAGAGGAGAATATGCCCGGAGGATGGAGGAGGGGAGGAAGTTCTTTCGCTTGTATTACGAAGACTTCTGGACGCTGGGGAATCTCTCGAGGTCTGAGAGAGTCCGGTTTTTACTTCTCCTCGAAATGGTGAGAGATCCTGTTGTATTGCTCCTTGACTCTGTGCTGGCAGAGGCCGGGGACCTATGGGGTGAGAAAGTTTTTCTCTTTTCGAGGAAAATTTGCGAAGACGGGCGGATCATTGTTGTATTGGAGAGGAAATTGCCGAACTACCTGCAGGAGAGAGCAACGAAGGTAGTTGAAGAGTCTGGTCGCTTCAGGTTTTACACTTTCTTCAGAAAGGGTGAGGTGACCGTCTGATATGAATGGGTATTTGCTAGAGTGGCGGGTAAACGCAGGAGCGAAGGCGAAAAACTTTCTCACCAAACTCCTCCTGATGACCCTGGTGGTATTGTTCTTCCTCCTCATCTATTTTCCTCATGGTATAAATGGTTATCTCGCGGAAAACTGGAAGGTAACCCTTTTTTTGAAAAACGGTGTCGAGCCGGAAAAAGGGAGTATGTTCGCCGAGCGACTGGGCCGAATCGATTTTGTAAGCTCGGCGAGATATTTTTCCGAGGAAGAGGTGTGGGACGAATTCTTATCGAATGTTGGAAATCCTGAAAATTTGAAAAAAGTGATTGGAAGTCCCATTCCGGGGTATATAGAGGTCAAGTTCAAGAAGAAGGATCTGAATGAAAAGAGCCTAAAAAGGCTCATCTTGATCACGGAGAAGGAAAATCTCGCTAAAGATATTCTCTATGGTGGAACGAGTTTCCACAGGATGATTCGCATTAAAAAATATATGAACGCTTCCATAACTGCTGCCTTTATTTTTTTTCTGTTGATAATGGCGGTTTTTTTGTACTACCTGGATGCGGACCTGTTGCTGTCAACGTCTAAAGAGCTATCATTCATAAAGGAGCATGGAAGCGGAGCGATATTCAGCAAAAGGTCTCGACTCGCTGGCAGTGTATGGGAAGGATTCATGACGGGATGCCTGGCTTTCAGCATAGCAGTTGTTATATATCACATGATTTTCCTCAAATTTCCGTCACTGCAGACGTATCTCACCTTTCCTTCAACATCAGATTACCGCTTCTACCTGTTTCCCCTCGCCGTTATCGTTATAGCGACGGCACTTATCTTCTGCTTGATATCCCATCAGTCAATGAGGAAAATCTTCAAAATGATTGCAGGTGAGCAGTGAGTGGGCTCCTTAAAAACTTTGAAAGGCGATGGCTCGGAGTTTTCGTTTTCATGATCGTTGTGCCTGCTGTTTTGCTGAAACCATCCCTCGATGCGCACGGTATATCGGAAAAGAAAAAGCTTGAGAAGGAAAGATCCCGGCTTATCAATCTCAAGAAACAGTCGGAAAAGGCCAAGAAGGATCTGGAAAAGAACATACGCAGGCAGAAACAGTTGAAAAAAAACGTGGGCACGCTTCAAGAACAACTGAGAAAAAAAAGCGAGTTCCTGCAAAGGGTTAACAGAGAACTCCGCTACGTTGAGACGCTCCTCAACAAATACGATAGAAGGATTTCCCGGTTGAAGGAGCGGCAGAGAGATCTCGAAGAAGCGGCAGAGAGTGCGACGCAAATACTATTTAACAAAAATGCCGACAGGCCCAATCCCTTGTTTTCCTTTATTCAGGAAGAAAAGAACCGCTATATGTCGCTGCTCCTCGTGAAGAGCCTTGAGGAGGAAATCGGAGGGATATTCAGTCAAGAACGGAATATTGCGACGAAATTGGACGATCTTGAGGACACGAGAAAATACTGGGAGAGAAAACACATCTCGACGGAAAAAAGGAAGAAGCATATCGAGACGCAACGAAAAAAAAGGGAGAGGGAACTCGCTCAGGTTGAGAATGAAAAAAAGAAGATCGAAAGAAGATACCAGAAATTGAATCGCGATATCGCTGATCTTCAGAATACGGTGGCGGCAATCGAAAGTAGCATTAGGAGGAAAAGAGAAAAGCCGATATTTGCAAAGAGTGTCCCTTCAGGGTTTACGTTTCCTGCGCGGGGTGCTGTGGTGACGAGATTTGGAAAGGTGAAAGACAAGGAATTCGACGTTTACATCGAAAACAAGGGTATAGAGATCAAAGGCAAGCACGGAGGGGGCGTCCGTGCTGTTGAAGATGGGGTCGTTGTGTATCAGGGAGATTTGAGCGGATTTGGTCTCGTAACGGTTATCGAGCACACCGGTGATATTTTCACCGTGTACGGGAAGGCTGCATTGTATAATGTGAAGGTGGGTGATAGAGTTAAAAAAGGTCAGAAAATCGGCGCTCTGAACAAAGATAGCTCGCCCATTGTCTACTTTGAGCTGAGAGTTGGTGGAAAACCGGTTAATCCATTGAAATATATCAAGATTCCTCGAGCGTGAAAGGAGCAATAGATGAAAAAAAAGATGATATTACCTCTTTTTGTGGTGCTGTTTATGTCGGGAATACTGGTGGGGAAATATGCGATTGGAAACCCGACGAAAGAAGATGTGACCATCTACGAAAAGTTAAAGATTTTTTCCGACGCGATCGCGATAGTTCAGAATAACTACGTCGAGGATGTGGATTCACAAGAAATTGTGTACGGTGCCATCAAAGGTATGTTGCAGACACTGGACCCCCACAGCTCCTTCATGACTCCCGATATGTTCAAGGAGATGGAAGTGGAGACGAAGGGTTCCTTCGGGGGTCTCGGGATAGAGATTGGTGTGAGGGATGGCGCTCTGACGATAATATCTCCGATTGAGGACACGCCTGCCTATCGCGTAGGCCTGGAAGCGGGGGATGTAATCGTTAAAATCGAGGATGAGACAACGAAAGACATGACCATCATGGACGCTGTAAAAAGACTACGTGGTGAGCCAGGGACCGACGTTACGATTTGGGTTATGAGGGAGGGGTGGAAGGAACCCAAGAGTTTCACCATTACCCGGGACATCATAAAGATTAAGAGCGTGAGATGGAAGATCCTGGAGAAAGGATACGGGTATGTAAAAATCAATCAGTTCCAGGCGAGAACTTACAACGAGCTTGAAAAAGCCCTGAAAGAGATAAAGGAAGACAAAGGAGGAATGAAAGGGTTGATTCTCGACATGAGAAACAATCCGGGGGGATTGCTGGACCAGGCAGTTAAAGTTGCCGATACGTTTCTCGATAAGGGCTTGATCGTATACACTGATGGAAGGCGGGAAGATCAGAAATTCAAATACACAGCGAGTGAGGCGGGGGCTCAACTGGGCTTTCCCATGATTGTGATGGTCAACGCCGGCTCTGCAAGCGCATCGGAAATCGTTGCCGGTGCTCTCCAGGATCATGAACGGGCCGTTGTTCTCGGGAACCAGACTTTTGGGAAAGGCTCTGTGCAGACGATAATCCCCCTTGAAGATGGTTCTGCGGTGAGGCTCACCACTGCACGATATTTCACTCCCAAAGGAAGGTCGATTCAGGCAAAGGGTATTACTCCAGACATAGTCGTTCAGGTCGGCACGAGCTCCCCCGATAAGCATCTTGTACCCTTTCGGGAGCAGGACTTGAAGAAGCATCTGGAGTCGCCGGATGCCGACGAGTCACCACAGGATGCTGCAGACCAGAAACCGATCATAGAAGAAAAAATTGACAAGAGTTCCGTGAAAGATGGCGAAGATGTGCAGTTAAAGAGGGCACTTGAACTCCTCAAAGGATGGGAGATATTCAAGGAAAAATATATGGAGAAAGCAAGCTGAAGCGTCAAACTTGAACCGTTTTATCAGATGAGCAAGCGGCGAAATAAGAGAGAAAAGGGTCTTTTCCAGGATTGGAAAAAGGCCCTTGTTTTTGCGTTCCTGCCATTCTTTCTGGGCATCGCAGCTGCTATTATCTATCTCTATCCAGGAGATTCTGCCCGAGTCAAGTCCCTCGAAAGGGTTGAAGTTCAAACGGAAAAGGATGAGCAAGCATTGGTTGAAGACCTGATGGAGGAGGAAAAGGCGGGGGACTTTCTCGAAGGCGGGCTCATCAAAGGCAAGATTTCCCTCGTTTTAGATGATGTGGGTTATGAAAAGGACAGGACGCTCAAATTTATAAACATGGGAGTGCCGGTGACGGTATCGATATTACCGGGCGGCCAATACTCGCGGGAATTGGCAGCGGTATCGGTGCGCAAGGGAAATTCGGTTCTCCTTCACATGCCGATGCAATCGGAGAAGAACGTTACGGACAAAACGAGCGAATTTCTCTTGGCGGTGGATATGGGTGAGAAGGAGATTATCGATAGGCTCGATAGGGCGCTCTCCTGGGTTCCCGGTGCCTGCGGCATATCGAACCACATGGGCTCCAGGTTTACCAAGAGTTCGGAGGGAATGCGGTATGTTGCGCTCTATTTGAAAAAGAGGCAGCTTTTCTTTCTCGATAGCAAGACGACTGCGCAGTCTGTCGCTCCATTTGTGTTTCGCGTAACAGGGGTCAAAAGCATTGTCAGAGATATTTTCATCGATAATGATGATGACCCGGCCAAGATCGTGGAGCGATTTGAAGAGCTCAAAGAGATCGCATCCCAAAACGGGATGGGAATTGGCATTATGCATCCCGGATCGGATGTGGTGGATCTGATAGAGAAATTGGTGAGGGAGTCACTTTTTGAGGGTTACAGATTTGTCACCCTTTCCGATTTGCTTGCAGGGAGTTGAGAAAGATGGCGTTACTTGAAAGGGAACATCTCACCGTCTCTGAACTAACGGGGCAGATAAAAACGTTGCTGGAAGATGCCTTTCCCTTTGTCAGGGTGGGTGGGGAGGTATCGAACTATTATTTGTCTCCTGCCAGTCACAGTTACTTTACACTCAAAGACGACGAGTCTCAGATCCGGGTCGTTCTCTTTCGGGGAAGAGACAGAGGTGTGCGGGGAAAAATAGAGGACGGACAGTTTGTAATAGTCTCGGGACAGATAGCGATCTACGAGAAACGGGGTGAATATCAGATTGTTGCGTCAGCAGTCGATGTGACGGGTATAGGCGACCTGCTCCTCAGATTTCAAAAGTTGAAGGAACGCCTCCAGGCAGAGGGTCTTTTTGATGAAAAGATGAAAAAGAAACTCCCGTACTTCATTTCTCGTGTGGGTATTGTCACATCGATTGGTGGCGCTGCCGTTCGGGACATAGTGAGAATTATCAGAAACAGATTTCCCAATACAGAGATAGTCATTTCACCGACATTGGTTCAGGGTGAGGGGGCAGCAGGGGAAATTTCCGAGGCCCTGGAAACTATGGACAGGGAGGGCCGTGTCGACGTGATTATTGTCGGCAGAGGTGGAGGGTCGATTGAAGACCTCTGGGCCTTCAATGAAGAGGTTGTCGTACGGACCATCGCTTCTCTCAAAACGCCCGTGATATCGGCAGTGGGGCACGAGTCTGATTTTACTCTCGCCGACTTAGTTGCAGATGTCCGGGCGTCCACTCCTTCCAATGCATCGGAAATTGCGGTTATGGTGAAGTCCGAGCAGCTCGACAGGCTGAATCATCTCATGGCCAGGATTCAAAGGAAGGTGTCAGAGGAGATCACACTACTCCGGGCGAAACTGAACTACGTGAGAGGAGAGCTCAGGGATCCGAGGATAATGCTCCGCTCAAAGAGGCTTCACCTCGCCGATCTGGAGGAAAGGCTCACAGCGCAATCGCCGGCTCGTTATCTCGACTCGTTGAGAATCAGGACAGGCCAATATTTTATCTCAATGGAGCGGAGAGTGAACGAGACCATCGTTTTCATGAAGGCTAGACTTGAAAATCTCAAGGGGAAGGCCGTGTCTCTCGACCCGAAGAGAATCCTTGAAAGGGGGTATTCAATCACTTTTGATACCGAAACGAAAAGGATTATCAAGGAATCACAGACAGTTGATAAGGGATCGAGGATAGAGACGCTCCTCTTCCAGGGGAGGCTTTACTCACGGGTGGAAGAGAAGGAATGAGAAAAGGTATGTTGTCGTTTTTAACATTGGTATCTGTTTCTCTGCTTTTCGTTCTTCATGCTCCCATCCTTTATTGTGCCGACGTTGTCATTACGGGAACCCAGGAACCGAAGCAGGGTGAGATATTCCCCGTGAAGGTGCTGAGCGATGAAGAGCTCGTGAAGGTCAAAATGCAGTACGGGAATGAAAGCGTATATCTTCGGTGTGAAGGGAAAAGGGCCGAGGGCTGGTTCGGTTTTGACCTTAATTCGTCTGCGGGAGATAAAGAACTCACCTTGTTTCTTGTGAAAAAAACCGGCACCAGGAAGGTGACAAAAAATGTGAAGGTGATCCCTGCCGCATTTCCCACCCAACACATCCAGGGGGTAGAAGACTCCTATGTAAACCCGGGAAAAAAAGAGATGAAAAGGATTCACACAGAGTCGGCACTCCTAAAAAAAATATGGCAACATTCTGATTCCCTCATTCATTGGGAAGGCAATTTCATTCCTCCCTTCGATGGTTTCAATGGCAATGGGTTCGGAAGGAAAAGGGTGATCAACGGCGAACAGAGGAACCCTCATACGGGTGTCGATGCCTTCGCTCCGCGGGGAACATCGGTGAGAGCTATCAACCATGGTGCAGTGAAAATGTCGAGAGAGCTATTTTTCTCCGGAATATCCGTGGTAATTGATCACGGCGGGGGGGTTTTTTCCATGTATTTTCACCTTGAGGACTCAACCGTCAAAGCTGGAGATTATGTGGAAAGGGGCACCGTTATAGGCCGCGTGGGATCTTCGGGAAGAGCCACCGGACCGCACCTGCATCTGGGGGTACGGATTGTCAATGAGAGGGTAAACCCGATGGATCTCTTTCGCTGACTGCACCAGCATCAAAGCTGGGGGGGAGTAGAGGCATATGCTTAGAAGGAAATCGGCGAGGGGTAATATGTATGGGCGATAAAAAAGAAACAAAACTCAGCTTTGAAGATGCGTTAAAAAAGCTGGAGGGTATTGTGAGACAGCTCGAGGATGGCAGTGATTCCCTCGAAAAATCCCTACAGCTTTTTGAGGAAGGTGTAAAGCTTACGAGGTATTGTAACGAAAAGCTTGATGAGGCCGAGAAAAAACTGGAAGCTTTGGTCAAGAAGGGGAGCAGAGTGGTAAGGGAAGAGATTGACGAAGAGGATTTTTTCGAATCTGGCAGGAGTGAAGATACGGAGTGATGGCCGGAGATATTGATATCACGGCGTATATGAAATCGCTGAAGTCTGAGGTGGATGACGCTCTCATTGCTATGCTTCAACCGATCAGGGACTGGGTACCGGAGCGACTCTACGAGGCAATGGTCTATTCGCTTGGCGCCGGGGGCAAAAGGTTCAGGCCGATACTGCTCATCTCGTCTTACTCGATGTATGACAGCGAGTGGAGGAAATCGATACCGTACGCAGCTGCCGTCGAGTTTGTTCACACCTACTCTCTCATTCACGATGACCTCCCAGCCATGGATGATGATGACTTCAGAAGGGGTATCCCCACATGTCATAAAGTATTTGGTGAGGCGCTGGCGATTCTCGCCGGTGACGCCTTGCTTACGGAGGCGTTCAGAATATTTTCCGAGACGAGAGATGACGGGATATCCCTGGAAAATAAAGTGAGAGCAACGTGGGAGCTCGCCAAAGCCGCAGGTGCCGCAGGGATGGTGGGCGGACAGGTGCTGGACATGCAATTTGCTTCCACAGAGGCAAATGAAAAGGCCGTGAAAGAGATTCACCGGAAAAAGACCGCGGCGCTGATAGGCGCATCAATTCTCTGCGGAGCCATACTTTCGGGGGCTGGTGAGGAGGATCTTTCCTTACTTTCCCAATTTGGCTCCAATCTTGGATTAGCATTTCAAATAGTAGATGATATACTTGACGTTAAATCGAGCTTTTCCGAGATGGGAAAGAAAACGGGAAAAGATGCAGAAATAGGGAAGGCAACGTATCCTTCTGCTGTCGGACTCAAAAGTGCGGAAGCAGAGGCAGCGCACCTGATCGATGAGGCGAAAAGTTGCCTAAAGGTGCTGGGGGAACAAGCTGCTCCCCTCGAAGGTATCGCAGAGGTCTGCCTGAGAAGGAGAAGTTGAGTTTTTATGGGATTGCTTGAACAAATAAACTCACCAGATGACCTCAGGAAAATTCAGAAAAGGAAGCTACCCGAGTTGGCCCGGGAAATCAGGGAGTGCATCATCAAGACGGTGTCAGAAACGGGAGGTCATCTCGCATCGAGCCTCGGAGTCGTCGAACTTACTTTGGCCTTACATTACGTACTCAATTCCCCTGTCGATAAGATCATCTGGGATGTGGGGCATCAGGCGTATGCACACAAACTGTTGACAGGGAGGAGAGAACGGTTCAGCAGTCTCCGCCAGTATGGAGGGATATCGGGATTTCCCAGGATGACGGAAAGTGAACATGACGCATTCGGAACCGGCCACAGTTCCACCTCCATATCTGCGGCCCTTGGCATGGCAGCTGCAAGGGACCTGAACGGGGAGAAATACCGGATCGTAGCCGTTATCGGGGACGGCTCGCTTTCGTCGGGTTTGGCGCTGGAGGGGCTGAACCAAACGGGCCACTTAAAAAAAGATGTTATCGTTATTCTGAACGATAATGAGTGGTCTATCTCTCAAAACGTTGGTGCTCTCTCCACATATTTGAACCGGATTATGACCGGTAAATTCTACACGAGTTTCAGAAAGAGACTGGAACGTTTCCTCAAATCGATCCCCTTTACCGGGGATATGCTTGCCAAAGCGGGGAGGAGACTCGAGGAGCTCGCAAAAGGCTTGATCGTTCCGGGGATACTGTTCGAGGAACTTGGCTTCACCTATATAGGTCCCATACCCGGGCATAGCATCGATGACTTGATCGTAACTCTCCAAAACGCTCAGAACTTTAATGGCCCGGTCCTTATTCACGTGATTACAAAGAAGGGCTTGGGATATGACTTTGCCGAGGAAAATCCCGAAAAGTTCCACGGTGTAAGCCCCTTTGTGATAGAGAGCGGAGAGGCGCGAAAGAAAAAGACGAAAAGATCATACACATCGGTATTTGCCGAAGAGATCGTGAAGATTGGTGAGAAGAACAGGGATATCGTAGCGATAACGGCAGCGATGCCGGGCGGGACAGGCCTAGAAAAATTCGGGAAGCGTTTTCCCGAACGATTTTTTGACGTGGGGATATCCGAGTCTCATGGAATTACTTTTGCGGCCGGCCTGGCAGCCAGGGGAAAAATACCGGTTGCCGCTATATACTCGACCTTTTTACAAAGGTCATACGACCAGATCGTTCACGACGTGTGCCTCCAGAACTTACATGTGGTTTTCATCCTCGATCGGGGAGGAATCGTGGGGGATGACGGAGCAACCCATCAGGGAATATTCGACTTTTCTTACCTCCGTCACATACCGAATATCACCGTTATGGCACCATCCGATGAGGTTGAACTGAGAGGGATGCTTCACTTTGCTGTTGCGATGGGGAGTCCCGTTGCAATGAGGTATCCAAGGGGAGAGATTTCGGGTGCCTTCGACCCGAATGAGTTGTCTCGAATCCTTTGTGGAAAGGGAAGGACTCTCGTAGCAGGAGATGACCTGACAGTTGTTGCCATCGGCTCAACAGTATACCCGGCACTTGAGGCTGCTTCGATGCTCCTGAATCACGGAGTTTCTGCAGAAGTGATCGATGGTCGATTTGTCAAACCCATAGATGATGAGATTGTTGTATCCTCCGCTTGTAAAACCGGAAAGGTGATCACCGTGGAGGAGAATGTCCTGGCCGGTGGTTTTGGAAGCGGGGTGGTTGAGGTTCTAGCCGATAAGGGGCTCACGGGCATAAAATATATGCGTCTCGGAATAAATGATAGGTTCCTCGAGCATGGGAGCCAGGCACAACTTCGCCAGATTCTGGGAATCGATGCCCGGGGAATATATGAAAGTGCTCTTTTGTTACTCGAGGATAAAAAGCGGGAGGAAGCCACATCCGATCGCTCGTATAAGGCAGAAATTGGGAAAATCATCTGAAGGGAAAAGTCACAAATCACGACTGGATGCGGAACTGGTGAGAAGGGGATATGTGTCCTCCCGCAACCGTGCCCGGGGTCTCATAATGGCGGGAAGGGTTATGGTCAACGGATGCAGGGTTGATAAAGCGGGATCCATGGTCAGGGCGGAAAGCGATATCGAAATTCTTGCTTCGGCCACGCCTTATGTTTCCCGGGGGGGATCAAAACTCGAAGGGGTCCTGCAAGATGTGGTACTCGATGTGAGAGGTTTTGTTTGCCTGGATGTTGGCGCATCGACCGGTGGTTTTACCGATTGCCTGCTGAAACACGGTGCGGCAAGAGTGTATGCAATAGACGTTGGGAGAAATCTTCTGGATATTTCGCTGCGGGAAGATCCTCGTGTCATCGCCATCGAAGGGTGTAATGTGCGCTACGTTCAACCGGATCTCATCCCGGAAAAAGTGGACCTGATAACAATTGATGTCTCGTTCATTTCCCTCACCCTCGTTATTCCTGCTGTTATCCCATTTTTGAAGCATGGAGGCTATCTCCTCACACTGATAAAACCTCAGTTTGAACTCTCGAGGCAGGAGGTGGGAAAGGGGGGAATCGTCCGGGAGGAGGCCGTGAGACTGAAGGCGGTCGAGAAAATGCAAATGTTTGTTTCTCGTGTCGGGCTTGATGTGAGAAATTGCGTGCCGAGCAGGGTCAAAGGCCCCAGAGGGAATCAAGAATATTTCATGCTGTCATCCACCTGAAGGGTTGGGATCCAAATCTGCAATCGATTCGTAGCCTTCGGGCTTTTCGATGAGTTCGAGAGAAATGCTCTCTTTGAGGGCGTTTACAACAAAGTGGAAGTCTTCATCGAAGTCGGGGGAAATGACAAATTCGATGAGGCCTCGAACGGAATCGAGGGTGCGTATATTGCCGATATGCTCATAACCCTCGAAAATAAATCTTATGTATGCAATCTCTCTTTTTGGGACCTTCGCGTAATAGACCGCTTTTCTCACACCATTCTCTCAGTTTTGCTAAATTTTTTTCCAATACTTGACGATAGTATATTTGTACCCGCAAGTGAAACGGGTTGACTTTTAAGTAATTTAATCGTAGTTTTTTATAAAATAGGTTAATTTAAGTATAATTAATATAAATTTTAAACGGGGAAAATTAAAAAGAGAGGAAGATGATGAGAAAAATAGTTTTGTTTTGCTTTATCATTGCCAGTTTAGCATTCGTCATAACGATCACATCACAAGACGTTTCTTCGCAGGAGGAAGGAGTGGTTCATACCGTTATGACGGGAGATACTCTATGGGATATATCGGCCCAATATTTTGGTGACCCGTTCAGGTGGCCCGAAATTTGGGAAATGAACCGCTACCTCACGAACCCGAACTACATCTATCCCGGACTAATGATCCTGATAGCAACGCCGCCTCCCATCACGGAGGAGTTCAAGTATTTATTGGCGGAGAAGTCTCTCCCGGGGGAAGAGTCGTCCCCGGAAATGTCTGCAATGGATAAGCAGACTGAAGAAGAGATCAAGAAAAAGCTGAAAATGAGCAGAAAGGCAGTGATCGGCAGTGGAGAGTTGGTAAGGGGTAAACCGGAAAAGGTGGGGAATATCGTCGAAACGACCGATCAGAAACTGATATTTGCTCCCGGTGATAGACTCTATCTTAATCTGGAAAATGATTATCCCTTGGGAACGGAGTTCGGCGTATTCCGGGTTGAAGGTCCGGTAAAGGTGAAGGGAATCGGGGGAAAGTCATACAAGAAAAAGTATATCGGTAAAGTGAAGATCGTTGAAAAGACTGGAAACAGAATAATTGGTACGATAACCGAACTGATCGAAGAAGCGTTTCGCATCGATTACCTCTCTGAGGAAATACCGGAAATTCCCGAAGTATCTTTTCGATACCTCGATGACAAGCTAAGCGGGGGTGTCGTTGTCGGCTCCGGAGATAACTACGAATTTGCTGAAGGGGATGCGATCTACATCAAAGGGGGCAAAGAGAAGGGATTTGAGATCGGGGATGTAGTGAGCATATACGTACCGCTGAAGGATCTTCAGGAATTGACTGCTACGCCCTCTCGCATCAAAATGACCGAAGATGCAGACCTCGTCAAGGTTGGAAAGGCGGTGGTAATTAGGGTTAATGACAATTTTTCAACGATCTTTGTCATAGATTCCCGCATATCCTTCAACGCATCTGCCCGTGTGGTGAGGGACAATTTGTAGCGCACCCCAGAAATCACCCCTTCCAGGATTCGGGTACGGATGTTGAAGGGGTAATTGAAAGGGGTGTGAGATGGAGAGAAATAAACTCTTATTCATATATTCATCGTCATGCAACCACATATCCTCAGCGGATATCCTTTCGTACCTTGAGGGGGACACATCGTCGGGTAAATCCCGCTTGAACCCACAGAGAGTTAAAAAAATTGCCGGGGGGGGTGAATTCCTCGAAACGGCCGAAAAAATTATCGAGTTTTGTGGAAAGCATGACATCACGATAATTACCTATCTGGATTCCACCTATCCGGAAAAATTGAGGAATATCGAATCTGCACCACCTGTTCTGTATGTACGGGGCGATAGTTCTGTCCTCGAGCGCTTCTCAGGAGCCGTCGTGGGCTCTCGGAAGCCAACTCTATCAGGCCTCCGGTTCTGCAGGAATTTTGTTGGCGAGATGGTTCTGCATGGCATCCCCGTCATCAGCGGTTTTGCCCGGGGGATTGACAGTTGTGCCCATAGGGATTCTCTCGAAATGAATGGGAAAACCGTCGCGGTTCTCGGCTCCGGCGTGGATGTTATCTACCCGAGAGAGAACGAGAAACTGTACAGCGAAGTGGTCGAAGCTGGATGTGTGCTGTCAAGATTCCCCCCGGGAACGAAGCCGATGGGGAGAAACTTTCCGGTTCGAAACAGTATAATTGCCGCTTTGTCGGATTTCGTCTGTGTCATAGAAGCGACCAGGAGAAGCGGTTCGCTGATAACGGCGAGGTTCGGGGCCGAATATGGCAAAGAGGTTTTCTCTGTTCCCGGGAATCCTCTTTTTCCCCAATCGGAGGGAACGAATGGACTGATAAAGATGGGTGCTCACCCTCTGACCGGTATCTCCGATATCCTCGAAGCTTTCGGTCTTTCTCCAGGTAAGAGAAGAGTGATTAGCAAAGAGAAGACCAAAGAGCATCACGAAAACTTAACGAGATTAGAGAGAAAATTGCTGGACCTTCTGACAGGAGAGATGTCTCTGGAAGAGATCTCCTCGATGGCAAATGATGATATCGGGCAGGTCTCGGCTGCGATGGTTACGCTCGAAATAAAAAACCGGGTAAAAAGAGGTGGTGATGGTTATTATTTCAGGCTCGTTTGAGATGGATCAGTTCGAGTCGGGATGGCACCTGAAGGAAAACCGTATTTGTAATAAACACAAAGGGATTTTCGCCCTTTCTTGTTATTTTCGTAGAGTTGGTTATAATAGTTGCGATTTTGGCGAAATAACTTGAGGAGCCGATAAAAAATGGGGAAGTCGCTGATAGTCGTTGAATCACCTGCGAAAGCACGGACCATTAAGAAGTACGTGGGAAAGAAATTTGATGTTGTTGCCTCTATGGGCCATGTTATGGACCTTCCAAAGAGCAGGCTCGGTGTAGACGTGGAAAAAGATTTTGAGCCCAAATACATGATCATCAAAGAGAAGAAGAAATATATAGACGAAATAAAGAAGAAGGCTAAGGACGCCGATGGGATATACCTGGCCTCTGACCCTGACCGGGAAGGTGAAGCGATAGCCTGGCACATTGCCATGATTCTCGGGGAGCAGAATGAAAGGATCATGAGAGTACTTTTCAACGAAATAACGAAGAAGGGGATCGAGTCGGGTATGAAGAGCCCTCGGCGCCTCGAAAAACACCTCTATGAGGCGCAGGTTGCGAGAAGGGTGCTGGATCGGCTCGTGGGGTACAAATTGAGCCCCCTCCTCTGGTCCAAAGTGCAGAAACGGCTCTCCGCAGGAAGGGTGCAATCGGTGGCATTGAAGCTTATCTGTGAAAGGGAAAAGGAGATAATCGCTTTTACGCCGGAAGAGTACTGGTCAATAACGGCGGTTTTGAGGGGGGGGGTACCTCCCGACTTTGAAGCGAAGCTCGTCAAAAAGGAGGGGAGAAAAGTTCATATTGCAAAGAAAGGGGAAGCCGAAAAGATACTGGCTGATCTTTCTCACGAGGATTTCCTCGTCAAGAAGACAGTCAAGAAGATGAGGAAAAAAACTCCTCAGCCTCCCTTTATCACCTCAAAATTACAGCAGGAGGCCTGGAGAAAACTCCGCTTCTCTGCAGATAAAACGATGCGTGTGGCGCAAAGCCTATACGAAGGGGTAGAGATTGGTAAGGGTGAGATCACCGGTCTCATCACATACATGAGAACCGATTCTGTACGGATATCAGGGGATGCTCAATCCGCGGCAAGGAATCTCATCGCTCGTGATTACGGCGACGAATACCTGCCGGAGAAACCGAACTTTTACAGGAACAAGAAAAGGGCGCAGGACGCGCACGAGGCGATAAGGCCGACCGATGTGGGAAACAGGCCGGAGGCCGCGAAAAAGTATCTCACGAGGGACCAGCACAGGCTGTACAAACTTGTTTGGGAGCGATTCGTGGCCTCTCAGATGAAACCGGCGATATATGAACATGTGGTCGTAGATATAGCAGCGGGAATGTATCTATTGAGAGCGACCGGGCAGACCCTCGTTTTCAAAGGCTTCCTCGAAGTGTACGATGAAACGCCCGAGAATGAAAAGGAAGAGGAGAAAAAAACGAAAATACCCGAGTTGAGGGAAGCAGAGACGTTACGGCTCATAAAGCTCGAGCCGAAGCAGCATTTTACCCAGCCGCCATCACGATACACCGAGAGCAGTTTAATCAAAATACTCGAAGAGAAGGGAATAGGGAGACCCTCGACCTACGCGGCGATCATAAAGACGATTAAAAATCGAAGCTACGCGAGTGTAGACCAGGGGAAATTCGTTCCCACGGAACTCGGCATGATAGTTTCGGATCTTTTATCAGAAAGCTTTCCTAAAATCATGGACGTGGAGTTTACCGCAAGGTTGGAGAATGAGCTTGACAGGATTGAAGAGGGAGAGCTCGAATGGCGTCTTGCCGTCGGGAGTTTCTATGGACCGTTCTCCGGTGACGTGGAAAAAGCGAAAAGCGATATGGAGAAAGTCAAGGATAAGCTGATCACTACCGGGATAGAGTGTGATAAGTGCGGCGGCGAGATGGTTGTCAGGGTGGGCAGAAGCGGGAGGTTTCTTGCCTGTAAAAATTATCCCGGATGTAAAAACACGAAAAACTTTACTCAAGATGAGGAAGGAAGGATAACGGTAATTCAGGATGAGCCGGCGGGGTTACAATGCAGGGACTGTGGCAAAGAGATGATGATAAGGAGGTGGAGGAAAGGACGGTATCTGGCTTGCTCCGGTGCCCCCGAATGCGACAGAAAAGAAGCATACCCTGTCGGTGTCCGATGCCCTTCTTGCGAAAAAGGGGATATCGTCGAGAGAGTTTCCAGAAAAGGCAGGATCTTTTACTCCTGTTCTGAATACCCGGGTTGCACATTTGCAACCTGGAGAGAACCTGTACAGATAGCGTGTCCCCTCTGCGGCAACGATATAATGGTGAAGAAGCGCGCGAAGGATAAAACATTGCTCGAATGCATGATGAAAGGATGCAAAGGAAAAAGAGAAGAGGATGAAAGATAAAAAGCCAGAGAGATACCTGATGGTCGTGGATGACGAGGAGAGTATCCGGACCGTTCTGGAGATCTTCTTCAGGAAAAAAGGCTATAGAGTTGACTCCGGGGGAACCCTGGAAGAAGCGTATAGCCTCATATCAACAAATGTATACGATATCGTGATTACCGATATGAAAATAGCGTCCGGTGATGACGGGATACGGGTCCTCGAAAAAGTGAAAGAGACCCATCCGGAGACGGAAGTGATTGTCATGACCGCCCACGGATCGATCGAGAATGCCGTTTCCGCGATGAGAAAGGGAGCCTTCAATTACGTGACGAAACCTTTCGACAATCAGGAGTTAAACTTGTTCGTCGAACGGGCGCTGGAGAAGAAAAATATTATCTTACACAACACGGCGCTGAGAGAAGAGGTGAAGAGAAAGTTGAGCTATGAGTTCATTATCGGCTCATCCGAACCGATGACAAAGATATATGAACTCATAGAAAAAATAGCTCCCACGAAGGCGAACGTTCTCATTATCGGGGAATCGGGTACGGGGAAGGAACTCGTTGCGAGGGCCATACACAACAAGAGCGATAGGGGAGAGGGGAACTTCGTGGAAATAAACTGCGCAGCCATTCCCGAGTCCCTGCTCGAGAGCGAACTGTTCGGCCACGTAAAAGGAGCTTTTACTGGCGCAGTGAGCAGCAAGCAGGGTTTGTTTGAGGTTGCCAACGGTGGCACCCTGTTTCTCGACGAGATAGGCGAGATGCCCGTATCTTTGCAGGGGAAGCTTCTTCGCGCGCTGCAGGAAAAGGCCTTTCGCAGGGTAGGGGGAAATGATCTCAAGAGGGTCGATGTGAGAATCGTTTCCGCATCGAAAAGAAACCTCTTGGATGCCGCGCAGGACGGTTCATTCAGGGACGACCTCTTTTATCGGCTCAACGTCGTATTAATCAACGTCCCCCCTCTTCGGGACAGAAGAGAGGATATACCGATTCTCTCCCACCATTTCCTGAACAAATATTCGATTGAAATCGGCAAAGAGGTTAACAAAATATCCCCTGAAGCGATGAGAATGCTCATTCGATACGATTTTCCCGGCAATGTGAGAGAACTTGAAAACATCATAGAAAGGTCCGTCATACTCGAGACGAAAGACCAGATAACGCCAGAGAGCTTGCCGGAAGATATCAACTTTGCAGAGAACAAAGATTTTTCCGATTTCGAATCTGCGAATATCGTTATCCAAAATGGAGAATCGCTCGATGGGCTCGTGGGGGATATGGAGAGAAACTTCCTCTTGAAAGCCCTCGATATGACCGGGGGAAACAAGACCGAGGCTGCGAAACTTCTCAAAATTTCCTTCCGGTCATTGAGATACCGCCTTGAAAAGTTTGGGATCGAGTAGTGCAACACAACATCCCTTTTTTTACTTATTTCTAGAAAGGGTATAATTTGTGCTAGTAATGAATAGCATTGTTAGTTCCAGTGGAGAAAAGATGTTAAAAAGGACAGGGATCAAAGGATTCACTCTCATCGAGTTGATGATCGCAGTGGTCATCATCGGCATACTCGCTGCTATCGCCGTTCCCTCATATATGAACTTCCAGGCCAAGACAAAGCGAACTGAGGTCAAGGCGAATCTCGGCGCCATACACGGCGCGCAGATCTCATATTATTCCGAGAATAATATTTTCTCCAATGATTTCAATCAAATAAGATGGGTTCCCGTGGGATCGAACTATTATTATAGTTATTCAGTTGATACAGCTAAGGCTCAAATATTCGGGAAAGGAGATGCAGTTCCCGCTGGTATAAATCCGGGAGCGGGCACTGTTTCTTTCAGCGCCTACGGATGGGGAAATATCGATAACGATTCAATATTGGATATCTGGAAGATCGACGAAACGAAATCGTTCACCACACCCAGCGACGACCTGTCGTGATTACTGACGAAAAAAGTCACTTGATGCGATAAGAGTGACAAAATTTGTCAGCTTACAACTCAATGCTTCCATGCACTATTATAAATGCTTGAGATTGTTTTTTTAAGATGTTGATTTTAAAAGCCATTTAATAAACACAATTATTTATGCCATGTGGCATGCAAATTGAAGCTATCAAGACAGCAAAAGGAAATAACAGGAGGTGAAAAAAAAGTGCTTTCGGTTGAAACAGTGGATAGAATAAAAAGAGAAAAGGAGGAAACAATGATTAGGAAAATGAGAGACAGAAAAGGTTTTACGCTCATCGAGCTCATGATCGTCGTCGCGATTATCGGTATTCTCGCAGCGATAGCGATCCCGAACTTCTTAAAGTTTCAGGCGAAGTCGAAGCAGTCCGAAGCCAAGACGAACCTGAAAGCGATCTACACTGCTGAGACATCATATTTCGGGGAGTACAGCAGTTACAACACCTTCGATGCTGTCAACTGGGCTCCTGTGGGAACGAGTCAGCGATACGATTATTCTCTCGGGGCGGACCAAGGTGTCGTGAACCCCGGGTCCACGTTGAAGATCATTTCCACCGATGGGACCGATGATACAGGCAGTATCACGGCGGCAGACGATGTGGATCAAAACAACTTTACCTCTGCAGCGATCGGGAACGTCGATAACGATGCAGATTTCGATGAATGGAGCATCAACGACAATAACTCGCTCGTCAATGTCCTTAATGACGTGTAATCTTTTATGACCTTGCTCATTGGAAAGAACAAAGCGGCAGGGGGGAATACCTCTTCCCCCCTGCCGTTTTTTTTATTGCTGGCAGTTTCCCTGATTAACGGGGGGACAACTCCATTGCCCACATTTCTCATAAGGGTGGGCGTTATCCTCCTTTTGGCAGCTTGTTTGATAAGGGAGAGATTGAGCGTTCCCCGTAATTTTATCATCCCGCTTTTTTTTTCACCTCCTATACTCTCTTATCCTTCGTAAACGGAGCGGTTGCTTCAGCGCCATGGCCCTCACTGCAGTGGTCCATAAACATCATGATATGTCTTTCCTACTTCGCTTTGATCACAGAAGCGGCTAGACGCCGTATGGTGAGAATTCAGCACTTTGTTCTATTCCTCTCGTTATCTGTGGTCGTGGGGGTGGGATTGCAGCTCTATCAAAAAATAATCCTTCATGACCCGAGACCGGCAGGGTTGTTCTTCAACCCGAATTTTATGGGGGAACTGATGAGCATCTCCTCCATTGTGTTCATTGCAATGGCCCTGTTCGGAAAGGAGCAGGTGAGGGTCAAGGTTGTGTACCTTTTTTTCTTCCTCCTTTCTCTCGCAGCTATATTTCTCGCAAAGTCGAGAGGATCAGCCATCTCCTGCTTCGCGGGCGTCTCGCTGGTTTTGTTTTTCCGTTTGAGATGGAAGGCCTTTGCCATCATCCTATCATTTCTCATCCTTATAGCTGTAATTCCCAATCCACTGAGGGAAAGAGTAGTCTCGGGAGCCGACGTATACCGGTATTCTCGTTTGAGCATCTACGATGCGGGCTTGCGGGTAGTATCAGACCATCCCCTCGGGATCGGTCTCGGCAACTTCAAGTATTACTACGATCAATATGAATCTCCGGTTACCGGAGCCGTTTCGCTGTATGGAAAACAGGCTAAAACCCTGCATAATGAGCACCTCCAGGTTTTCGTCGAGCAGGGAGTGATCGGTTTGATCCTTTACCTGGGATTTGTGATCTCGCTGGTTCTGAAAATCATCTTTCCACCGAGGAATGTCCATCATCCCTTGCGTGCGATCACCTTTGGTGCGGGGGCATCATTTTTTGTGCATGCCACCGTTGATTCCCTTTATCACACCCTCGCTTTGCCCCTCATTATTCTCTCCATTGTGGGGCTCTATATCGGTGAAGCCGAAACCATATGGGACGAGGTAGTTCTCCGAAAAGGTATGAAGGTTTTCCTTGCCCTTTTCACTGCGGGTGTGGTGATGTATTCGGCGGCTACCGTCAGCTCTTTTTACCTTTCCTCGCTGGGGGAAAGCACTGCTCGTGAGGGCAAGTTCGATTCGGCACTCAAATTGCTTGGTGCAGCAACTGCCGTTGACTTTCTGGACGGGAGAACGCGCGAGACGAAAGGGGCAATTCATTACCGCGCCTTCGTGAAACAAGGGGACGTATTTCACTATCGAAAGGCGATTGAAGAGGTCGAAAATTCAATGCGAACACAGAAGAGGTCCGGTTCGCTTCGCGGGAGGAAGGCTTTTCTCCTGCAGCAGGGTATAAACAGAGGGCTCTTTTCTCAAGAGGAAGGAAGGAAAGTAGATGAGGAATCCCTCCACCTCTATCATGGGCAACTCGCCATCGAACCCCACAATGTTTTTGCGATGAAGAACCTATCGATTCTTCTTGCAAGGTCAGGCAGACGAGAGGAAGCAGAATGGATATTGAAAAAAGCGGTATCGACAGAGCCGAATTTTGCCTATGGATATTACCTTCTTGGTAGAATGAGAGAGAGAAGGGGAGAGGGTGAAGAAGCGAGGTTTCTTTACAAGACGGCCTTCTCTGTATATAAAAAGTATTCAGGGTTTAAAGGACTTGAAAAGTATGCCGAAAAACTGATTATGCTTGATGATCAGGCACTGAATGACATTAGGATAAAGATCGATGAAAACACTTAGAGAGCTTGATATAAAGAAAAATTCCCTGTTGGTCCCGTTTATAACCTTTATTCTCATTTTTCTTTCGGTAACAACGCAGATGGCTATTGACAACCGGGCAGAAATCGCGAAGGTAAAGTATATCTTTCTTCCCGATGTAGATGCCGTTAAAAGATTTTCTCTGGGCTTTGATGCGCTCGTGACAGATATAACCTGGCTCAGGTGTGTACAATATGCCGGGGAAAAGCAGTATACCGCAAATGGCCTCGACTGGATGTACCGTTCGCTGGATCTCGTAACGACCCTCGACAGTAAGTTTGAGACTGCCTACCTGTTTGGGGGGATTATCCTTGCTTCCGATCGAAACTTTGTCGATGAAAGCATCTCAATTCTCGAAAAGGGGATGAAAAATCTCCCGGATAGATGGCGGTTTCCTTTTTATATCGGCTTTAATTACTTTTTTTACCTCCAGCAATTCGACCTGGCATCAGATTACATCATGAGGGCGAGCAGAGTACCCGGGTCCCCCTCCTATCTCCCCTTGCTTGCCTCGAGGTTGCTTGCTGAGGCGAATAGACCTGATACGGCTCTCGCTTTTCTGGAGAAGATGTATAATCAGACTGAAGATCCCGTTCTGAGAGAAAAGATCGGGGACAGGATGAAACGCGTCGCCGTTGAAAGAGATTTGAATGCTCTCCAAATCGCTGTGCAAGAGTACAGCAAAATCAAGGGAAAGAACCCGGAGACGTTAAGTGATTTGGTAAGACTGGGCTTGGTGGGGGCGATACCGGCGGAGCCATTTGGCGGATACTATTATTTAGACAGAGATACGGGGAACGTTAAGAGTTCGATTGTCAAAGAGAGGTTGCGGCTTTACAAGAAAAGATAGAAATTGCGGGGAATTTGGGGATGGAAGAAGCTATCAGAATCACGGGGCTAAAAAAAATTTACCGAACGGGGTTTTTTCTCAAACCCTTTGTAGCCCTCGATGGAATATCCCTTTCCGTCTATAAAAATGAACTTTACGGGTTTCTTGGTCCGAACGGGGCGGGTAAAACCACGACGATAAAGATTCTAAACTCCATCATATACCCCACAGAAGGGGAGGTGAGAATATTCGATGAGCCACTCGGCAATGTGCAGCAGAAAAGGAGTATAGGATTTCTGCCGGAGCATCCATTTTTTTACGAATACCTCACCGCCTGGGAGATCCTCATGTTCTGCGGAAACCTCTTCGGTTTGAAAAAAAGGGAACGGGAGAGAAGAGCGGAAGAGTTGCTCGAAATAGTCGGCTTGAAAGATGCGATTCACCTTCAGCTGAGGAAGTTTTCGAAGGGCATGCTTCAGAGAATAGGGATGGCTCAGGCTCTTATAAACGACCCTGAACTGGTGATTCTCGACGAACCCATGTCCGGTCTCGACCCTATCGGAAGGCTGGAAATCAGGGAGCTGATCCGGGATTTGAAAAATAGAGGGAAAACGGTTTTTTTCAGCTCCCACATAATATCTGATGTGGAGCTTCTTGCCGACAGAGTGTGCATTCTTCACAGAGGGAGAAAGGTTGCCGAGGGGAGGATCGGTGACCTTTTGGGAGGAGAGGCTATTAAATATTATGAAATCTGCGTAGAGGGGATTGAGAGAACCGATGAATTTGTCGCCGCCTTGAATGGTTCTTTCGTTTCGCATTTTTTAAGGGGAAACGTCCTCGTTTTCCATGTCCCCTCTGAATTATCAGCAAACAGGGTGATCGACGCAGCACGGGATGCAAAGGGAAACATAACGGCAATAATTCCGGTAAGGGTAAATCTCGAAGAACTTTTTATAGAAAAGGTTGGAGGGTAATTGCGTGAGAGTCGGCACGATCGCTGTTAATACGTTCAGGGAGACTATTCGGGATCGAATTCTTTACAGCCTCCTCATGTTCGCCATCCTTTTGATCGGCCTTTCATATTTTATCGCTGAGTTGTCCCTGGGAGATTTCGAGCGAGTTGTCATAAATGTAGGCCTTGCCTGTGTACACATTTTTGGAGCGATTATCGCGATCTTCGTCGGTATAACCCTCGTCAGCAAAGAAGTGGAAAAAAAAACCATTTACGCCATCGTTTCGAAGCCGGTGTCCCGGTTTGAGTTCTTGATCGGGAAGTTCTCGGGGCTGTCCGTCACGATTTTTCTCACGAATCTTGCCATGACCGCGGGCCTCCTTTTGACCACATTCGTCCAGAGCGGGAACATCCGTATAGAACTTCTTTTTGTCTCTCTGATGATCTACCTCGAGCTGTTGATCCTAACCGCCGTGGCCATGCTGTTTTCATCCTTCACGACGACTACCTTGAGTGCCATTTTTACCCTTTCGATCTTCTTTATCGGGCACCTGAGCCCTGACCTAAAATATTTTGGTGAGAGAGCAAATACGCTGCTAGGTAAGTATTTGCCCCTCGGCGTTTATTACATACTTCCGAATCTTGAGAACTTCAACTTTAAAAATGTGGCAGTTTACGGGGTACACCTTGATGCAGGAAAGATGAGCTTCGTATTCCTCTACTTCTTCTTTTACCTGTCCCTTCTCATTTTTATTGCCAACTTCATTTTTGCAAAAAGGGATTTCAAGTAGAACCAGCGTGATACTATGGGATCTGAAAACGAAAAAATTTTCACATATGAGCCGGACAACTCTTTGAGGAAGGGGTACCTTTCCCTTTTCTTTGAAATCGGAGAGGACATCTGGTCAAACAGATGGTTGACCTATCAGCTATTCAGACGGGATTTCATATCGATCTACAAGCAGTCCTTCATCGGGGTATTCTGGAGCTTCGTGGTGCCCCTTGTCAGTGTGGGAACCTTCGTTTTGCTTCACCACTCGGGAGTTTTCGATATAGGTCCCGTTGGCGTCCCCTATCCGATCTTTGGCCTTCTCGGTGTTGCTTTCTGGCAGCTCTTTTCAACGGGACTGGTTGCCGCCGGGAACTCTCTCGTGCAGGCCGGGGCGATGATCGTCAAAATTAACTTTTCCAAAAAATCCCTCGTTCTCGCTTCGCAGGGGAGATCCATCGTGTCTTTCACTATCCAGTTTCTCCTCGTGCTGGCCCTCTGCCTGTATTACCGGTTTGCACCAAGCGGAAAAATAGTGCTCGTTCCCCTCCTTGCCCTTCCCCTGATACTTCTCTCACTGGGACTGGGTTTCATATTTTCCCTCATGAACGCAGTTATTCGTGACGTGGGAAATGCACTGTCCATCATGATGACGTTTTTTATGTTTATTACCCCCGTTCTTTACCCAAAGCCCAAATCGGGACTCCTCGAAGTCATCTCTACATACAACCCGCTCTATTACCTGGTATCCGTTCCGCGGAACATGGTGTTGACGGGTGCGGTTGGCGAACCGGGAGGATTTTTAGCTGCCCTTTTCTTTTCTTTGATCATTGCGTTTATCTGTCTCATTGTCTTTCACATGACGGAAACGAGAGTGGCGGAGCGAGTATAAGATGAAAGATGATTTCGCAATACGTGTGGACCGGGTTTCGAAGAAGTACTGTAAATTTCTGAAACGGTCCATGCTCTACGGCATATGTGACATTGCAAGGAATACCGTCGGCCTGTCTTCTCACCCGGATAAATTGAGACGGGGAGAGTTCTGGGCCGTCGACGATATTTCATTTGAGTTGAAAAAGGGAAAGACTCAGGGGATTATCGGCCCGAACGGTTCGGGAAAGACGACGATTTTAAAAATGCTCAACGGTATTTTCTGGCCTGATAAAGGGAAAATTTCTGTTCGGGGGAAGGTTGGAGCTCTCATTTCCGTGGGTGCCGGTTTTCATCCCCTCCTGACGGGGAGGGAAAACATATACATCAACGCTGCTATTTTGGGAATGAAAAAAAAAGAGGTAGACGAAAATCTCGACGCCATAATCGATTTTGCCGACATCAACGAATTTGTCGATGTCCCGGTTAAATACTATTCCAGCGGAATGTATGTACGGCTTGGATTCGCCGTTGCCGTCCATTGTGAGCCGGAAATTTTGCTCGTCGATGAAGTCCTTGCAGTTGGCGATCTCGCTTTTCAGAACAAAAGCCTCGAGAAACTGGCGAGGCTCAGGGAAAAGGCGAATGCAGTCGTTTTTGTGAGCCACAACCTGGAGCACGTGCGGAACCTGTGTGATAGCGTCCTTGTTCTCGATAGAGGGAATATCATATTTTCAGGGGATGTTCAGGAAGCAATTTTGTGCTATCACCACATAAGCAGGGTTCATCGTCAAAGAGCTGTTGACAGCGAGATGGGGTTTCAGGCTGTCGGGCACGCGTCGACGGGTGACGTTCATTTTCTGAGAGAGTGTGTTCTGGATACGGGGGGAATAGAGACAGATGAAATACGCATCGGATCAGATATCGTACTCTGTTTCGAGTTCGAGCTAAAAAATACGATGGAGGAGATATATTTTTCTGTTGGAATTCTTGATGAGCAGAAAAACAACTGTGTCTGGCAAATGAGCAACGAATCGGGAAAAACCTTTTCCAATCTCGCCGCAGGCCGTTATACCTTAACCGTTATATATCGGAAACCGAACCTCGTGCCGGGAGTGTACACCCCCACGTTTGCACTGAGGAACGCACGTACCGGCGAGACCTTCGAGAGGATAACGTCCATGACACCTTTCAGGATTGAAGGTGATATTGTTCCCCGCGGTATCGTCCACGCCGAGAGCGAGTGGGAACTGAAAGGGGTTTAAAGGTGCCGATAGGGATACTCTTGAATAAGTTGAGGGCATTGATCGCAGCAGGGGAAAAAGACGAATTTTCTACCTACAGAAGGATTGTGGATAAGGAAATCAGATGCAGCACGGACCACAAAGCATATATATACCAGCAGTTACGAAGGACGCTGCACAAAAAAAATAGTGTTTCCGCCGAAAGGTATGTTTTCCTGGTCAACCAGCTTGGAAATGTTACGGATCTTTCCAACAAGCGTGTATTATCCGTGGGGTGCAGAAGTAGAGATGAAATTGAATGTCTCTTCAAAGCAGGGGCAGAATACGTGATCGGCATTGATTTGTTTTCCGAAGACGAGAGAATACTGGTGATGGATATGCACGAAATGAGTTTTGATGACGAAAGTTTCCACATAATCTTCAGCTGTCACTCTCTGGAGCACGCCCGAGATTACGAAATCGTTGTTTCTGAATTCGTCAGGGTCGCGAAGGATGGGGCTTTGATTGTGGTAGAGGTGCCGGTAAATTTTGATGCGGAGCAAACAGGGGGAACCGACATATGGGATTACGAGTCACTTGACGGGCTCAAGAATATTTTCGGGAGCCATATTGATCACGTACTCTATGAGGAGTTTTTGCCGGCTGGTTCATCGCCAGATAGTGGTACCGACATTGTCAGGTTGATGTTTCGCTTGAGAAAGAACATTGAGGGATGTCAGAAAGGTCTCGATTATCCATGAAGCATTTTTCCCCATCACGGGAAGGTTTGTGGTGACTGACACGGTTACGATAGACAGGAGAAGTTTCAGCCTCGAGATAGCGAGGCGAAGTATGCTCCCTTCACATGCGCCGCGCATTGTTGTGTTGTCCCACCGGTGCGACGGAAAACAGGGTGACCTGTTGAAAGTTTGCCTCGACAGCATTACGAAATACACCGATGAGCACCACGAATTATGGGTAGTAGGAAACGGGACTCCCGGGGGGACGCTCGAGTGGCTTTTCGAATATCCCGCGTTAAATGTCATTCTCACCCGGGGAGAATCCGGTGAGAAGTGGACGCTGGAAGAAGGGATGAATCTTGAAATCGCAAGCAGGGTTATCGACCATGAATCAGATTTCCTCGTTGCCATAACCAGGGAAGCCCTGGTTTGCCGGAAAGGATGGTTATCCTATCTCATGTCAAAGCTCAGCGAGAAGATCAGGGCGGTGGAAATCGTAAGCGGGGGCCCCGGTATGCCGGCTGGGGCTGCCTATTCTGTATGCGCAGTTTACGATTTTCAGGCGATAAAAAAAAATAATCTTACCTTTCATGAGCACCTTTGGACAAAGGATGAAAAAACCACACGCAAAGCGATACCGGCCGGTGCAGGCTATGAAATCCTCTGTCTGAGCGACTCGATACGTATGCCTGAAATATCCGGAAATATACCCAGGGATTCACCTTATAAGCTCATCCCGGCCGGCCGGGTGGTCGATGACAGCAAAGAGGTCATCCTGCTTCACCGGAGGAAGGCTGATTTCGACACCACGACCGGAAGAACCGAAGATTACAGCTTCACACATGATGACTGGATGAAACTTGCAGAAAGTCTTGTGCTTGCCGAATCCTACAACCCTGCCAGGTCTTCATTCGAAAGCGTGTCGCCTCTTTTTGGTAGGATAGATTACTCGCTCAGAAGATATTTTGTTGACGAGTTTTTTTTTAGATATGTCAATCAACTGCCCCGTTCTATTTCGCTCCTCGATATCGGCGGAAAGAGGGAGAGAAAGAGGGGCCAATTCGATGTTGGAAAATATGTAGACAATGTCAAATACGCGAATATCGATTCGCAAACCGATCCCGATTTTCTCTGTGATGTCTCGAATATTCCTTCGGGAAGCGGTACCTTCGACGCTGTAATCTGCTCGGAAGTTCTGGAGCACGTTATAGAACCGGGAGCCGTCCTTGCGGAAGCTTACAGGCTGCTCAAGCCTGGTGGCATCATCATGGTGTGTGTCCCATTTCTCTTCAAGGTCCATCCCGACCCACATGATTTCGGTAGGTACACAGACCAGTACTTCACGCGTGCGCTTGAAAAAATCGGGTACCATGAGATATGCATAGAAAAACAGGGCCTGTTTCTCAGTGTAGTGGCAGATATTCTCAGGGACTTTGCCTACGAGCTATGGAAAAAGGGGAAACCGAAATCGAATGCGGGGAGACGTATCCTTGAGCGTTTGATCTCTTTCGGGAAAAGGAAGGCCATTGAACTGGAGATAAAGGATCGCTTCAAATTCAACACATTTCACAACAGTTACACGACCGGGTACGGGATAATTGCGCGAAAACCCTTTGATCCATAACTCGAAAGAGAAAGTATAGGTAGATCAGGCGCATCGGTTTTGAAAAGAAAGGCCTGACGATTTCTCCTGTGGGCGGTGGTTATGAAAATTAGTCTCGGGATGAAAATACAGACCGGTCCTTGGGGAGGAGGAAATCAGTTTGGACGATCTCTCTCCCGCTTCCTTCAGCAAAAAGGGATGAGCGTTTATCACGACCTGAATGATAATGATCTGGATATAATCCTTTTAACGGAGCCGCGAGAGTATCTGAAGAGTTCGGCCTTTTCTGAACGGGAAATCTTCACATATCTTCGAAGTATCAGCACATCGCCGGTCGTGGTTCACCGGGTAAACGAATGCGATGAAAGGAAGGACACAAGAGATGTGAACCGGAGGCTTATCCGGGCAAACCTCTGCGCGGACCACACTGTTTTCGTCTCTCACTGGTTGAAGGATCTGTTTGCTCGCCACGGCATGATGGCCGGTTCACAGAGCGTAATATTGAACGGGTCCGACCGCCATGCCTTCAATGCAAAAGGCCACATTCGATGGGACAAAAAGGGCCCGTTAAAAATTATTACTCATCACTGGGCCGGCCACTGGATGAAAGGATTTGACATATACGCCCGCCTGGATTCACTATTGACTTCCGAATTCAAAGGGGTGAAGATCACCTTTACCTATGTGGGAAATTTGCCAAAGGGTTTCGCCTTCAGGAATGCAAATTACGTAACACCCAGACATGGCGATGAAATGATCGACCTGTTGCGGCAGCATCATGTGTATCTCTCCGCCTCCAGGAACGAACCGGGGCCCAATCATCAGAACGAAGGTGCAAGCTGTGGATTGCCGCTTCTATACCGGGAGAGTGGGAGTTTGCCGGAATACTGTGAAGGTTTCGGGGTCTCTTTCAGCGAATCGAACTTCGAGGAAAAACTGTCCGAGATGGTTGATAGTTATGATTACTGGGCAGACAGGATGGATGAGTATCCCCACACTGCTGATAGGATGTGCGAAGAGTACCTGAGTCTGTTTTACAGCCTCATTGGAAACCGGGATGCTGTTGTAAAGAACCGCAAAAGGTGGCGTTATCCCCTCTGGACATTCAGGAAAATGTTCGCCTGATCCCCGTTATTCATGGCATGGAGCCTCGTAAAGAAAGGATGAAAAAAAACCGATGCAGCATCATATGGTGAAGCCTCTGCATAGCAGGTTTGTAGATTTTTTTCGGCGGTGCAACAGGAAAAAGAAGTGGAGCAATCTGTATTACGTAGTGGAAAATGCTGACTGGTCTGTCAGATGGGACGGTATTTACATTACGGAAAATGTGGAGAAGCTGTATGGGCTGAAAACGAACGTCGTGACAGACCACGGAAAAATTCGGAATCAGATTCTTCACTTTGGTTCCAGGAGCCTGTACGTCCCTTCATTGTGGAAACAAATCGATCGGTCCAACAGGATAGTCTTTACCTGGTTTCATGGTGACAAGGATGACCCGGACCCGGGAAACCTCGCCATGATTGAGGACATTTCACATTCTGCCGAAACCTGCGAATTCCTCCATACGACAAATACGAGAATGGCAGAAAAGCTGGTCAGCTGGGGAGTTAGTGAGGAGAAGGTCGTCATCATACCACTTGGCGTGGACCGGGAAAGGTTCAGACCGGCGACGCCCGGGGAGAGGAATGAACTGCGAGTTGAGCTCGGCATTCCGCAGGAGAGCATATGTATTGGCTCCTTTCAGAAAGATGGTGTCGGGTGGGGTGAAGGAATTGAGCCAAAGATGGTCAAGGGTCCCGACGTTTTCTGCGATGTTGTGGTAAAACTCGTCAAAACCTATCCTGTTTACGTGTTACTTCTCGGGCCGGCACGGGGGTACGTTAAAAAGAGATTGAATGATGCCGGCATCCCCTATGTTCACAGATATGTGAAGGATTACCACGAAGTGCCAAAATATTACCGGGCACTCGATCTTTATCTTGTCACATCCAGAAACGAGGGGGGGCCTAAGGCGATTCTGGAGAGCATGGCATCAGCCGTGCCCGTGGTGACAACAGATGTGGGAATGGCTGAAGAGGTTGTGCAGCATGGAGTGAACGGTTATCTCACACCTGTGGAGAATATTGACGGGCTTACCCGTTTCGCCTCGGCAATCTTGGAAGACAGGGAAAAGACGCAATCGATAACTGCCGTTGCCCTCGAAACGGTCAGGTCTTACGGGTGGGATGAGATAGCGCGGTTATACTTCAATAAGATATACGGCAGGCTGCTCTCCAGTTAGGGGCTTCTTCGTATGATTGATGCTAAAACCATAGCGCGGCTGAAAAATTTGAAAGAGAAGGTCTATCCCTTCCTCAACGAGATGAATGTGAATGGCGACTATTCATATTTTAAATATTCTTATTCCGGTGACCTCTTCGATTCACGACATCACTGGGGATTGGGTCAGCTGGTATTTGCCGCGAAAATTTTATACATGATCGACAGGGTACGGTACCTTTCTCCCCTTCATCTTCAAAATATGGTGAGAAGTATCAATTCCTTTCAGTCGAAAGGAGGGTATTACAGCGATCCCCTGATTTCGGGTCGTAAAGAGAAAGATAGATTTTCCCTCCCCTTCCGTTTCGGCAAAACCCATTCTCCCAGAGAGCAGATCAGGAGAGCCGAAACAAGGCAGGCATTTGCTGCCCTTCTATGCCTTGGCTCAAAACCGGATCAACCCTTTTCAGCAGTACCGGACTCGAGAAAAGGTATCGGAAGATACCTTGGGAGCCTAGACTGGCAGAATCCCTGGTCGGCAGGGAGCCATTTCAGCCATTTGGTTTTCTTTCTCAAGAAAAACGAGGATATTTTCAAAAGAGAAGGCGAAAGAGCGGAGCAGTTGATCGATTATTCCATTGCGTGGTTGAACAGGATTCAATCTCCTTCAGACGGCTGCTGGTATAGCAAGAATACAACCGAGTCACAGAAAGTGAACGGAGCTATGAAGATATTGACCGGCCTTTCTGCGGCGCAGAGATTGAACTTTTCCTACCCGGAGAAGATCATTGATACGGCCCTGAAAATCGAAAAAGGGAATGAGGCGTGCTGCGACTTCAACGTTGTTTACGTTTTGTACTGTTGCAGCAAGGTTGTGCGCCACAGGGAGGATGAAATTAAGGAGTATTGTCTGGGGATGCTGGAGCACTTCGAGCAATATTATCATGAGGAAAAGGGCGGCTTCTCTTTGATTCCCGCGAGGGCCAACGACACGTATTATGGGAGGAAGATAACGAAAGGCTTGAATGAACCTGATATCCACGGAACGGTGATGTTTTTCTGGGGAATAACGCTTATATCCCGGATATTGAACCTGGACCTCGGTTTCAAAGAGCCACTAACGTAAACCAGGTAGGGACAATAGAAACGGTAACTACACGACAATGAAATGTTTTAGTTGTAAAGATCTTTGCGAAAAGGACAGATAAAAGAAGGTGTGGTGAAAAGCCCGAGAGCAAAAAACACATGAGATATTACGATTCGCGTAAGGATCGGCTTGTCTGCATTAGAGAAAATCCGACACCCGATTTCTGGGACAGGCACTGGAACCTCGACGGAAACATTCGAAATGATATCATCGGGGTAAAGCATACCTATGTCAGCGGGGTAACCATGCATTACCTTACCCCCGGATCGGGTATCATCCTGGAAGGAGGGTGCGGGAAGGGACAGCATGTGGCATCACTTGTAAATAACGGGTACAGGTGTATCGGCGTAGACTCTGCAAGGAGAACTGTTGAACTGATAAATAAAGAGATCCCGGAACTCGACATCAGATATGGAGACGTGATGAACCTACCATTTGAAGACAGCTATTTTATCGGATACTGGTCCCTGGGGGTTATCGAACATTTCTGGGAAGGCTATGATACGGTAGCTTCTGAAATGTATCGTGTGTTGCAAAGGGGGGGGTATCTATTCCTCTCCTTTCCTTCTATGAGCACATTGAGAAAAATAAAAGCGAAACTGGGGCTCTACAGGTCTATAGATGAAAGTGTGCCTGACGGTTTCTACCAGTTCATCCTGAATGCTGACCGGGTGCTACATGAATTTCGCCGGCTGGGCTTTCAATTGGTGGATACACACTCCTGGGACGGCTTGAAAGGGGTAAAGGATGAAATCGGATTGATTAAACCGCTGCTCCAATCCCTGTACGATTACCGGGGAGAGAGTATTTTTGTACGGAGGTGCAAAGGGACACTGGACAGTCTCCTATCATATTTTGCCGGTCATAACACACTATTGGTTCTCGTAAAGAACAGCTCGTGACGGGCCAATCCTGTTGCCAAAGGATACGTTCGCGTATCGGCGAGATATGTATCACAGGGGCAGGTATCATGAGCCGAGAGTAAGAGAGATGGAGAAAAAGAGGCTAGGTGATATAAGGTTGACGCTGTTTTTTACCGCCGGTTTGAGTATGCAAACGTGGGCCGACCTTGGTATGCTCGACAGAGAGATGGAGTTATATGACAGAATGTCAAGGTATTTGCGGGAGGTGAACATCGTAACCTACGGGGAGAAAGGTGACCGGCATTTTCGAAAGGACTACGGCGGGATCAACATTTTGCCTTCCCGCTGGCTCCATGACCCGAAAAAGACATCTACGCGGCTCCTCATGAGATATTATTCTCATTTGCGCCGATCTGATGTCCTGAAATCAAATCAAATCCTCGGTTCTGATATTCCCATCTTCTTGAAAAAAAAACTCGGCAAGAAACTCATCATCCGGTGCGGTTATTTATTGAGTTTTATGACACGGAAGCAAACTGATGCAAAAGATGTGATCACAGAGGCGGCACGCTTGGAAGAAAGTGCTTTTCAAAACGCTGATGTGGGCGTCGTTTCCTCCGCATGGCAACGTGATATCGTACTGCGCGAATATGACGTTGATCCGGAAAAAATACGAGTCATTCCAAATTATGTCGTGACGGATATATTTACTCCAGAGCCCGAAGTCCAAAAGAAATATGATCTCGTATTCGTTGGCAGACCGGACGAACAGAAAAACATAAGGAATCTCTTCGAAGCCATCCGAATCCTTAAGGGACGAGGGAGAAATGTATCTCTCCTCATGGTGGGAAGCTGTTGTGATGACAGAGATATTCGAGACAGGGCCCATGTTGGTGATTTAAACCTTGCGTTGCAGGGGAATGTCCCAAATTTTCGCCTGCCGGATATCCTCAAGCAGGCGAGGGTTTTCATCTTGCCATCCCTTTACGAAGGACATCCGAAGGTTTTGCTCGAGGCAATGAGTTGCGGCCTCCCCTGTATCGGCACAGACGTCGATGGTATCCGGCAGGAGATTTCGCACGGGGAAACCGGTTTTTTATGTGACACGGATCCGGAAAGCATCGCCCGTGCTATTGAAGCCCTTTTATCAGATATGCTGATGCAGACATCTCTTGGAGAGAAGGCCCGGGGGTATATCCTTGGAAATTACTCACTGGAACGAGTTTGCGACTTGGAACTCGAAGTGCTAAAGGAGGTTAGCGGAGGATGAAATCTCGCTTCACAGGATTTGTGATTTCAGCGATTTCCAGAGTGATAAGGAAAGAGGCACCATCGAAAAGGGCAGATATCTTAATGGAGATGATTCGTGGGGTGATCGAGGGTCAGGAACCAGCTGAATCGCTCAAGGTATTGCTCGAGCTCGATAATCGTCTGTACGGGATTTTGGGTGATACATCGATAAAATACGGTAAGGGATTGCACAGCAAACACAGGCATATTGGCTACCACGATTTTTTCGTAGAAAATCTCAAACCGAATGAGCGTGTGCTGGATATCGGAAGTGGAAATGGTGCGCTCTGCTACGAAATGGCGAGGCGGGTTCCCGGCGTTTCCGTCGTTGGTATAGAGCTGAATGAGGAGAACATAGCGGATGCCCGGCAGCGTCACTCCCATCCAAATCTCCGCTTTATCCATGGAGATGCCGGCAAAGATCTGCCGATGGAAGATTTTGACGTTGTGACCATGTCCAACGTGCTGGAACATATCCGGGAAAGAGTAGAGATTTTGAAAACGATAGTTTCGAAATCGAATCCCGACAGAATCATCCTCCGCGTTCCCCTCATGGAGCGGGATTGGAGAGTTCCATTGAAAAAGGAGCTTGGTGTGGAATACCGGCTCGACCCCACACATTGCATCGAATACACCCTGGAGAGTTTTCGGGATGAAATGAGGTGCGCAGGGTTAACAATCAAAACGGTGCAAATCAGGTGGGGGGAGATATGGACAGTTCTGCACGCCCCTGGCGGAAGGAGAGATCTATGAACGGTCCTTTTACCGTTATGTCTCTGTATATTTCCGGCGATGGGCAGGGAGAAATTTGGGCGTTTTTCATGGAGCGGGGATGAACCGACCAAGGGTCACGGTGCTCATGTCCGTATATAACGGAGAGCGGTTTTTAAAACGTGCTGTGGATAGTATTTTGCATCAGACATTCGGGGACTTTGTGTTTTTGATCATCAATGATGGATCTACCGACAGGACGGGGGAAATCCTGGAAGGGTATGCCGATACAAGGCTGAGAGTAGTTGAAAATGATAAAAATATCGGCCTGACGAAATCGCTGAACAAAGGGCTCAAGATTGCGGAAACAGAGTATGTTGCCAGGATGGATGCCGATGACGTATCCCATGCTGAAAGGCTGGAAAAGCAGGTAAAGTTCCTCGATGAAAATCCCGACGTGGGCCTTCTCGGGACGAGATATCTCAAAATTGACGAGGAGGGTAGAGAAGAGGGAGAAATAGTTGTGCCCATCGGAAGGGACAACGTGAAAAGGATGCTTCTCGTGAAGAATTCCTTTTGTCATGGTTCTGTCCTATTCAGGAAATCGATTGTAGAGCGTGCAGGGTTTTATAACGAGAATATCTCAATTTCACAGGACTATGATCTGTGGTTGCGGGTATCCGATCTCTGCACCGTTGAAAACTATCCTGAAGTCTTACACAAGTGGCGTTGCAACAAACAATCGGGTATTTCATCGTTGCGTTTCACCGAGCAGGGTGACATGGCATGGAAGATCAGAGAAAAGCACATCAGGAGAAAAATTGACGACAACTCGATTTCCTTTGACAATCTCAAGCAGATAGCCCTGGCAAACCCAATCGATCGACTGATTTCACAAATTACGATGGAAGAATTTGAAAAGTTGCGTCCTGAAAGAGAAGATTTCCGGGTTCACTATATGCAACTCCGATATATCCACCTGTCCCCGAGGTTTGAAAGCCTGAATGATATCGCCAGGCACTATGTAAGTCAGGGGAAAAGGAGCCTGGCTTTTATGTGTCTCGTGGAATCGCTGCGGCAATATCCAAAACAGCCGGGAATCCTGAAGCTGTCTGAGGAGATACAGAGTTCCACGAAAGCGAAGCTCCCCCCGGAGTTATGCGCTGATACCTGTACCGTTTCAGTGATCATGCCAACCTATGAACGCGGGGAAGAGATTCGCGAAAGCATAGAGAGCGTGTTAAACCAGACTTATGAGGACCTGGAACTCATTGTGGTGAACGATGGAGGAACCGATGAGGTCGAAAAAATAATAAATGACTTTAATTCTAATCAAATAAGATACTGTAAATTAAAAGAAAACAGAGGATTATCAGGAGCATTAAACGAGGGGCTCAAGGTGGCAAGGGGCAGGTACGTCGCCTATCTGGACGATGATGATGTCTATTATCGCCGCCACATAGAAACACTCGTTGCATTCATTGAGAAATATCCTGATTTTGATTGTGTCTATTCGAATTCCTGGTGGTGCTACGGGGAGAACGTTGCAGACAGGTTTGCTGAATATTACCGAAATTTGAGCTTTAGGCCCGGGAAATTTAACCGGAGCCGGCTCTATGAATCAAACTATATTTCCACGCTGAATATACTCCACAGGAAGCGCTGTTTCCTGAAGGCCGGCACCTTCAATGAGGACCTGGGAAAATTGATGGATTGGGACCTCTGGATCCGGTTTTCGAAGTGGTTCAGCTTCTATCAATTGGAAGAGGTCACGGGTGAATATCGATGGAAACAGGATAACATGTCGGTGGCGAACAGGCTCGAGGTGGAATTTTTATTCAGGATAGTTCGATCCTATTACGAATTCTTCGAAGGCAGGGTGGCACTTGCCAACTCTTACAGGGAAAATGGGAACAGGGAAAGGGCGAGAGAGATGCTCGATGAGATAGCGGGTGAGTATAAAGATTCTGTGAAGACGGCATCTCTCCTCCAGGAGGTTTTTCTCCTTTCCCGTTCTTTAGCAAAGCACGTCAAGAGGTCCTTTCGGGTGCAGGTGGCGAGAGATTTTTTTAACGCTGCTCCGAGAGCCTGTTTGAAAGCCATAGTCGCGAGCGATTCGATGCTTCTTCTGTTTGTGATTTTAGACCTGTTTGTCCTTCGTGCGATCAAGCGCATGAGATACCGGACGAATGAGTTTATAAAGTCCTTCCTTCCAGAATATAACGGCGGTTACCGGGGGAAGGGAGTGGATCCCTTCGGGAGTAGGGATTAATGGCGTGAGGTGAATTTTGGAAGTGCCTCTCATTTCAATAGTCATTCCGACTTACAATCAAGAGGATTACATCGAAGGTGCGATTGAGTCTGCAATTTTTCAGGGATACGGAAAGAAGGAGATAATCGTCCTCGATGATTGTTCAACCGATACTACCTATCAAAAAGCCTTGAATTATAAAAGTCATGAAAGTGTGAAAGTGATGAGAAACGAAAAAAATCTGGGAGCTCCTGCGAATTGGAACAGAGCAATTTCTGAAAGCCGGGGATTGTTCGTCAAACCCCTGTTCGGCGACGATCTCCTGTTCCCCGATTGTATCGAAAGGCTCTTCAGCAAGATAGAGGGAAAAGAGGATGTGGGTATGGTATTTTGTCGAAGAAATATCCTGTACATGAGCGATGACAGGGAAAAAGTGATGGATACGTATCTGCCCACAATCATCTATCAGGACCAAGTGTTCAGTGAAAAGGATACGTTATACAAAGGGCAGCTGGCATCCTTCGCCTTACCGGGGATGGTGAACATTATTGGAGAGCCGACGACGGTGCTCATTCGGCGAGATGTGTTCGATAGTGTGGGATTGTTTGATGAGACCTACTCCCAGCTGATCGATCTGGAGTTTTACCTCAGGGTTTCAGAGAAATATAACATAAAATCCGTTCCAGAAATTTTATGCTCCTTCAGGGTTCATCCCGGTCAGCTCTCGAAGGCGAATCTGAAGCAAGCCCTGCATCTCAGGGATTACAGGATGCTGAACGAAACGTATATGAGGGGGAGTAAGTTCTGGTCCCACCGTTTTAAAGTTGCTTTTTTCCATACCATCGTACAAAACGAAAACGCCATCATGAAACTGATCAACGAATACCTAGTTTCACATCTTTTGGAGATCTACCGGTATATCAGGAAAAAAAAGAATGTGGTGCTCATGGATTTCCCGGATCATTACGAAAAATACTTTGCAACCTTTGAGGGAAAAGGATGATTCCGCATATTTGAAAGAGCCTCCGTCCGCAAGGTTTTTCAGTTCACGTATTTTTTCCACCATATGAGGAAAACAAATATGTTCCAGAGTTCGAAGAACCTGTCCCTTTTCCCCGAGCGGTGTTCTTTGAAAAGTGCGTCGATCTTTTTGAAATTGAGAAAATCTATTTCCCCCTGTCGGCTCCCGTCAAACTCTTCCTCAAAGGTAGTCAAAAGCTCCTCGCGACACCATTCACCGATAGGGACGTTAAACCCCATTTTCCCCCGGGCCAGTATCTCCCTGGGGAGATACCTCTCTGCCATTACACGGAGAATATATTTTCTCTTCAGTCCTTTCAGTTTCCATTTTGCCGGGAGGGATGACACGAGTTCGACAACTTCCCTGTCTACGAAAGGGACCCTCACTTCAAGGGCGTACCTCATACTTGCAGTATCGATTTTGAAAAGCATGTCGTTTGGCAAAACGAACCGTGTGTCGAGGAAGAGGTATTTGTTCATATCAGATTCTTTCATGGGAGCGTAGTCATTCAATATGTCTTCAATCGCTTTTTTCGGGGTGGCGCCACTGATTTTGTTCCTGAATATATTATTCGCCTCTCCCGGCGGGAAAACGCTCATCAGGTTCGAAACGAAATGGGGGACACTTTTATCCAGCCGGGTTGCGAATTTTTTTATCTGCCTGGCTCTATCCCCGAAGAGGTTCGCTCTGCTCTCTTTGAGCGGTATGTGCTGGATCATCCTGAGAAGGGGATGGAAATTTCTGAGAAAAAGACCTGCTTTCAGGGCCTGGTATTTCGTATAACCGGCAAACAGCTCATCACCTCCATCCCCGGACAGGGCAACCTTGACGTGCTTGCGCGTTAGTTTACTGAGAACTGCTGTCGGGACCAGCGCGGGGTCGCCAAACGGTTCATCGAGATGGTCGGTAATCTCGTGTATCATCTCGTATATGTCCCTTGAATGCACGGGAATCTCGGTGTGGAGGGAGCCGATCTTTCGTGCAATTTTTCGTGCGTAGGCCGATTCATCCATGTAGGGAAACTCGGGGTAGGTAATGGTAAAGGTTTGAAGTGGGCTTTTAGAATAAATCTGCGCAAGGGTAGCTATCAAGGAAGAATCCACTCCCCCCGATAAAAATGCGCCAACGGGGACATCTGCGTTGAGGTGAATACTCACCGATTCTCTTATCACGTTTTCAAGGGATGACACAGCGTCCTGGAAATCTGATTTTTCCTGTTTCTCCAAGAGATTCCAGTAAGGATATTCATCGGTGACATCCCCGTTTTTAACTTTGAGACAATACCCCGGTTTCAGTTTCCGGGCATGTCTCCAGATTGTGAAAGGCGCAGGAATGTAGTTGAAATGAAAATAGTAATTCAATGCTTCGTGATCAATTTCCCTGGGAATATTTGCAATACTGATTAACGTTTTTAGCTCGGAGGCAAATACGAACCCCGACGGGAGCTGCGCATAAACGAGGGGTTTGATGCCGAAAGGATCCCTCGCCAGGAAAAGTTCTCCTTTTTCCTTGTCATATATGGAGAAGGAAAACATACCCCTCAAGCGGGATACCATTGAATCTCCTTCTTCCTCAAAAAGATGGAGGAGCACTTCCGTATCGGATCTGCTCTTAAAAGTGTGTCCCTTCGATTCAAGCTCTTTTCTGAGCAGGGGGGCATTGTAGATTTCTCCGTTGTGTACCACCCAGACTGTTTCATCTTCGTTTGACATGGGCTGATTTCCGGCATCGGACAGGTCGAGAATGGAAAGCCGCGTGTGGACAAGGAGCGTATTTTTATCCTTGAGTGTTCCCTCTGCGTCGGGTCCCCGGTGAGAGAGAGAACTCAGGCACGCCGGGATATCTATTTCGAGTTCTCCCTGGGCTCCGGCAATTCCGCACATCAGATGTTCTCTCCTGAAGCATGGATTTTGAGCAGTTTACCATTAAATATCTGCCGTTGTATATCGTGCAGACTTTTTGTCAGCGTGAAGAGAACAGGGGTGTAAATTTTTCCGGCAGGGAAGGTATACCAACGATGCGCGATCTCCGGGGTGTGGCGCCTGTATCGTCAGGCGTCCCCGGTTGAAAACGGTATACTCATCAGTATAATTGTAAAAAAAAGAGGCTCTGGTAAAATAACCACCGGGATAATCTTCAGTTTTAATTCTCAAAAATCGATTATAAAAGGAGATAATTGAAGATACTCTACTTTTCCATAACCGATATCAAGGGACCTGCGAGCAGGTACAGGGCATTTCAGTATGCAAAATACTTCGAGCAGAATAAGCACGATTTCACCATCTCACATGCTTTCTCGAATTCTTATCTCGATGCGGAGAGAAACGAGGGGATAAAAAGATTGGTCATCAAAGGATATGAGGGAATTAAAGCTTTTCTCCGCCGTATTGCCGGATTTCGCCATGTATGGAAGGCAGACATGGTTGCCATAGAGAGAGAGTTTTTCCCCTGTTTTCCTCCCCTTTTTGAATTGATAATCAAGATGTTGAAGGGTGGATACATTCTCGAGTTTGACGATGCCATATTCCTCTCCCGGGGCAGGAGGAGCAAATACCCGGCGACGGTGAAGATGGCTTCCCGGGTAATAGTCGGCAATCCATATCTTGAAGAGTATGCGAAGAAATTCAATAAAAATGTCGTTGTTGTTCCCACCTGCGTCGATGCCGGCACGTACCAACAAAAAGAGGATTACGGGCTCACAGATCCTGCAAGGATAGGATGGGTTGGGCTTGCATATAACTTTGTACATCTGAATACATTCGCGTCGGTCTTAGGGAAGGTGTGTAATGAGATGAATGCCGAACTTGTCATTTGCTCTTCCAGAAAACCGGCAATTGGAGCCCCGATCCTTTTTGTCAAATGGGACCTTGCAAAGGAGATGGAAGTTATCAGATCCTTCGATGTCGGTATCATGCCCCTTGTTGATACTCCCTATTCCCGCGGCAAGTGTGGCCTCAAGTTGCTCCAGTATATGGCCGCCGGCGTTCCGGTTGTTGCATCACCCGTGGGTGTGAACAAGGAGATTGTGGAAGATGGTGTCAATGGGTTTCTTGCGAAGGACGATGAAGAATGGTACGAGAAGGTAAAGATCCTCATAGGGGATGAAGGCTTAAGGAGGAGATTGGGTCAGGAAGGAAGGAGGACCGTTGAAAAGAGATACGACCTCGAACTTTACGGGGATAAACTCGTGTCGATTTACACGGGGGATATAAGGTGAAAGTATCGCCGATCCTCATGGTTTTCACCTTTATCATCTCTTTTATAGTTTCGTTCTACACCACCCCTGTGGCACAGGATGCGGCGAAACGATTCGGAGTGATGGATGAGCCCGATGACACCCTGAAGGCGCACAGGGAAGCGACTCCCTATTTTGGTGGCCTGTCTATATACCTATCATTTCTCATCGGCATCTCTCTCGTCTTTAAATTTGACGCAAACATACTCGGGATCCTGCTCGGCGGGACCATCATCGTTTTGGTAGGCCTCATCGATGACCTTGGTGGCCTCTCTCCCGGCGCAAAACTGACAGGTGAATTGATCGCCGTCTACGTTCTCGTGAAATCGGGGATTCGCATTGAGATCGCATTTCTTCCCGTCTCTTTGCAGTATCTCCTCACTTTTTTATGGATGATAACGATGATCAACGCATTTAACATCATAGACGTCATGGACGGCCTCTCGGCAGGTGTGGGTGCAATCGGTGCCGTTTTCATGTTCGTCGTTTCGGTGATAAATGGCAATACGAGCATCGCCGTCCTCTCGCTGGCTCTCGCCGGGGCAATAGCTGGTTTGCTTCCCTATAACTTTCATCCTGCTACCATCTT
>JABAOH010039969.1_pt1 | contig 60201 bp, 55 predicted proteins | sample 7062181 | NCBI WGS metagenome assembly JABAOH01 (sample SAMN14538630, study PRJNA623070) | marine sediment metagenome | biome: marine biome [ENVO:00000428]; feature: marine pelagic biome [ENVO:01000023]; material: deep marine sediment [ENVO:00002113]; isolation source: pool of 5 deep marine... | reverse complement strand
TCTTTGCTACGCTTGAGTGCGAACTACTTGACCGTCACAGATTCCGTACCCAGGCAGAGGCCCGCATGGCAGTCTTCGAGTTCATGGAGGGTTGGTATAACCCTTCTCGTCGACATTCAGGAGTTGACTACCTCTCGCCCCTGAATTACGAAAGAAGGTATGAAAACTCACTTGGGACCGAAAGCCCTAACCTGTCCACTAAACCAGGGTAACCCCAAATAGATTTTTGCTTTTTTTTCTCTATCCATCACTATATGTATCGACAGACTGGAACGAAAGATAAAAGTAAACTTCTTGTCCTCACAATTCCCTTGCCCTCCTTATGAAAAGGGAATATGCTTCTGTCATTAAGGAATGCCTGTCTGGGGCCGAGAATATGAATGCCAGAAGGCTTATCCTACTTCCTTTCCTGGTTTTTCTCCTCCTATCCCTGCCTCCACATTCCAGCGAGAGAACCGACACATTCAAACCATTCTCTGGCCGTGGGACCCCCCTCATTAGTGTGCGCTTAAGACCACCTCTTGGATCAGAGACAGAGACTATCGCCAGGATGTGGTTAGGGACTTGGAAAAGCTCCAAGTACCAGGGATTGACCGGTCTGGTCAAGGCAGCGACCTTTCAGGTGAAGCAAGAAGTTCGGGCTAAGGTGGAGCTAGAGCGGACGATTCTGGGAGACTTAGTTATCCCCGAATCTGTGATTTTCATGGGAAGGGTTTTTGTCGCTAGGGGTGGCTGTGGTGGCAACAGTTGTCTAATCCAAGGGTGGTTGCGGAAAAGGACGGGAATCTCCGGTTTCTATCGCATCAGTGATCCGGTTGGAAAGCATTATGACTGGGGATCCTTTCAGGCAGAACCCTTGGAACCGCCAAAAGGCTCAGAGAATGTATAGGCGATACGAGAGAGGGGCAGGCCATAGCGATCGGGAGGTGGGCTGAGTAGTGGCTTGTAAGAATCGCCCAGGAGGGCATCCAAAATGAATTCCCTTGATAAGTCTCTTAATCGCAGATGCTTTATCAAACACACGGCGCAGGCCACCGCCGGTTTGGCGCTAATGATTGGGGGGATTGGTGGGGTCGCCACATGTGAGGCTGCTGCTAATCCAGGGAAACAATATAAATGGTCTGGAGATTTTGACATCAAGAAGTTTGATCGATGGTTCATGAAAAACAGGCTCTACAACGCCGGTAATCCCAATCTCAAGAAATTCCATGCCAGCCAGTCAGAATACAGGTTCAAGGCAAGTCTTGCCAAAAAGTGGAAACCCGGGATCGGGTACACGGTTCCAATGGGAGAGATCATGGTTGCCTCAGCGCCTGGACAGGTTCATCAGATCAAGGAAATGCCTGTTGTGCATAAGGGTAAAGCGAGTGGGCTGATGGTCACCCTGGCACATCCAGGCAGGGGAAGATTGTACTTCTCATATTACGCTCATCTGGGTTCTGCTGTTGTTCAAGAAGGTCAGGAGGTTAACAGGGGAGACCCAATCGGGTATGTCAAGAGATACCGTGGCTTAGAAGTCAAGGAATCTCTTCGATTTGCAAAGCTAATGCTTTTCCACGACGATTCTTGGGTTGATCCAGACAACTATGGGCTAAACCACGGTTACATGACTTACCAAAGTGATCATCAGGGGATTGGAGAATTCTCGGGCATCGAAATGGACAAAAGATGCCGAAACCAGTTGGCCATCCATAACGAACTTTCTAAATTGTCGGGCATTGAAACTTTTCATTGGCACAAGAAAGAGAGCCGATGTTCCTGGTCTCGGGTGGAACGATTTCGATTTTTGGAATGTCTCTACGAAACGAATCCCGAATTGTTTCCCAATCTGTCGAAAAACGAGTTTCAAACAAAGAAAAAAGAGTTCTATGACAACCAGCCCATCATCATGACTTTGCCGTTTAGAGGGCCAGAGTCTTAGGAAACGCACTTTCTGTGGTCTCCAAACATCGATTTGAGCGAAAGGCGAGGGGGGAAAAACAAGGTTGTGGGGAATTAGAATGGAGAAACTGAGTGAGCCCACAGGAATTTGAGGGAAGAAATGCACGATCTCAAAAAGTGCTAAATCATATTCCTTCAACCATCAGTGACTGCAACTGGCGTCCTCTTAGGATTGACGGTAAAGCAGAGGATGTCCCATCATCATGCTCCGTAGGTGACGTGGTTCGATTTTGTTTGAGGAGTCGAACTCCAGGAGGTTCCTGAACGAAGTTGAGATGACGGGGGCATCGTTGGCACGAATCGAGTGCGAAAGTAGGGTATAGAGACTATTTTCTTTTCTGGGGCAAAAGTCAAAATCAGACCTGATCGATCCCCTTCTTAGCCACGGGCTGAGGTGGCGACAAAGCACCCCCCGCTTCCCCCACTCAGGCCCTCAGATGAACCACCAGCCGAGGCCGATACTACCTCGATGTTTTCGTCACCCATTCGGGTAAGCTTGCCCCCAATACCACCGTTGGCATTGATGAAGTCACGTGCCCCAGTCAGGTGATTGATCAGACCGGGAAAGGAATCGGGGTCATGCTCGTAGGCCCTTGTGCCTCCCAGGGGCAAGAGAACATGCTTACTCCCGTAGTAGTCGAGCGCCACTGGGTCGATTCCTGCAAGGAGAGTATTTCTGCGATAGGTCATCTCTGGAGGGTAGCCGGAGAGGCTCTCGTGGCTCACCCAGATGCAGTCCAAGATGTTCAGATCAGGGGCCCGGACAAGGCTCCACATCTTCCCGCATTGCTTCCCCGATTGGCTGTAATGACGAATTCCCGAGTAACCATCAGCCATGGAGAGAATCCCGTATGTGTGTTTCAGCACTCCTGTGATGCCCGTACCTCCATGGGTTTTCAATACGGGAACATTGATGAGCTTCACGTTGCTGTCGTGGTTAGAGCCGTTCCAAATCCCCTCGCGCAGTTCGATCCGGGTTCCTCCTGCTGAAGTGAAACAAGGGTAGGAGACATCTGAGACCACTCGATACCCGTCGGTCGAGTGGTCGACGTCTGATATGAATGTGGATCGGATAGCGTCGAGGAGGTAAGAAGTGACAGGGTCGTCTTTAAATACCGTGTCGACCAGGTAACCCACGGTTAAGATGTTCTGCTCCTCGGCGTTTATCCAGACTCCTTGATCGATCTCAGGCCAAGATGAGTACGATCCCCATGCGTCCGGATCGCCATCAAAACTTCCCTGACTTTGGCCGTTTTCAAAGATGACGATTTCACCGTCAAAGCCTTCAGGGTGTTGAAGAATTCGGTAGATAAGTCCTCGGACCACGTCGGTATTGGTGGTACCTCGGCATTTCCACTGGCAGTTGACCTTGATGAGCACGACATCATTGTGTTCAATGCACCCATTGGGCCCTCCCCACGGGTGGTCACTATTGGTGCAATAGAGTTTCAATCCATTGTCGGAAAGGAGGCTGAAAAGGATGTCGAGACCCTGATGACGAAGCTCACCGTCATGTATCGGGCATCCGTAGACACCGAAGACTTGAGACTTTTCTCCCTGGAGGGATGCTTCTCTGGGACGAAGGAATCCGCCTATGTAAGCAGCCGCTCCGGTCGCGGCGGCCGCCTTGATAAATGCCCGCCTCGTCACCTCCGGGTTCTTTGCCATTCACCTCCACCTTGACACGTCGAGTGCGAAATAGTCTAAAGGAAATTTCCTGTAAGTCAACAATAGTTTCAAAGAAGTTTCTGAGAAGAATCTCCTATATGATCAGTATCCTTGGGGATGGTTTTGAAACCTTCACGGAGGCGCTCCTGTCCCCTCTCCTCGCAGCGCTCGGGGTGACCCTTTCGGGTTTGGACCTATCAATTGCGAAGCTCTGAGATGTCCATAAGAGTTTGATTTCTAGCGTTTGTGGGTGGCAAATATGTTATGGGTATGAAAGATCAATCGAGAATCCCTTTGAAAATCTCGAATTTCGCACTCCTCCCTAGGCAACTTACTTTTGGTGTTCAGGGGGCATTTTCCGTCCTGGAATATGGAGCGGAAATACGTTCTTGTAAGGTAGATTTCAAAGTTGAAAAGCGACCCCAGGAGTCTGTTCAACCTTACAGCTGATCCTACCTCTCAACCCATTGATATTAAATCGTTAGCTGGATCATTCTTGATTTCACCAACTCCGGCACCTTTATTGCTTCCATTGGTTTGAATCTGATCGAAGGGTAGTCTGGCATGACAGAGGAAAGAAGAAAACACCCGAGAATAAAAGCATCCCATCCCGTCGTTTTTCACACCAATGTGGAGCGAAAACCCCGGCTTGGCTTGACTGTTGACCTCAGTATGGGTGGAACCCAAATCGAGAGCGTTTACAGTTTGACCACTCATGAGGAGCTTGAGCTTGCCATTCACACGGATTTGCTGATCATTGCATGCAAAGGAAAGGTCATGTATGTCTTTGAACCGGACAGCGGCAATGTGAAAGCTGGCATAAGATTTGAGGCACTTTCAGAATATGACAGACTGTATCTAAGGCACTACCTATTCCACATTATGGGACAGCGGATGCTAGAGCCGAGCCTCTTCTTGGTATAACCCCTCCGTCTGAGCAAATCATGACAAAGCCAAGAACATGTCCGGAGTGCGGCTCCAATGGCTGTGCTCGTATAATCTACGGATTCCCTGTAACTACCAGAAAGCTCCTGCAACAATTGCGATCGGACAGAGTCGTTTTGGGTGGTCCGGTGGAAGACGAATACAGCCCCCAATGGAAATGCCTGAATTGTGGGGCTGAATTATACGACAGGAGAACAAAGAAGCTAGCAGGGACGGCTGAGAACGAGAAGAAGAGGGAAAAAGCCTGGCGGTAGGTAAGTTTTAGACCAGACACCCTCCGCGATTGCTGGTGACTGGATCCTGGATCGGTTCAAACCTCCACTAACTCAGAGTTTCCTTGACCGTGCCACAGCCCATATCGAGCTTGCCCGTGCGTTTGAGCTGAGAAGCTACATCTAACTAGGTCAGACGGTCGGGGGGGCACCCTTTTTTTGAGGCCAATCCAATCATTGAATGGAAAGGAGGAAATCGATGGAAAACTTAGGTCAAATTTTGGAGGTGTTTCCTAGTGGGATTGCCCGTATCGTTTTGTTGTCTGTGTTTTTCTCCGGGGTCGTCCTGTGGTTTCTTGTCCCGTTCATGATCTATTCTATATGTTATCGAATCAAAACAATAGAATGGAATATGAATTATATTCTTTCTGGTGATAAGAAAAGAAGCACCAGAAATATCAAAGGGAATTGGAGGGATAGCCTACTCTACTGGGCTATCGCCATCGTGGAAGAGAGGCAGAAAGAGAGGATCAGGCAGCGTGAGAGAAAAATAGAGAGGGTCCTCCCGGTCGGCCAAAGAGGGAGGTGAGATTGGGCAGAGATGTCACAAGGTAAGAGTCAGAACCAGACTTGTCCCCTCCCTTTGTGAGTTATGGTGAAGTCTGATCCAAGGGTCGATCCCCGCGAGGGATGTGTGAGCATCTGAGTGAACTCGATCCATATTGCTTTCCTGAGTTGCAATTGGTTAGTTATAGACTGGGTGAGATCGGAAAGGAGAATCTATGACTGACCAAGAGATCGAGGATATCGTAACAGGAGCGAAAACTATCGCCGTGGTTGGACTGTCCCCGAAAGCGGACCGTCCGAGTTTCCGTGTCGCCTCCTATCTCCAGTCAAAAGGATACAGGATCATTCCGGTTCGGCCTGGAGTGGAGGAAATTCTGGGTGAAAAAGCCTATCCCAGTCTGTCCCACATTCCGTCAGATGTAGAAATCGATGTCGTTGACATCTTCAGGAAATCAGAGGACGTCCCACCGGTCGTTGAAGAAGCCATCAAAACAAATGCAAAGACTGTTTGGATGCAGGAGGGTATCATCAACGAAGAGGCTGCCCAAAAGGCCGAAGCGGCGGGCTTGAGGGTTGTCATGGACCGCTGCATGCTCAAGGAACACCGACGCTTCACTGGTTAGCTGGGGATGAGAGGTCCGACCATGGAGGGAACTTGGATTTGGGACTGGTCGTCTCCCTGATTTCCGTCAATCCTGATCTTTTGGGCGTGCCCGGATCTCGCCAGTCTCCTCTATCGATACCGGATATCCTTCGAGGTTCTCAGGAATCCTCGTATCCAACTCAGGCTTCTTTTCGATGACAAATATCTTTATGCACGGTTTGTCGTCGCAGAGACCCTGGGCCGTTCCGACAACGCCAGGAAGGGACATCAAATCCTTGGTGTGTTCTTTGAGTACCTGTTTGATCGTCTTGGCTGGCATGGTGTTTCCTTCTGTGTAGCCGTTATCTGTCATGTTTGCCAGGGAGCCGCCGCCAAGTCCAATGAGGATCAGGCCAATGGCGGCGAGCATCAGAAATTTTCTGGAAAAGGCCGTATAAGCCGCTTTTCTTCTTTGATTGACCACCCTATTAATTCCCAAAGAATTATACACCCCAGTAAAGAGAAAGGGAAAGAGCGCTTATCGTTCTTTCCCTCTTTCGCTTACTCGACGATCTAGACAACGGCAATAACCAGCACTAATTACCATCTACGGTCACATCAAACATGTCCATTACGAATTGGATCGGATTGGCAATGGTGATCGTTGGACTCCCTGCGAACAATAGGCCGACGGGCCTCCGTTGATCGCTTCCTTTCTCGATCACGATGAGAGATCCTGAATCGCCAGGAGCGCTGAAATTGCCAGGTGTTCCGATGATTTGGCCAACAAAGAGCGCAATACCAGATTCGTAACTGACCAGGACGCTCGCATTGATTGCGTAAACTCTACCTTTGGTAAGTGACGTGGTTCGGCCGTATTTCATGACCCTCTGGCCGATTCGCGCCGAAACAGGGCTTGATCTGGGTGTTTCGTACCCGTCGGATGGGGTGGCATTGTCCAAGAGATCCGTGGAAGTCAGAGCAATTGCCGCATCGATAAAGTTGAAACCGCCAAAGTCAATCGGCTGAAAATCAGCGAGGGTGCCGATCGCGTCATCCGGGTCAACGCCCCCGTCATAGGATCCCGGCTGGAGAACAGGATCGCCTCCGCTGGCCCTATTCTCATCGGCGTAGACGTGGTTATTGCTCGAGGCGTAAACATTTCCGTAATCATCCGTCACCCTGCATCCGATCGTACCGGCGGTAATGCTCGGGTGGCCCGTTGAAACGCCGATCGGCACGGGTCTAGGGAACCGACTCGTTGGGTCAACCTTGTTCATGTGAAAAAAAGGGTCGGGGGTTCTTCGACGGTCTGGAACCGTGAGGAGGAGCTATTCTGACGCCTCTAGCTGCCTCTGAAGGAAGGATACAAACCGAATCAGGACGATCCTTTCCTGGTCTTCAATGTCTTCAATTGAGATGCCCAAATCAAAACCGTCGTCTTTGGCAGGCGTTACATGGATCACTTTTCCTTTGAAAGTGACCAGGTTGTTCCCAAGGGCCAGGGTGATATCGAGTATCTCTCCGAAGTCTGCTGCAGCACTGCTCTGGAGCATCACCCCCCTCAGACTCAAGTTCACTAATTTTGAAATTCTCTGCTCACATGGGATTCCATACTGGTCATACCGAGTGTAGGTGGCCGGGTAGTTTAGTTTCAACCTATCCAGATTTCTTCTGTCTGGAATTCTGAGGTCCGCTTGTACAGGTCCATCTTGCATGCGAAAAGCCTTCCCCATTATCCTTACGTGTTGACATATAACGCATTGAAAACACAATCAAATATTATGTCTATTATAGCCGCTGAACCGGTCGTGTCAAGCAGAAAGCGCAGAAACAGACGAGAATCCAAGAACCGGGGATGAGGGTTAAAGAGAAAGAGATTTCGCTCGGCCCTTGCTTTTTTGCGTCATGACGTCAAGTCTTTACAGGGTCTTGCCCTTGTCATTTGGGGCCTGGGGCAAGAAGCGGTTTGAATGGGAGGCCTGATCGATTCAGACGTTTGGCCCGGTCAAGGATCTCTCGGCGGGGTTTTCTTCTTGGACTGGAGAAATGGTGATTAGAGACTGGCTATCAGAAGGAGTGATTTCAATTTGAACCTTTTTTCTTGTACTCATTCTTTCAGACTCGAGTCGAAGCTGACTCACCGTCGTTTCGCCCTCGGGAAGCCTGAAATAGACAAAGCCATGAATTCTGCTTTTGGGGGGGATGATGAGGTGGTCTGGAATCTCCTTGCGCTGCCAGTCAGCTTCCATCTTCCGATTTGCCCGTTTGGCAGAGATGTAAGAGAGAGCTCCAACCCATATGGAAATAATACTGAGTGCTGCAAGACGGCCAAATGCATCGATCTTGAATTTTTCAAACATGGCTTTACTACTGACGGGCCTATAGATGACGCCATTTTCATCAATGAGTTCGATTTTATCTCGATTAATGCGGACGTTTTCGTCCGTGTCGTTCCTGACAATCAAGTTGACGGGAACGAACCCCTCCCGGGTCACGTCTCTTTGAAATCCATGTTTGGCTTCCTCTGCTGAATCATAGGGATCAAGGGCGACAGATATGCCCTCAGCTGTCCTCACGCTCGAGTACTCGCCGACTGGGCGGACATCAATTTTTGTTTGCTTGTAGGTTGCACAGCCCGCAGCCTCAAGCAGGAGAACGACGATGAGAATAAAGGATATCTTTTTCAAGCGCATGATAGCTCTCTTCTCATGAATCGTGCCAAGGTAAGCAGTTGGCGCAAAGCCGCGTCAAACAACACGAATTCCAATTCAGAGACAACCGATAACACCTCTTTGTTGTCGCAAATTGTTACCCCTTTGACTCCATTTCACAGACGTGTAAGACCAGCGTGGGTAAAGAGGATAAGGGGAGGAGGTCGTTCTTGATTTGAGAGAAGATGCCCCAATAGGAGCCAAGTGCCCGATGTGTAATCCGTTTTTCGACACGGACTAAATGTCCACCACGGTGGGCACTCATTCGCGACTTCTGGTGCATGTCGTCGTTTTCGGAACCTTTGGCTTCGAGGTGTACGATCTAGGAGCTCTACCGATTGGATCGCCCTGTATATTTCTCCTATTCATAGGGACAGGCAACCACACAATTTCCTTGACTTCCCCAGAATATTTGCTTTAATTGGTTAAACTTGGCCAGCGCCAGAGGGATGCTGTGGATAGAAGAAACCACCCTCGATTCGACGTGTCTAATCCAGTCCTTTACCGTCCTGATACGTACCCCAGACCCAAGGTCGCTTCGACTTCTAACCTTAGCCTTGGAGGAATGAAACTCAAAATCCCATACAGTCTAATGGCGGGTGAGGGGCTTGATGTCTCTATCGCTGTTCATCCGCACGTAATCAATTGCCGGGGGAAGGTCGTCTATGTTTCACAGTTGACAGAAAGGACGATGGAAGCGGGAATAAGATTTGAGGAAATTTCTCCACGTGACAGCCGGTACCTGAAACTATACTTCTTGCAACTCATGGAACGACGTGCGTCAGAGTTGTCGAAGTCCTTCCAATCAAAGACCCTTCATTGAGAGAAAACCCGAACATTTGGAATTAATTCAGAACTCCCCTGACTCTTACCGTGTGCGGTGGAGGGATGGCACAAGCTTGAAAAACGTCAGGTTGCCAACTTCAAGGATGCCGAATTCCACGATGTCCTGGATCTCAGGTTTTCCAAATTCTCAGAACATGCAAATTTCAGGAACACAATCATTAAACGGGTTAACTTCCATAATGCGAGAAGCCCGATCATCAAAAAAGGCGGCATGGATTTCAGAAAATCCATGATTTCAGAGGCTCATTTTCAAGACATCATTTTTGAAAATGAGGCTGATTTCTCTGATGTGGTATTCGGCGTGACTGATCCCCCCTTGGCCGTGCTCTTCAAATACATCACCTTTGAAGATGACGCCAATTTCTTTCGAGCCAAGTTTCGTGGCGACACGGCTTTTCAAAACCTCAATTTCAAGGAAGATGCTAATTTCACAGAAGCTGATTTCAACGGTTTGAGGGCGTTGGCCCTATCCTACGTCAACTTTGACAAGCTGGTCATGAGATTGAGACAGCTCCCCGGATCAAAGGTTTGGATCAACAATCTGGATGCCAGAATAAGGAGTTTTGATGAAAAAAGAGCGAGAGCAAAACCGGAGAGTGAGGCCGGTGAGACACTGGAATCCTCTTCTCAGGCATTGCGGGACCTTGAGACGAAATTTCGTAATCAGAATCAGCTCAGCGATGCCAATGAAGCCTGCTATCATATGAAGACTGCGGAATTGAGCGAACAGAGGGATGAAAAGTTCTTTTGGCAGTGGTTCCCAAAGCAGTTCCCCTGGATAGTCTGGGGTGTCACCTGCGGATACGGGACGCGAATCTACCGAATCGTCGTCTGGTGCATCCTTTTTCATCTGTTTGTCACTGCAATCTACACGATTAGGGGCGACCTGAGGAGGCTACCTCATCCAGAAACCAAAAAAGAGTTTGTGTTCAAACAGAGGCTCTTTGATTTCCCCGAACAGTACCTGACCGCAAAGAGCAGTGAGAGCGTGAAGAGTCACCCGGTTCCCAGATTTCTCAATGCTTTCCGATTCAGCTCAGTCGTGCTTTTGAAGATTGGTTACAGAGATACGACGATTTCCGGACAAATTGCACGGATTGACTACAAATGGATCGTCTGGACAGAGTGGCTCATAGGATTCTACCTGCTCGCGTCCTTGGCTGTTACCCTCTCCAATACGGTTCCTGTTGTAAATCGGCTCATAACCGGAGTTTTCTAGCGGGAAAACAAGCACTTAGATCGATTAAAGACGGAAAAAGAAACTGAATCTTAGATCAAGGTGGAATAGTCCTTCTGGAACAAACGACTGACATCTTCCCATATTTCCCATACCCATGATCCTCCTCCCCGATCAGATCGACTCATCGTTGTTTTCTTCTCATGCCCGACGTTGTCCCATGAATCCATACGAGGCCGGACGAAACAACTCTAGGAGAATCCTTGAGTGGGGGAGGTTTCTTCCAGGTATTCAGGGGAACCCTCTGGAAGAGCCTCGGACCAGGTTATGGTAGCCCAAAAAGGGTGTTCTGGGGGCGATTAGGCCTACAGAATGGATTTCAGTTTTAGATTACCTTTGCCGATATAGAAAAAGAATGGGAAAGTATTCCTGGTCATCTTATCTGAAGGTTAGATCGGTCGATGAGTGACATTCGTGAAAGAAAAGAACCGAGAGCTGAGGCGGTCATGGCAGGGGAAACATATAGGTTAGTCTTTCTTGGCCTGATTGACGATCTCCCAGAGACAAAGGAAAAATTCAGACAGAACGTAACAAAGTTGTTCAAGATCGCGGGGCCGCAGGTCGACAAACTCCTAACCAAATCGCCTGTCGTCATAAAGAAGAATCTGGCCAAACAGAAGGCCGATTCAATCGCAAAAAAGCTGGAGCTGATCGGGGGAAATGTTCGTGTGAAGCCCGATGAACCAGCTCAAACTGAGAGTCAGCGAATCGTTCGAAAAGAAAGGGCGGCCGCTAAGTTCGCCATTTACATAAATAAGATTGAAAGTGAAGACGCGAAGCATGGAATCGCCAAATACCTGGATAGCGTCCTGGAGATCACCTACATCGACATAAGAAACGAATTATTAAAGGATATTCCCGCCGTATTACCTGCTGAGTTTCAAACCGAAGAGGCAAAAAAAATAAGAGACGAATTGGAAAAGCTTGGCTCGAGAGCGTCGATAGGCAAAATAAGACAGGATTATGATGAATACCACAAGACTCCGTCCCGGACCAATAAACGAGAGATCGCCATACTCGCAGGTATCCTGGTTCTAGTGGTATTTGGGTTCATTTTTCTAATAAGTGCCTTAAAACATGAAGAAAGTGGATTGGAGACAACAAGCGTGAGAATCGACGAAGAGATATTGAACTCTCGGGATGAGCAGGCTGAAAGTGCGGCCAGCATGCCGCTCGCCAAAGAGGTTGTTAGAGCCCTCCAGGAGCTCCATTCTCGATATAAACAAGACATTTCATACGATGAGTATATGGAGATATTGCGAGACACGAGGTCTGAGGTTAATTCTTATTTGAAAAGCGAGGAAGCCGAAAACAGAGTTCAAATAGCAACCTCAATACTCAACGTTCTGATTCATTATCAAAATGTGGAAGAGATTTGGAAGTACAAAAACAAGTACAATACGAGTTATGTCCGGAAAAACCGAAATGACATACAATCGTATTTGAGGCGGTATCCTAACGCAAGCAAACCCTTGAGCGAGGGCGGGGCAATTGATAATCTGCCCGGAGGGGAAGAGATTCTCCGCATCGATGCGGTGGTTTCGATTGCAATGGAACAAGCAGGGGACGAGTTGAGGGGGCTTTCAAAAGTCCTGGAGTTGCCCCTGCCGATTTATTAAATCACGAGAAAACAGAATTTCCAGGGGGAAATAGAGTCTTCCTTGTTTACTCCGCTGCTCTAAATCCGTCCTAGCCACCATCCAGTTTGAATCGGTCCAGACCCAACCCGTTTTTCGTACGACCAACTTCATTTTAGATATCTTCTCTGGAGGTATGCCATGATCTCATCGACTGATCTTTCAACAGGCTTCTCGGATGCATCGATCCTCAGTTCCGGTTTCGTCGGTACCTCGTACGGATCATCTACCCCTGTGAAACACCTAATCTCCCCCTTCCTCGCCTTTTTGTAAAGGCCTTTGCTATCCCGCCTCTCACATACCTCGAGCGGAGTTGCCATAAAGACCTCGACGAAATTCTTGCAGAGCCCCCTGACAAAATCCCGTGACCCTTGATAGGGAGATATGAAGGATGCGACGACGATGATCCCGTTTTTTTCGAGAATGCTTGCCAACAAACCTACCCGCTGGATGTGAGTGTTTCTCTCTTCCTTTGAGAATCCAGTTTTAGGAAACAGATTTCTGACTTTATCGCCGTCCAGTCGCTCCACCTTGAAACCACCCTTGGACAACCTCTTGCCAACCGCGTCTGCCAGAGTCGTTTTCCCTGAATCTGGAAGCCCAGTGAACCATAAGATAAAGGGGGCGACTTCCTTTTTGCCGAATCTGATACTGTCCCAGGTCCGTTCATGGAGAAAATAGATGAGCATCTTGAGAACGACCTCAAGACCACCGATTGCTAGGGCGATTTTCAGGGTTCCTGTGAATACATACACCAGTGCCATGGTGGTGGTAGTGGCCCAAAACCGCCAGGAGATAGCCTTCAGAGCTGATCTGAGGTGACTTTCTTTAAACATTATTCATTACCTTGAAGAATCTTCGCCTTTCCCGAAATGCAAGATGTGCACCAGACGCCTCAAGACGATCCCTTGTGTCACTCGCCGCGGTTAAAGCTGCAATAGAGACCTCCTATTGATTTTAAATGAAAGCATTGGATTATGTAATAGGCCACCCGTCATTTTCAAACAGAACCCCTTGGGTTTAAAATCCTCGATGTTAATTCGTGTGACTTATTGTAAATACAAGAAAAAGAACGTTTTTTTTTCTTGACAATAACTCCTACCTTGCTAAACTAGACCATCTTCGGAGTCCAGCGACCCCTGGAAATTGAATTGTGTTTAGGGAGGGTAAGGCAATGAACGTCGAAGCCAGAATTCCTGAAAGACGAAGTGCCGCCCGATTGAAGATGATTTACCCCGCAATTTACACTCGGTATGACGATAAGGGGCGGGCATGGGACGAAAAACCCTCAAGATCCACGAACCTCTCAATTGGGGGAATGAGATTGGAAACCAGCTTTCCCGTCAATCCCAAAGAAGTGCTCCATATCGAGGTCGCCATTAGGAACAGTCTGGTCAACTTCACGGGAGAGGTCATCTATGTGAATCATTCTCGGGAAAAGGGTTTCGAACTTGGGGTGTCAATCAGGGAGATCAAAAATCTGGACAGGATCGCCCTGGATCAGCTCCAATTTCTGGTCGAAGGCTCAACAGAAATTGAAGACGACAAAATGATCATACAGATGGGACACATCATATGTCCCAACTGTCGGAGGCAGATCGCAAGTCTTGCCAGGATCAAAGACATGGCAAACTACTGCGAGGAGTTTTTCAGCCTGTGCGCCTGCGGACAGCGGTTTGAAATCAAGGTTTCTTCCTCCGGCAGTGCCAGTCTCTCCTTTCCTGACAAGCATATAGAACTCATCTGCTGAAGAATCGCAGATGTAAACCTGTCGCGTTGACCACCGATCCAGCTCAACTGACGAGCTTCCCGACTTCATTGAGTCACGGCCACCACGGACGAGTGACAATTCTTGAGAGGCGGATAAGGGCTGCCCAGTTTACTTGCCGTTGAACCGGCGGTGACGATTCGCCTTTTTTGACAAATACTGTCGCCAAAAAGGAATCTGCGAGGAGCTCGAATGCGCACCTCCGTGGCTAGCTCTCGGCGAGAGAATTGAAAATCTCCGTCTCAGGGGTTTATATTGATACTAAGAGTAGGGTCCGAAAATCGGAATAGAAGGAGGTGCATCACATGGAAAAGTATCTCTATGAGACGTTCAAGGCTAAGCCATCCGCCTTCGATGTGGATTTCACCAACTTTCTAAACGAAAAAAACCGTAACGGATGGGAGTATCAGAATTGCTTCTTTTGCCATGATGAAGACATGAGTTATGCCTCTTGCATCTTCAAGCGGCATTGATGGGACAAATGTGACTCTGACGAGCCCGGTTGCGCCGGGCTTTTTTGTGGGTGAGAGTCGGTTGCCTTTGCCACTGAATTGCAAACGGCCGAATCATCGATTCGATCGGCCGACCTTTCTTGACGTCAGATGGAAGGGAGTAAGGGTAAGGGGGATCCTCGGAAGAGGCTGAACCATGCGTGAAATAGTTGACCGACGCCAAACAGAACGAGGCGAAATCCAGCTTCAAAGACAGGGCGGGGCAGTCTATGAGATTATCTATAACGGTATTTTTCTGATGGCCTCCTATAATGATTATTCTGAAAGAATTCTTGCCAGGACTGTTCTTGAGCGCCTTCCACCCAAGGTCGGAGGATATCAGATCCTCATCGGAGGACTCGGGATGGGATTCACCCTTCAAGAGGTTCTCTCCTGGCCTCAGGTTTCTCGCACTGTGGTGATTGAGATTGAAAAGGCAGTCGTCGATTGGAACCGGAGCCACCTGGCTCAATTAAATGGTGACGCCCTGAAAGACCCACGGACGGTTGTAATTCAATGCGATCTCTTCGACTTTCTCTACCAGGTGTCAGAACAATTCGATGCGGTGCTCATCGACGTGGACAACGGTCCGAACTGGCTCGCTTTGGAGAAGAATAAGAGGCTTTACAGCAGCAAGACACTTCGAAGAATCAAGAGCGTGCTCACATCGGACGGTGTTTTTGCGACCTGGTCGGCCCAGAGGGACAATGCGTACCTGGAGAAACTGAGCACCCTTTTTGATCGAGCAGAAGAAATCAGCGTCGAGGAGGCGTCTCCTCCACTGGGGGAGAGTCTGATTTACGTCGGAATGACCGGATCCTGAATCGTCCCTGACCTTACGATCCCCGGTCCCTGTCGATGCCGCGATGGGAGAGAGAGACGTCCCACCGGGCGGGTTTCGATCCTATATTTGACATTTCACCGCAAGGCGGTCTAGAATTATTACAAATCCAGGAGGGACAGAATGGACCCTTTTTTCAGCGCCTTTCGGGAAGTGGTTAGGGCCATCAATTCGCCTTTCGAGCTAAACCAAGTTCTCGATACGATAACCCGGACTGTGAAAAAGGCATTGAATGTCAAGGGTAGTTCCCTGATGCTTCTCGACGAAAAGAAAAACACCCTCAGGGTCGTTTCCACGTGTGGGTTAAGCGACGAGTTTCTAAAGAAGGGGCCGATTGCGGCAAATGGAGTCATACAGGACACCTTGTTTGGTGGTGATCATTACGTCAAGTCTGACGTTGCCGCTGATAAGCGCATTCAGTACCCTGAAGCCTGTAGAAAGGAAGGGATTGTTTCAATTTGCACTTTCCCAATTTCTGTACGGAACAGTTTAATTGGCGTTCTCCGGCTCTACACCGATCTGAGTCGAGAATTTACCGACGATGAGATTGAGTTTGTGGAGGCCATTGCCGAGCAGAGCGGGATCGCCATTGACCACGCTCTAAAGTACGAGCACCTTAAAAAGAAGCAATCGATGCTTCGGCTTGAGTCGATCGATGTTGGTGGCAGGAGAAAATTCGTCCTGATGAGGCATAAAGAGGGTTAGACGGGTCGGTTTTTCCCAATTACAAACGATACGGTCAGCCTGTCCCCTTCCATTCAGTCGGCAGAGCTTCCCAGTTGCCAGGAATCAAATGCTTTTCGGCCCGCCGAAAATCGAGACTAGTAGGAAAATAATCACGGTCTGGATTATCCAACCGATCAGGCACACACCCACGGCACGAAAGGTGCTCTTATAGTCGAGCGCTTGCCTGACCGCTATCACCATGGCTATGAGCATCCAAATCCCGGCAACTAGATAGACCAACGGTCCGATCCCTGGGATAATACCTAGCACGCGAATAAGGCCGGGGGAACTCGAAAAGCCAATGGTTCGCAGGAGTTCACCCGGATCTGCCTTGGTCTGCGGCTCGGGGAGGAGTTTCGTACCGATGAAGTAGGTGAGGTAGGCCCAGAGATACCACCCACCAAGGGCAAATAGTGTTCCCATGAGAATCCCGCCAAAGCCTCCACTTGTCAACGTGCCGATTCCTGCCGCTACGGACGAGAGAATTACCACCCCCATGGCCTGTCCCATGGCTACTTTGTCCGCTTCAACCTCCTCATAGAGAGTAACGTCGAGCTTGGCGGCGCGGACAATCCGATCCTTGAAGCTACTCATAGTCTCCTCCGTTTAGTCTGAACAGCGTCCCTGTGATTGGAAGAAAGAGATCTAGACCTCCTTCTTCCCAACCGAACGGGCGTGAACACTTCTTTATATGAGTCGCCAAGCCAGTTAAATCAAATCCATCAGGGAAGTCAAGGGAAATATTACCGGAGCCCTGTCAACCTGGTAGAGGGGGCGTGAATTCTCTGTAGCAAAAGGGGGTTCCATGTGGCAATATAAGATGGAGAAATCAGACAAGCTCCTATGAGACTGATCTGTCATCGTTGCGAATCCGTTGAGCCGTGGCCAACTGACCGGTGGGAATGCCCCTGCGGCGCCCCGCGGGAGATGATCGGCCTCGCGCCTTTTGCCCCGGATGCGGTGGACCCTCGAGAGCCCGGCCTCTGGCGATATCGGGCCATGCTCCCCCCCCTTCCCGCAACTGGCCCCGTTACACTCGGTGAGGGATTTACGCCCCTAATCTCTGGCATCTGGGAGGGACTGAGTGTTTACTGGAAACTTGAATACCTCAACCCGACCGGTGCGTTCAAGGACCGTGGGACTGCTCTGGTCGTGAATGATATGGTTTCTCGAAAGGTGGACAAGGTTGTTGAGGATTCATCGGGAAATGCGGGCGCGTCTCTTGCGGCCTACGCTGCCCGAGCTGGCGTCCAGGCGCGGATCTATGTGCCTGAACATGCAAGTCCTGCCAAAAAGGCGCAGATCGCAGTCTACGGGGCCGAACTCGTGTCGGTTTCGGGTCCTCGAATCGAGGCCACTCGTGCCGCCGAGGAGGCAACCACAGAAGGCGTGGTCTATGCGAGCCACGTCTGGCACCCTCTGACACTTATCGGCATGACCACCATCGCATGGGAAGTTTGGGAACAACTGGGAGGCCGTGCACCTGACTGGTTCATTAGCCCCGTGGGGCAAGGCACGCTTCTACTCGGTGCGTGGCGAGGCTTTCAAACATTGGCAGCATCGGGACTCATCGAGCGTTTACCGAGGCTCGTGGCTGCCCAGGCGGAGCGCTGCGCTCCTATCGCCGAAGCGATGTGTGGCGGGAAGGAGGACGTTGAGGGTGTGCCCCCCCGGCCGACCATAGCCGAAGGGGTAGCCATTGTAAAGCCCGTTCGAGGCCGAGCCCTGTTGCAAGCGCTGCGCGAAAGCCGGGGTCTTACCCCTGTTGCGACGGAGGACGACATAGTCCAGGCACAGAAAAAACTGGCATCCGTGGGTTTATACGTGGAACCAACCTCGGCAGCAGCCGTGGCCGTGCTGCCTAGTATCAGGCGGCACATCTCATCTGGGGAAACAGTCGTTGTCGCACTGACCGGCTCTGGTTTGAAGAGCCCCGTCACCATGAAATAAAAGCCGTCGGGAGTAACATTGAACACGTCCACCCTGAATCCTAACGGACTGCTGTCCAGATTTGTTTTCTCGGCTTCTATCCGATGAAAGCGGACTTCCATAAAAGCACCAGTTTCTCTTGCCCCCTCTCCCCCACAGGAATCTGCGGGGGAGAGCTCGAGCTCTCAGAGTCCGCAGAGTGAGAAAACTGATGGACCAGGCTTTTGGCCTAATTTTTTGAGAGGAAAAATTAGGCCAGGTGATTTCCTCTGGATTGGCCTCTCACCAATCCAGAGGAAGTTCTCTCTGAGGCTCCGTGTGCTCTGTGAGAAATTCTGGAAAGGTCAAAGTTGCGGCTCAAAAGCTTTTACTGTTGCTGTAAGTTGTCGGTTGTCAGTGGTCAGTTGTAATTATCAATAATGATTCGATTGAAGGTGAAATGCCCTGAGCCCGCTACTTGAATCCCGTGGATCCATATATCTCCTAGTTTTTGCCACAAACCACGGACAACGGACCATGAACAACGACTTTTGGTTGAGAGCTTTCTTTGCCCCTTTCTGGGGAAATGTCTTCGCATTGCCGTCCCTAATTTATAGGAAAGAGGTTTGGACGACACCCTGTCAACCCTTGAGTGATAGTGTGAGGTGGGGGTTAGTTCTTTGGTCTCCTTAACGTCAATGCCCCTGCTGTGCCGAGTAATGAAACGGCCATGGCCAGAAGAAAGGAGAGGGCGAAAGACCCCCTCTGGTCGGCCAGGAATCCTCCAATGGACGGCCCTATGGCCTGGCCGATTCCAAAAAACAGGGTTATAAGACCGAGGCCCGCCGGGGCCAGTCTGGGCCCGACGTAATCTCCCGCAGCAGCGGCCATGATGGTTGGGATAGCCCATGCCGTTAGGCCGAAGAAGACGGCGGAGACATAGAAAGCGGTCGACGAAGGGAAGACTGCGAAGATTCCATAAGCAATCGCAAGCGCTATATAGGCAAGGGCGGCTCCTCCTTTTCTCCCAATAATATCTGAAATCCCTCCCCAAATGAGGCCGCAAAAGATGCTGAGAATCCCGAGAAAGGTGAAAAGCCGGCCCGCCTCGCCACTTGTCCAGCCGATCTCTTTGACCAGGTAGGTGGCAAAGAAGTTAATGTAGATAATGTAAGAGAATCCAAACAAGAAGTAGACGATCCCCAGGTGCCACACCGATGCGATCCTGTAGACCTTGCTCCATTCGAATCCCTTGGCCTTTTGTTTTTCTCCTTCAGCCTCAATGTCCCCCGCACCGATTTGTCTCAACCCAAGTTCGTCAGGTCTATTTCTGATAAAACCATAGGTGACGCCAGCCAGAATGATTACAATCACTCCGAGATAATACCAACAGGACCGCCAGCCTGCCGCGCCATAGGCCGAGAGAATGGGGGGGACGATCAACCCGGAAAGAGCGAATCCGATGCCAATCCCGGCCGTCACGATTCCCGTGGCGAGTCCCCTTTTTTTTGCTGAGAACCAGATCGACCCAAGGGCCATTGCAGGGACGAAAGCCCCGCCATTTCCGAGACCCGTAAGGGTGCGCATGGCGAGTGCGAATTCGTAAGTCCTGGCCAACCCCGTCAGTATCATGGTAATGCCCATTCCAGCCAGAGACAGGCTGATGACAATCCTTGGCCCAAAGCGAGCCGCTAAGAAACCGCCAATTGTGGCAAGAACCAGGTAGCCGATGAAGTTGCCCGCAGCCAAGTTCCCCACCTGCGTGTAGCTCAGGCCGAGCCCGTCGATCATGCTGGGGTTTATCATCGAATAGGCGAATCGTCCGAGACCGTGAGCACCGATGGTTGTCAATAGACCCATCGCAATGACGATCCACCCATAATGGAATCGTCGGTTTGAGCTGCCCTCGGCAGCTGGGCTGTCTTTCGTACGACGTTCTCTAAGCTTTGACATCGGGAATCCCGCCCTTGAATCCAGAGGAATGCTGTCGGCGAGGGGTTCGTGATTTCGAAGTGCCCCCTATTCTAGCAACTCGGGTCGGAAAATCAACAAAAATTCACAGGGTGGATTCACCTTGACATCCTCACGAAATTTGCTTTAATTGGCTGGGAGTTCACGTCTTAGCTAGTTCAGTCAGGGAAAATAGACGACCAGCTAGGTTTTTTTCGACTGGCTGTGCGCGAGCGCTCTGGAATGATTTGAAGAACCGAAACTCCAAGACCGGTGGTGAGGTTTCGGAATTGATAACTGGTCCCGCAAGGTCCAGGGAAATTCGGAGGCCGTCGGTTGGCTGCGGTGACAGGGAGTGACGGAAAGGAAGCGTGCGGGATGATTGATCTGGACGTGAGACAGGAACAACTAGAGAAAACAATCACTCGGGCCCGGGAGAAAAACATTCTCATTCCGACTTTTGAGGAACAGAAGCATCCTGAAACCATAAGTGAGAAGGTACAAAACCGGTTAAAGAAAATAGGGCTTTGGGAAATCGACCCGTTGAATCTGTTTCGCATAAGCTGGAAGAATGAACCCACCGTTGATGGTGGTCTTTATGGAAAAGTGAATTACATAGAAATTCCATCCTTGCTGACAGGGGTGAAATCGCGAATTTATGGGCTTGTGGGGAAATGGTATCCAACCGGCTCGCACAAAGTAGGGGCGACTTTTGGATGCCTGGTCCCCCAGCTGGTGACTGGGAACTTCGATCCGGCAAATCAACGAGCGGTCTGGCCATCTACAGGCAATTTTTGCCGCGGAGGCGCGTATACCTCGGCCCTGCTTGGATGTGAATCGACCGCTATCTTGCCTGAGGAAATGAGTCGAGAGCGTTTTGATTGGCTAAGCAAAGTCGCGGGGGAGGTGATCGCTACGCCTGGATCTGAATCGAACGTCAAGGAGATCTACGACAAGTGCCGGGAACTTCGCACCACACGAAAAGATGTTGTGATTTTTAACCAGTTCGAGGAATTTGGCAATTACCTCTGGCATTATACGGTAACTGGGCAGGCGATCGAAGAAGTCTTGAAAGAGAAGCTTTCAGCTCTCGATCGCTTTGCCGGAATCGTTATCGCAAGCGGCTCTGCGGGAACACTCGCATGCGGAGACTATCTGAAAGAGAAGTATCCCCGCAGTAGAATCGCTGTGGCAGAGGCCTTACAATGTCCCACACTGTTAATGAATGGGTATGGCGCACATCGGATTGAGGGGATCGGTGACAAACATGTGCCCTGGATCCACAACGTAAGAAATACCGATATGGTCATCGCCGTCGATGATGCTTCCTGCGTAAACCTCATTCGTCTCTTCAACGAACCCTGTGGCCAGGAATATTTGGCCAGTCTTGGACTGTCGGATGAGGGGATAAAGATGCTCCCCCTTTTGGGCATGTCAGGAGTTAGCAATCTGATCGCCGCGATCAAATTTGCCCGGTATTACGAGCTTACAGACAGAGACGTGATCTTTACGGTATTCACAGATTCCATGGAGTTTTATGGCAGCCGTCTCGTAGAACTGGGTGAGAGATTTGGAGAATATACTCGAGATGACGCGGTCCAACATTTTCACCGCTATCTCATGGGTGTCGCCGTCGACTCCATGCTGGAATTGTCTCACTATGACCGCAAACGAATTCACAACCTAAAATACTTCACCTGGGTTGAGCAGCAAGGAAAGGATGTTGCGGCCCTGGATGCTCAGTGGAACGATTACCCCCATTATTGGGTCGCAATAGGCGGTCAACAAGCCGAAATCGACGACCTAATCCAAGAGTTCAATACCAAGACCGGGCTCTTACAGGATCTGGGCTAAACAGTATTGCCACGGCTGCTCATGGGAATTCTTGAAGAATCGGATAAATGCAAACCGTTTCTATGGTAAACTATCTAGGTTGCTTATCGCCCTTTTGCCGAGTGTGACTCGACCGAGCCATTCCATTCAGCCCATTGGTGGAGAAACACGGAAACAGACATCTCCATGAAGGTCAGGGGTATGAGAAGGTTAGGATTATTCTTCCTCGTGACGGCACTCTCCTTTTTGAGCCTGGGGTCAACCCCCCTGGAGAAGACTGATTCTCCTGATGGGACGGTTCGAATACTCCTCTTCTACTCAGGAGAATCTGAAAGTTCGCGAGGAGTAACCGAGGGTCTTCTGCCTGCCCTCAGGGAGGTTTATCCGATAGAGGTTCGTTCCTTTGACGTCGATATCCCCAAAAACTACTCTCTTCTTATGGCACTCGAAAAGAGGTTCGGCACAGAGCGGGGTGCTCTTCCTGTGATCTTTGTGGGGGAGGATGTTATCGCTGGGGAAGAGGAGATCGTCGAGAACCTGGAGTCGATTATCGCAGGATATGAGGTTCTTGGGGGCTCAGAATTTCCGGCCCTTCCCGAGATCGAGACCGCCGGAACTCGCACCTTGAGACACCCCGTGTACCTGGCCTACTTCTATGAACGGGGATGTCCTGAGTGCGATCGAGTCTTCTCTATGCTCACCCACCTAAAGACAAAGTATCCTGACCTCGTGGTGAAGGAGATAAACATCGACACAACCCAAGGGAAACTAGCCAACGAATCGCTGAGTGAACGGATCGGCGTCCCTGAGGCCATACGACTGACCACCCCATCGGTTTTTTTCGCGCAAGACGCTCTGGTTGGAGATGAAATCAGGACGGTCGCACTGGAAGGTTTAATCGAGAAGTATGGGGCCCTTTCCGAGATGGAACCGCCCTGGCAGATCGCTGAAAAGGAGAAGGATCTGGCCCAGGGCCGCATCGTCGAGAGGTTTCGGACCCTCGGGCTTCCGACGGTCCTGGCGGCTGGACTCCTCGATGGCGTCAATCCATGTGCCTTTGCCACCCTGATTTTCTTCGTGTCCTATCTTACGGTCGTCGGACGGGCGCGACGGGAGATACTCGTTGTCGGGTTTGCCTTCTCCCTTTCTATATTCGTGACCTATTTCGTGGTGGGCCTTGGACTGCTAAAAGTGGTGCAGTCACTGTCCGTGGTGCCCATTGTGGCGAGGATCATATACCTGGGTGCGATCGGGCTTGCTTTTGTTCTGGGAATTCTCAGCCTATACGACTACGTTGTCTGCCGGAAGGGGAGACTCACGGCCATGGTGCTTCAGATGCCTGCCTTCCTGAAGAGTCGCGTCCGCGGGGTGATTCGGAAGGAGGTGAGGGTGAATCGTTACATTCTCGCTGCTATCGCCACGGGATTCGTCGTCTCGATTCTGGAGCTCGCCTGCACTGGTCAGGTTTACCTTCCCACAATTCTCTTCGTGTCGAAGGCCCAGGAATTCAGAGCAACGGCTATCGGGTATTTAGCAGCCTACAACCTGATGTTCATTATTCCCCTTTTGGTTGTTTTCTATCTGGTCTACCTCGGCATCGGCTCGGAGAAGCTCACGGTCTTATTTCAGAGGCATGTGTCGTCGGTGAAGCTCGCAACAGCTCTGCTTTTCTTCACCCTGGCCGGTGTTTTGGCTCTCAGCCTTCTGTAACCACCCTAAGTGTCCGAGAGCATGGAAGTGTGAACGGCACGGTACCGTTAGAGCACATGTGAAAGCCCCAGTGTCTTTAATGGACAGGCACCGCGATCCTACCGAGAAGCGACGTTTGAACAAATACTCGAAAGAAAGGGGGGCCGTGTTGAATATGAAAATCAAAGAAATCAGGTTAGAGGAACTGAATCCTGAGAAATTCATCACAGAAAAGGTTGCGGAGATTCGATCGATCGTTGGTGATGGCTTGGCGGTCAATGCCCTGTCCGGGGGTGTCGACTCATCTGCAGTAACCCTCCTTGGTCATAGAGCGCTGGGTGATCGTTTCAAAACCTATTTCATTGACAGTGGCCTGATGAGAGAGGGAGAACCCGAACATACCGTCTCATTATTCAACGATATTGGAGTTACCGTTGAACTGGTCCATGCTGAAGATACCTTTTTTGGGGCATTGAGTGGTCGAACGGACCCAGAAGAGAAGAGGGAGGCGATTACGCAGGCGTTCTATCGGGACGTCTTTGGTCGGTTGGTGAGAGAGACAGATGCGACCCATCTCCTCCATGGCACAAATTACACGGACGTGGAAGAGACTGTTGCGGGAATCAAGAGACAGCACAATATTCTGGAGCAAATCGGAATCGATCCACAAAAAGCGTATGGATACAAGGTCATAGAGCCGCTCATCCAACTTCGGAAATCGGCCGTCAGAAAAATCGCCATATCCCTTGGTCTCCCCGAAGAGATTTGCAACCGTCCACCGTTTCCCGGACCCGCTCTGGCTGCACGGGTCATCGGGGAGGTGACACCCAAGCGAGTCAAAATTGTGAGAATGGCGACTCAGATTGTCGAGGACCAACTATCCAGTACCGGAGCATTTCAGTATTTGGCGATTCTCCATGAGGATCGAGTGACCGGGGTGAGGGAAGGAAAGCGGGATTATGGATTACAGATTGAGGTCAGGTGTTGGGAGAGCACAGATGCGAAGATCGGATCTCCCACGAGGCTTTCATACGATCTATTGGATCCCCTCGCAGAAAGACTGACGACCGAGGTGCCCGGCGTTGTCAGTGTGACCTACAACATCACCAAGAAACCGCCTTCAACCATAGAAGCAATTTAGCACAGAGCGACGCTCCCTACCTACTTTTTGTGAAATCACAAGAGACTCGGTTTGGAATCCATTCGACGGTAGAAACTCGAATAACTGGAGGTGAACGGAAATGACAGTGAATCCAGGCCAAGAAAGGTTCAGCCAATGGTTAGAAAAAAGCAAATTGTGGGTGGGAAGTCTCGTCTTATTCGTTGGATTTCTTGTCGGCGTTGGCATCATCTAAGTCAGGCCCTCCCTTGTTGGAATTGGCGTGATGGGAATCTGGATTCTCCTCACCATGCTGATCGCGGGGAATATCCTTTCAAAGAGACGCGATCTATCGAGTGCAGAAGCCAGAAGATCCATAGCGGTTTCAGTCATGTCGGTATTCTTCGGGTTACTGGCCTTTGGAAGTAATGTCAAAGTCGGAGACAGCGTCATCCAGCCTATTCTCGAGAACTTCTGGTGGATTGTTATTACGGTAATTGGCTTTTACTTCGGTGGAAGATCGGCAGAAAAGATCGTCGAGAACATCAGCAAGAAATGGACCGAACAGCGGGGGAGAAAGTAGACCTCGCCAGCCGGTCTTATCGGTCTAGGCCTTTGGGGTCCAGATAGAATCTTATCTCCTAGAGAAAAGAATCGATCAACTTTTCGACCTTCGACATATCGGGCCGCCTCTTGACAAGGGGCCCATCTTTCAGGACCGGTGACTGTTTTTCGTAGCTCACTGTTTCAGGATTTCGGTAGAAAATCCCGATGGGGATCTTTTCTCCCCATTCCCTCGATTTATGGATGGCCGCCATCAGGTCAAGAGAGTCGTGCCCCTCTTCGTTCAGATTATAGACGCGTTCCTTGTACCACTTGAAGGTGTGAACGCGATCGTAACTCACGCATGGCTGCAGTACATCCACCAGGGAGAACCCTTGGACTGTGATCGCGTCTTTGACTAGGCCTGCTAGATGCTTCTCATCACCGGCAAAGCCACGAGCGACAAATGGAGCCTCAAGGGCGAGCGCTACGGTCAGGGGATTGAGTGGGGTCAGAAAGACGCCATGAGTTTGAACTTTTGTAACAAAGCCTTTCTCCGTTGTGGGGGAGGCTTGCCCCCGGGTCAAACCGAAGACCTGATTGTTGTGGGTGATCAGGGTCAGGTTGATGTTCCTTCGGACAGTGTGAAGAAAGTGGTTCCCTCCCTCTCCATAGGTGTCCCCGTCTCCGCCGATTACGATAACCGGAAGGTCAACATTTGCAATCCTGATTGCCGTCGCAACAGGCAGCGCCCGGCCGTGCAGCCCATTGAAGAAATTGCACCTCAGGTAATGGGGCAGTTTTGCTGCCTGTCCAATCCCCGAGACCAGAATGACTTCATGGGGTCGCAATTCCAAATCGGCCAGGGCCTTCTTCACGGCGTTGAGTATTGGAAAGTTGCCACAGCCTGGACACCAGGCAATCGGGAAATCATTTTCAAACTCTTTGATTGTCACCGTCATTTTCCCACCACCTCTCTTTTAAAACCATTCACGATTTCCTTGGCCGTGAATGGGCGGCCATCGTATTTTAGGATCAATCCGTCTGGCTTTTTCTGTATCTCCATCTGGATCAGACGCGCTAATTGGCCGGTTGCGTTATTCTCCACGACTCCCCACTTTTGGCCGGCCTTAAGAACCCGTGACATCGACCGAGTTGGGAATGGCCAGAGCTCATTGAGGTGGATCCCCCCAGCCGAAATTCCCTGATGATTCAAGATTTCAATGGCTTCAGCCATGGGCCCATAGGTCGACCCCCATCCGACGAGGAGAAATTTCGCCTCTTTCTTACCTATCCGTTTGGGTGGGCCGAGCTCCCGGGCCAGTCCGTCCATCTTCCGAGCCCGTTTATCGACCATTTGCGTCCTTATTTCGGGATCCTCGGTGATATGGCCGTATTCATCGTGCTCGTGGCTGTCCGCTACAACCTCCAATCCGTATGCAGAGGGAAGCGATCGAGGCGAGACCCCGGATTTCGTTATCTCGTAACGCTTGTATCCTTTCAATGATTTTGCATCCTTTTTGCCCAATAGGTGTCGATCTATGCGGATTTTAGATATGTCAAATCTCGGTTCTGCGAAATAGGAGTCAGCCAGGAATTGATCTGTCAGTATGACCACTGGGACTTGGTACTTTTCTGCCAGATCGAAGGCCTTAATGGTGTCGTAAAAAGCCTCCTGCGCCGTTCCTGGAGCCAGTATGACTCTGGGAAATTCGCCTTGAGAGGCGTTGAGAACAAACAGAAGATCAGCCTGCTCGGTCCGTGTCGGTAGCCCCGTGGCTGGTCCTGGCCGTTGAGCCTCAACGAGTACGAGAGGCGTCTCAGTCACGCCGGCGAGGCCGAAGGCCTCAACCATGAGGCTGAATCCACCGCCGGAGGTTGCTGTCAGAGATCGCAGGCCTCCATAAGATGCGCCGATCGCGAGATTGATGGCAGCTATTTCGTCTTCGGCCTGTTCCACAACCATGGCAAACTCATCGGCCTTTCCGGCTAGATACATCATAATTGAGGTGGAGGGGCTCATGGGATACGCAGAGACAAACTGACAACCTGCAGCCAATGCTCCGATCGCCACGGCCTCATGACCGCTGACGAGCATTCTACGTTTCGATCTCTTGGGGCTCATTCGCAGTTTTTTGAAACGCTCAGCCTTTCTTCCTGCGATTTCGTATCCTGCACGAGCGGCTTTCATGTTTCCCTCAACCATGTCAGCTTTTGCTGCGAAATACTCCTTAAGAAAATCGGTAAGCCTCCGGAACTTCCATCCCAGTATCGCCATCGTGGCCCCGACAGCAACGGAGTTTTCAAAGATTCGATTGCCCCCTTTCTCGAAAGCCAGACGCTCCAAGGGGAGGCCCAGGAATCTGCCATCTTTATCCGGTATCGTACATTTTTCAGAATCGAAAATGACGACTCCAGAGAATGCGAGTTCTTTTAGATGTCGATCAATGCTTTCCTGATTCAGAGCGATAAGTATGTGACAGGGCAGGGCAGGAGCCATGACCGGTCTACTCCCGGCCCGAATCTGAAAGAAATTGTGTCCCCCTCTGATACGAGATTCGTTATCCTGATTGGCGAATACCTCGAAACCTCCTCTCACCAGGATCTTGGCGAGAATAAAGCCGATCGTCTGCATGCCTTGGCCGGCAGCACCGGCAACCATAATACTCAACTCCGTAGCCATTGGAACCTCCTCCGTTTTTGGCTCGGCTGGCCAATCGATCCTCTGAACTTCCGCGGTAGCTTGAGGAGTCAGAACCCGATCAACGTGTCTCTGCCTGCGGCCAACTCCGACTCATTTCAAAGGATGGAGCAGAATCAGAACTTTCCAAAAAACATGATCACCCCAATAACGATAAAGACCGTAGCAGCTCCTTTCTTGAGGATGTTCGGTGGAACCCATTGATGAATCAGGTGTCCAAAAATCACTCCCAGCAGGGTGAGCACAAAAAGGGCCGTGATCGCTCCGAGAAATACCAGGACGGGTTTTGCCGTCTGGGCTGCCATCGTGATGACAGCAAGCTGTGTTTTGTCTCCCAACTCTGCTAAAAAGAGGATACCAAAGGTCGTTCCAAAAACCTTCCAGTCCATCGTCCGTCTCCAATTCTGTGCGGCCAGAGTCTTTTACCCTGGCGAGAGAAGATGCGGTTTTGTCAACTCAACTATGCCCGGGACCTGCGGTCAGGCGAATAGAATGACTATCTATCATACATGAGAGAATAGGCGGCGTCTATGGGTTTTTCAATCAGATTTGAGATTTCAGCAGTCATATCCTGAGGCGTCAGAATTCAGAAGTCGGCAGGCAGAATAGACGCACAGGGAAACAGATGAAGCTGCTTCGGTCATGCAAGCCGGAGGCTGCTAACGCGGTCAGATTGACACGGTCGGTCAATGGTGACAATGGCATGCCCTTTTATCTGACAGGACGTGCGTGAGGTCGTCTCGGGAGAGCACGAGGTTTCGGTTCTGGGATTCCCGATTCTTTCTTTTCTGAGTCGTGACCCCTCCCCCGACCTTGAAATCCTCCTTTCCATGGTTATTTTATTAACAGGAAATGAAAATGCGATCGGGAAAGGAGATTCCTGCAAGGAGGTGTTGGTTATGGCTTTTGAGGTAAAACCATGGAAAGGTTTCAGTGAATTAACGACCCTTCGAGAAGAGATGGACAAAATGTGGAATCGGTTCTTTGGTGGGGAGTGGCCAAGCCTCGAGACATTCCGAGGTGAGTGGACTCCGTCGGTCGATGTGTCTGAGACGAAGGATAGTGTCGTCGTGAGGGCTGAGGTGCCCGGATTAGAGCCGAAAGACATCGACATCTCCCTCTCCAATGATGTCCTGACGATTCGGGGGAAAAAGGAACAAGAAAAAGAAGAAAAAGAAGAAAACTATCACAGGATAGAGCGAAGCTATGGCTCATTTTCACGGTCCATTCGGCTTCCCCGAGAAGTTCAGGGTAACAAGATCAAGGCCAACTATAAGAATGGCGTTCTCAGGATCACCCTACCCAAATCCAAGGAAGCCAAAGAGATCAAGATCAAGGTCGAATAAGCCAAAGGGCTTCCCCTTTCCCGATTGATCGGATTTTTTCATGTCCCAATTCTAATCCCAGTTGGGTTTGTTTTCTTATCTTCAGGCATTTGCGTGTTGTTTAAGGGAGGCGAAAAAAATGGCAAAGGCAATAGGAATTGACTTGGGAACCACCAATTCTGTGGTGGCGGTTATGGAAGGAGGAAAACCGACCGTCATTGCAAATGCTGAGGGTTCAAGAACCACGCCCTCGGTGGTGGCTTTTACAAAAGACGGACAACGCCTTGTTGGACAGATTGCGAGGCGCCAGGCTGTTTTGAATCCAGAAAACACGATCTACTCAGCCAAACGCTTTGTTGGAAGAAAGTTCGATGAGGTCGCTTCAGAAATCGAAAACGTTTCCTACAAGGTGGTCTCGGGCAGAGACGGTGCAGTCCGGTTCGACATCATGGGAAAGCTCAGCGCGCCGGAGGAGATCTCGGCCCAGGTTCTGAGAAAACTTGCCGATGACGCATCGAAATATTTGGGTGAAAAGGTGAAAGACGTGGTCATCACCGTACCGGCCTATTTCAACGATGCTCAGAGGCAGGCAACCAAGGATGCGGGGGCTATCGCAGGGCTCAATGTCCTCAGAATCATTAACGAGCCGACCGCCGCGTCCCTCGCTTATGGCCTCGATAAGAAGAAGAGCGAAAAGGTCCTCGTCTTCGATTTTGGCGGCGGTACCTTTGACGTCTCGATCCTGGAGGTAGGAGAGGGCGTTGTGGAGGTCAAATCCACGAGCGGTGACACTCATCTAGGGGGAGATGACCTTGACAAACGAGTTGTGGACTGGCTCGCCGCAGAATTCAAAAACAGCTTTGGGATCGACCTAAAGCAGGATAAACAAGCCCTTCAACGACTCTATGAGGCCGCGGAGAAAGCCAAATGTGAGCTCTCTAGCACGGTGGAGACATCGATTAACCTGCCCTTTATCACGGCAGACGCTTCTGGCCCAAAGCATCTCGACACGAAGATTACAAGGGCAAAGTTCGAGGAACTGACCCGTGATCTGATCGAGCGATTGGAGGGTCCCTTTGAGCAGGCTGTCGAAGATGCAAAGATGACAGCCAGCGACATCGATGAAGTCGTCCTCGTTGGCGGATCTACCCGGATTCCTGCCGTCCAGGAACTCGTCAAACGCCTTTCGGGCGGGAAAGAGGCAAATCAATCAGTGAATCCGGATGAGGTCGTTGCCGTCGGGGCAGCCGTTCAAGCAGGCGTCCTACAGGGAGAAGTCCAGGATGTGTTGCTTCTCGATGTGACCCCTCTCTCGTTGGGAGTTGAGACGTTGGGTGGGGTGATGACAAAGGTAGTCGATCGGAATACGACCATTCCTGTCCGGCGAAGCCAGGTTTTCACAACAGCTGAGGACAACCAGCCAGCGGTCGATATCCATGTCCTTCAAGGTGAGCGAGAAATGGCCGGAGATAACCGCACCCTGGGAACCTTCAAACTCGACGGGATCTCGCCGGCTCCGAGAGGCGTGCCACAAATAGAGGTTTCCTTTGATATCGACGCCAACGGGATTCTAAACGTCAATGCCAAAGACACGGCTACGGGCAAAGAGCAGAAGATTACTATTTCAGAATCCACCAGTTTAGCTAAAGATGAAATCGACCGAATGGTACAGGAGGCCGAGCTCCACAGCGCTGACGATAAAAAGCGGCGGGACAAGGTCGACACGGCAAACCAGGCAGATAGCCTTGCCTATCAGGTAGAACGGCAACTCCAGGAACTAGGTGATAAAGTTCAGGTTCACGAAAAGGGGCGTTGCGAACAGCTCATCGGTGAAATTCGTCAGGCCATCAAGGAGGATGCGCCGGTGGACCGGTTGCGGTCTCTTATGAGTGACCTCCAACAGGCTGCCCATGGTATGAGTGCAGCGGCCTATCAGCAGACCACGGGGCGGAGATCAACGGATACAACCTCTGCCGCTAGCGAGCGACCCCCTGGAATGGATGAGGATGTGATTGATGCGGAATTCGAGGAGACAGCGTAAGAATTCCACAACGGCAGGGTGGACCGAGGAGTGACATCAATGGATATGAATCGACTAACTGAAAAGACACAAGAAGCCCTTCAGGCAGCCCAAACGATTGGAGCTCGATTTGGTCATCAACAGATCGATCCTGAACACATGCTTCTGGCTTTGTTGGAACAGCGAGACGGGCTGGTGCCAAGACTCCTGACGGCCATGAGCCTCTCGCCTCAGGAGATCAAGGCTTCTGTGGAGAAGCATCTTGCCGGACGTCCACAAGTCTCGGGGGCCGGAGCTGGCCAAATATATATGGGACAGCGGTTGGGCAAGATCCTCGATTCTGCGGAGAAAGAAGCGCGAAAACTCAAGGATGATTACGTCAGTGTGGAGCATCTCCTACTGGCCATGGTCGATGAGGATAGTTCGACTCCAGGGGGCAAGATCCTCTCCAAGGCCGGCCTTTCGAGGGACACCCTCATGAAGGCCCTGGCTTCGGTCCGGGGTCATCAACGGGTTACCAGTCAGACCCCCGAGGACACCTATCAACCATTGGAGCGCTACGGCCGGGATCTGACTGACATGGCGTCGAAGGGAAGGCTCGATCCTGTTATCGGTCGGGACGAAGAGATCCGAAGGATCATTCAAATACTGTCCCGGCGAACGAAGAACAATCCGGTCCTCATCGGAGATCCAGGGGTTGGGAAAACGGCCATCGTCGAAGGACTGGCCCTCAGAATGGTCCGAGGAGACGTGCCGGAGGGATTGAAGAATCGCCGGCTCGTTGGACTCGACATGGGGGCTTTGATTGCCGGGGCCAAGTATCGGGGGGAATTCGAAGAACGGCTCAAGGCGGTTCTCAAAGAGATTCAAGAGTCTGAGGGACATGTCATTCTCTTTATCGATGAACTTCATACGGTGGTCGGTGCGGGAGCCGCCGAAGGGGCCATGGATGCGAGCAATATCCTGAAGCCCATGCTGGCACGGGGGGAATTGCACTGCATTGGGGCAACAACACTGAATGAGTATCGTAAATACGTGGAAAAGGATAAGGCCCTTGAACGAAGATTCCAGACCGTCATGGTCGATCAACCGTCTGTGGAGGACACCATCTCCATTCTCAGGGGGTTGAAAGAACGGTATGAGGTTCACCATGGAGTCCGCATCCAGGACTCGTCACTGGTTGCCGCCGCGGTCCTGAGTGATCGTTACATCTCTGACAGATTTCTTCCGGATAAGGCGATCGATCTTATGGACGAGGCCGCGGCGAGGCTTAGAACTGAGATCGATAGCATGCCTTCCGAGCTCGATGAGATCACGCGGAGAATCATGCAGTTGGAAATCGAACGTGAAGCCTTAAAGAAGGAGAAAGATGCGCCATCCAAGGAGCGACTGAAAAAGCTGGAAAAGGATTTGGCTAATCTGAATGAGCAAGCTGATTCCCTCAAAGCCCAATGGACGACCGAGAAGGAGGGTATCGCGAACCTCCGTTCCTTGAAAAAGGAGATTGAACAGGTCAAGATTCAGATAGACCAGGCTGAAAGGGCCTACGATCTCAATCAGGCGGCCGAACTGAAGTATGGGAAACTTGTGGGTCTCGAGCAGCAGCTCCGGGAACACGAGGGTGAACTGGAAGCCAAGAAAGGGCAAAAGAGTCTGTTGAAGGAAGAGGTCGATGAAGAGGATATTGCCGAGATTGTGAGTCGATGGACAGGCGTTCCGGTGAGCAAGCTCATGGAAGGGGAGCGGGAGAAGCTTCTAAAGCTCGAAGAACAGATTCACAAACGACTGGTGGACCAGAATGAGGCCGTCATTCTCGTCTCCGACGCTATTCTTCGGGCTCGGTCGGGGATCAAGGATCCCAATCGTCCCATTGGAAGCTTCATTTTCCTCGGGCCGACAGGGGTGGGCAAGACAGAGCTGGCTCGGTCCCTTGCCGAATGCCTATTTGACGATGAGCAGGCGATGATTCGAATCGATATGTCCGAATACATGGAGAAGCATACCGTCGCCAGGCTGATTGGCGCCCCTCCAGGTTATGTGGGCTATGAGGAGGGGGGACAGCTCACTGAGGCTGCCCGCCGAAAACCCTATTCGGTGATCCTCTTTGATGAGGTCGAGAAAGCGCACCAGGATGTTTTCAACGTCCTCCTCCAGATCATGGATGACGGTCGTTTGACTGATTCCCATGGACGGGTCGTAGACTTTAAGAACGCGATAATCATTATGACCTCTAACATTGGAAGCCAGTTCATCCTGGATATGGGTAAGGAGGAGAAGGGTTCCTACGAAAGTATGAAAGGCAAGGTCCTTGACGCGCTTCGCCTCCACTTTCGACCCGAGTTCCTCAACCGGGTGGATGATATCGTCGTATTTCGAACCCTCACCGAAGAGCATCTCGAGGCTATTGTAGACATACAGGTTGACCGGCTTCGGAAACGTCTGGAGGATCGGCACCTATCCCTTGAGATTTCCAAAGAAGTAAGAAAACATCTGGCCCGGGTGGGATATGATCCGGTCTACGGTGCACGGCCGCTGAAGCGGGCAATTCAGAGAGAGTTGGAAAACCCAATTGCCAAAGAGATTCTGAAGGGAACGGTCCGAGATAGGAGCCGGGTGAGGGCTGAAATGAAGAACGAGAAAATCGTGTTTCAGACAGAAGCCATCGAGGAAAAAAGAGAATCCACTGTTAGCGCAGCCGGAGCTCCCTCGTCGTAAGGTCTTCCTGGAAGGAGGAATCCGATGCACCGAAGAGCTCATTTTTCAATTTGGTATGTGGTGGGGGCCTTTTTCCTCGTCGTTCTTCTCCAAACGTACCTCCTCTCCCCCCGGGAGGAGAAGGTCTCATACAGTCGTTTCAAGGAACTCGTCCGGGAGGAGAGGGTTAAAGAGGTCATGATTGGAGAGGGTATTATTGTTGGGGTGTATAAAGGGGCGGAAGGAACCCCGGGAAAGTCGAAGCGCTTCAAAGCGGTTCGGGTGGAGGACCCCGATTTGGTCAGGGATCTTCAGGCCCATGGGGTCCAGTTTTCCGGTCAGTACCAGAGCCCATGGTTAAAGGGACTGCTGGGGTGGGTCTTCCCGCTAATCATTCTCTTTTTCGTATGGAGGATAATTTTCCAAAAGATGGGACCAGGAACCGGGGTGATGACTTTTGGAAAGAGTAAGGCGAAGCTGTATGCTGAGGAGAAATTGGGGGTGACCTTCGAAGATGTGGCCGGTGTGGACGAGGCGAAGGAGGAGCTCAAGGAGATCATTGAGTTCCTAAAGGTCCCCGAAAAATTTCAGACTTTGGGCGGGAGAATCCCCAAGGGTGTTCTCCTCGTTGGGTTTCCTGGGACCGGGAAGACCCTGCTTGCCAAGGCGGTCGCCGGAGAATCAGGGGTCCCCTTTTTCAGTATCAGCGGGTCAGATTTCGTCGAGATGTTTGTCGGTGTCGGTGCCGCCCGCGTCAGAGATCTCTTTGCGCAGGCTCAACAGCGGGCGCCCTGCATTATCTTTGTCGATGAGTTAGACGCCCTCGGCAAAGCGCGAGGGGTGGGGGTTATGGGTGGTCACGATGAGAGGGAGCAGACCCTCAATCAGCTTTTAGCCGAAATGGATGGCTTCGATCCCAAGAAAGGGGTCGTCATGATGGCTGCAACGAACCGTCCTGAGATTCTGGATCCAGCGCTCCTTCGCCCAGGGCGGTTTGATCGTCACATTATTGTCGATCGTCCAGATCTTAAGGGGCGGGAGGAGATCCTTCTAGTCCACGCCAAGAAAATTAAGGCCGCTAGTGACGTTGATCTGGGGACATTGGCCGGACGAACCCCAGGCATGGTTGGGGCGGATCTGGCCAATGTGGTGAATGAAGCCGCTCTGCTGGCTGCTCGAAAAAACAAGGCGTCGGTGGAAATGGCCGATTTCGAGGAGGCAATCGACCGGGTCACCACAGGGTTGGAGAAAAAGAAACGGGTGATGAGCCAAAAGGAAAAAGAAATCGTGGCCTACCATGAACTGGGGCATGCCATTACGGCAGAGTTTCTCCCCCATGCTGATCCTGTTCATAAAGTGTCTATCGTTCCCCGGGGCATTGCCGCTTTAGGATACACGCAGCAGCTTCCAACTGAGGAGCGGTATTTGATGACAAAATCGGAGCTCATCGATCGGATTACCGTTTTTCTGGGCGGGCGAGCTGCCGAAGAGATTGTTTTTGGAGAGGTATCGACAGGTGCTCATAACGATCTCGACAAGGCGAGCGATATGGCGAGACGAATGATAACAGAATACGGTATGAGCGAGCGGCAGGGGCCGACAACATTCGAAAAGGAACGGTCTCCACTTTTTCTCGATACTGGTTACAGGCCGCCGAAAAACTACAGTGAAGAGACCGCCCGGGAAATAGACGAAGAGGTCAAGGCCCTTGTACTCGCGGCTTACGATCGGGCGAAGTCACTCTTGACCGAGAGGAGAGCGGCAATCGATCGAATTGCCAAGATTCTTCTCAAGAAGGAGATTATCGAGGGTGATGAATTGAGAAAGCTTCTCAAAAAAGAGGGCGCCAAGACCAAGGTGGCGGCGTGATGCACTGGAACGGACCTTCCGACAGTTGATCATTCTCGAGAGAACGGAGAGAAACATGGAAAACTATATTCGAGGCTACAGAAACCCTTCGGCAACCGCCTGGGTGCCTGCGGCGGACATCTACGAAAATGAGAACCATGTGGTCATATTCGTTGATATTGCGGGGGTGAACCCCGATCAGGTGAAGATCACTCTGGAAAACCGAAGCATTCTGATTATTGGTGAAAGGCCAACGCCGTCTCCTGGCGGGCTTGTGAGAATTCACCAGATGGAGATAGACGCTGGATATTTCAAGAGACGGATTACCCTGCCCTGTTCCGTGGATTTTGCCAATAGTCAATCTACCTACAAGAATGGAGTTCTCAGAATCGATCTTCCCAAGAAACTGAAGGATGAGCCCATTCAGATCCATATAGAGTCGGATTAAGACCCGGAGGAAAAGATGGCTCCAGAAACCATGGCAGCAAATCAGGTCGAGGAAGCGATTCCATCCGAATTACCAGTGTTACCGGTTAAGGGTATGGTTCTTTTCCCCGAGATGGCAGCTCCAGTCCTGGTGGGAAAGGACGATTCGAAGAAGCTCATTGACGAAGCATTGGTGGCAGATAGACTGGTGGTCATTGTTTCGGTCAAGGGTGAAAACGTGGAAGATCCCGGTCCTGGAGATGTCTATTCTGTGGGAACGGTTGCTCAGATTGTCAAAAAGATTACCCTTCCGAATGATACCTATCAGGTGATCATCAGGGGGATGAAGAAGGTAAGCGTTCTTGAGTACCTCCAGCAAGAGCCCTATTTGAGAGCCAAAATCCTTGTTCTTGAGGAGGATTTGAAAGGTGACAAAGAGACCGAGGCCATGGTCCTGAACATCCGCAAGCTCTTCCAAAAAGTCATTGAGCTTTCATCATTCCCTCCTGAATTGGCGGTTGTGGTGATGAATATCGACGAACCGGCGAGTCTGGCCTCTCTTGTCGCCTCGAATCTCGATATATCACCTGAAGAGAAACAGCAGCTGCTGGAGATCGCCAACCTGAAGGAGGCGCTGAAGAAGTTGACAGTTTTCCTGAACCAGCAAGTGGAGAAGCTCGAGCTAAGCGCCGATATTCAAAAGAAGATTCAGGAGGGCATGAACAAAACGCAGCGAGAATTCCTTTTGCGGGAGCAGTTAAAAGCAATTCAACAGGAGCTCGGCGAAGGAGATGAGAGGAGCGCTGAGATATCGGAGCTGAAAAAGCGGATCGACGAGGCCGGACTTCCTGCTGAGGCTCAGGAGGTTGCGGGGAAAGAACTTGATCGTCTTTCGAAAATGCCACCGGCAGCGGCAGAATACACGGTATCGAGAACCTATCTCGACTGGATCCTGGACCTTCCATGGTCCGTCTCAACAGAAGACAATCTCGATCTCAACCGGGCCGAGGAAATCCTAGAGGCCGATCATTACGGCCTGGAACGGGTCAAGAAGCGAATTTTGGAATACCTGGCCGTTCGAAAGCTCAAGGCCGATAGCCGGGGGTCGATCCTCTGTTTTGTCGGGCCACCGGGTGTGGGAAAAACCTCACTTGGCCAGTCGATTGCCCGGACCATGGGGAGGAAGTTTGTCCGAATCTCGCTCGGCGGCGTTCGGGATGAGGCTGAGATTCGCGGTCACCGGAGAACCTATGTAGGTGCGCTACCTGGACGGATCATTCAAGGAATCAAGAAAGCGAGGGCAAATAATCCTGTCTTTATGATGGACGAAATAGACAAGATTGGGGTCGATTTCAGAGGCGATCCGTCGTCGGCTCTTTTGGAAGTTCTCGATCCAGAGCAGAACAGTGCCTTTTCCGACCACTACTTGGAAATACCATTCGATCTCTCCAGGGTGATGTTTATCACCACCGCAAACATTTTGGAGACTATCCCCGGTCCCCTAAGAGATCGTATGGAAGTCCTTGAGTTGCCGGGATACATGGGAGAGGAAAAACTCGAAATTGCTCGGAGATATTTGATTCCTCGCCAGCTAGAGCAGAATGGGTTATCGGGTGATCTCCTGAGCTTTGAAGACGAGGCCACGCTGACCATCATCAATTCGTACACTCGGGAGGCGGGTGTCCGGAACCTGGAAAGGGAGATTGCTTCAGTCTGCAGGGCCCTGGCAAGTCGCGTTGCGAGAGGAAAGACCGAACCAGTTGTCGTGACTAAACAGAATCTTTCAGAATTTCTCGGGCCCCAGAAGTATATTCCAGAGGTCAAGGCGAGAACATGGGGACCTGGACTCGCCACGGGTCTTGCCTGGACACCAGCCGGCGGGGAGATCATCTTTATCGAGGCGTCTCGAATGAAGGGGAAGAATCGTCTCACATTGACGGGCCACTTAGGGGATGTGATGAAGGAGTCGGCGTCAGCAGCGCTCAGCTACATCCGGTCGAGAGCTCAAGATTTTGTCGTGGACGAAGCGTTTTTCGATAGCCACGACATTCACATTCATGTTCCTGCGGGAGCAACCCCAAAGGATGGTCCATCAGCTGGAGTGTCCATGCTGTGTGCTCTGCTTTCGGCAATCACTGGCAGAATGGTTCGCCAGGACGTTGCCATGACCGGTGAAATTACGTTGCGGGGAGATGTCCTGCCTGTCGGAGGTATCAAGGAGAAGGTCTTGGCGGCCGGCAGGGCCGGGATAAGAACCGTTGTACTTCCCCAGCTCAACCAAAAGGATCTCGAGGAGATACCGGAGAAGATTCGAAAAGACATGACTTTCAAGTGGGTTCAGCAGATGGGAGAGGTCATTGACTTTGCGCTGGAAAATGGGAGGCGACGAAAAAAACAAGACGAGAAGGCCTGAAGGACGGGCAATCTGTTCTAAGGCGAATTGTATTGATCTTGTCCACCGTCAATATTATTGACGGTTTTCCTTTTGCCGGGCGCATAAAGACGGACAGGCGACACCCGAGAAGTGATTTTGATTGACTGGACAGATTTTTTCTGGTAATAATAAGTGCTTTTTTTTTGTCAATTCCGTACTGAATCCAAAAGTCGATCGAAGGTTTCGACGGATGGAGGGATGATGGCCAAAAAGCCAGGAAAGTCTGATCGCAGTAAGAGGTTGCGCCAGATGTTATTGCGAGAGAAAGACGACATCCAGAGGCGAATTGGCGAAGAACTTGGAGAGAAGATGACAGAGGATATCGCCTCAACTCTGGGGCCTGCCCTGGACGAAGGTGATCTAAGTACACTGGAGTTGGAACGAGATGTCGACTATTGGCTTCTGAACATGTTAACCAACAAGCTGAAGAATGTCGAACACGCTCTTGAGCGATTAGAAGAGGGAACCTACGGCACCTGTGACGAGTGCGGCTTAGAGATTGGAGAGAAACGTCTCAAGGCCATGCCCTTCGCCAGATACTGCGTCGATTGCCAGGAAGACAAGGAACGATCCATGGAGTCGGACAAAGGCAGGGGGTGGATGGAGAGAAGAGCCAAAGTCCAGCACCGTCAAACCGAGGATGATGAATACTCTTAACACGGTATGGTTCTTCTAGAGGGTCAGCACCCGTCTTTTCCGCCCTGGAAATTATCCAGCAGGGGCGCGCCGTCAGGTCACTATTTGATTTCGGAATTGTACTATTCGATTTCCGGATATTCGTGTCGACACACTTCCCATCAACGGGCTGAAAAGCCATCCTCACCGCTTCAGATTCCTTCGATAAGAACCGGCTGACATACAGAAGATAGGCCATAAAAGCCTATTTCCCCTGCCTTTTTCTCCACCCGCTCGTGTCCATTCTCGAGAGCGAAGTGATTGGCTCGAATTTTGCAAAGAACCAACACCAAATCATTAGCTCTCTTCAAAAAGAAAGGGGAACAAAATGTACAGCAAACTGGAGGCCCGGCGAAACGCCCTGAAGGACGCAAAGAACAATATCCCCGGCAGGGACGATCCGAATTTCTCTCAGTTTGAGCAGGAGATGATGGCCATGGCCAGGAATCAGGCACGCCAGGTGACGGCCGAATCTGGGCCCAAACTGGAGACCCTCAAAGGTAAGCATAAACCCCTGCTTAAGGCGTATGAACGCATTTCTAAGGACTATGATGCTCACGCCGCCAAAGTCGGCCGGAGCGAGCCCAACGTGGAGTTGTCGAGGGGCAAATACTATATTCTGATGCTATTGTTTGTCTTGGGTGAAATCCCCATGAATTCTCTCGCCTTCGCGGTATTTGGCGAAAACCAGATATTTACGTGGGTTATGGCGGTCGGTGTGGCCGTCGCCATTCCCTGGATTGCCCATGCGATGGGGATCCTTTTCAAGCGCTGGTCCGGCCCATGGTGGAAAAATGCTATTCCCATCGGGTCACTCCTCTTACTCACCATCGGCGGCCTGATCGCTATAGGCTATGTGCGCGTTCAGTACTTGGGCGATCTCAGCGCAGCGGGCGCGGCGAGTAGTTTTGGCAATAGCACGGTAATCGGCGCTGCTTTTGTTGGACTGAACCTGGTCATTCTGGCGGCTGCGACACTCTGCTCTTATTTTGCCCATGACAAAGATCCGATGCTCGAGCATCTGAACCGGAAAACCAACCAGCTCAATAAGGCCATGCGGGCGATAGAGGCGAAATATAAGAAGATTCTGACCAAGCAGCAACAGGAACTCCATCGAATCCAGCAACGAGCACAGGAGATCATCTATCACTACAGGAAGATCAACCAGCGGGTCCGTCCTGACCATGAAAAACCAAAGTCCTTTGAACGGGAACACGATTTGGGTGTGGAATTTGAGCAGGCAGACGAGAACAAGCGAATGGAAACGATAACGACCCGCCTGCAGACGGTGAGCAGTGAGGCGCTTTGAAAAACCCAAGGGAGGTAGATTTAAATGAAGCGGAATAGGGGAAGATTCTTGGGGATAATCCTTCTCAGTCTCTTTGTGCTGTTGAGTTTTATGAGCTCTGGTGCTGACGCCTTCTTGAAGTCAAAAGAGCCAAAAGAAAAACCGAGGGTGATCGTCGTTTTCGTTGATATGTCGGGAAGTACCAACCGCGACCGGCAAACAGTCTATCGGGACGCCTTTGAGAAGATCTATGAAAACTTCCATCAGGGCGATCGTATCATGGTGGGGACGATCACCGGCCGGTCTTATATCGACTTCAAGCCAGCAGTGGACGTGGAAATCCCGAAAAAATCCCTATGGTTTAACCGGATTCAATTTGAACGAAAGCTGACAGCGACAAAGGAAAAAGTCCGAGGGGAGGTTACAAGACTATTATCCCAGAAGCAAGGGACGCCGCGGACGGAGATTTTGAATTCTCTGAACATTGCGGATACGATCTTTCACAATGAGAAGCGTGAGAAGATCCTTGTCCTTCTCTCAGATATGATTCAGGACTCCAAGGAATACAACTTCGAAACGGTTAATGTGACAAACGACTATATTAACAAGGTGATCCGATATCGACAAAAGCACGATCTCATTCCAGACCTCTCTGGTGTCAAGGTCTATGTGGTTGGAGCGAGCGGTGCTGACCCCAACAAATACCGATCGGTCGAGAGATTCTGGACGCGCTATTTCAAGAAGACTGGAGCAGATTTTTCCACCCATCGTTACAAACATTCCCTGATCAGCTTCGAAAAGACCACGTAGAGAAACAGAGGGCCTGGTCCAGATCTGAAAGGGAAAGGCTTTCATTGGATTATAGAATCGCTTCTCTACGTCACATTGTCTCGAGTGAAAAGCTGGGTTACCAAGGCAAATTGGTGGCCCAGTTTTTTTGCGGCTAAGTGTCAATCCCAACTGCTTCCCACAGGTGTTTCTTCCTCACCAAAGGTTCCTCAGGGAGCTGAGTGTCCGCAGAACTGAGGAAAGTGCTCAAAAGAATTTGCTTGACAATGCCATATTTGAGTGCTATATGTTAGGTAGATTGTACAAAATTTCACAAAATCATTGAAAGGACTGCTTCCGATCCTGGTGGGCCAGGCGGGGGGTCTGCCAGGGCGATAGGGTACAGAGAGGAATCTCTATGCCTGCCATTATGCAAAGGAAGCCTCAGAGGAGGCTTCCTTTTTTAGTTTCGGTAGTGAAAGGAGGTGATCGATCGTCTCCTAGATAAGGCTTCTCAAAATCCAACAGGAAAGAAGGTGAGATTGCAGTATGAAACTAACCCGTAGGACATTCTTGAAGGTCAGCGGCGCTACGGCAGCGGGCATTGCGGCAGGACAGCTGGGTTTTGATCTCTCACCCATCAAAGCCCACGCAGCGACCCTCCGTAAGAATCTAAAGGCTGCAAAGGAAAGTATGACCATCTGCTGCTACTGTGCGGTCGGGTGCGGCGCCCTCGTCCATTCGACCAATGGGAAGGTGATTAACATCGAAGGCGACCCAGATCACCCGATCAATGAAGGAGCCCTCTGCAGTAAGGGCGCTGCGCTGATCCAGCTTTCGGCAGACAACCCGAAACGATTGCAAAAACCCATGTACCGGGCTCCCTACGCCACCGAGTGGACAGAAGTCTCATGGGATTGGGCCCTAGATGAGATAGCGAGGCGGATAAAGAGGAGCCGCGACGCCAGCTTCATCACAAAGAACACGAAGGGCCAAATCGTTAACCGTACCGATGGCATTGCCTCTGTTGGTAGTGCAGCGATGGACAACGAGGAATGCTATCTCTACCAAAAGTTCCTCCGATCCGTCGGTCTGGTGTATATCGAACACCAGGCACGTATCTGACACTCCGCTACGGTAGCGGCTCTGGCAGAGTCGTTCGGTAGAGGAGCAATGACCAACCATTGGACCGACATCCAAAATGCAGATGTTATCCTGATCAGTGGCAGCAATGCTGCCGAAAACCACCCGATCTCGTTCCGCTGGGTGACCAAGGCGATGCAAAGGGGTGCCACGCTCATCAGTGTCGATCCTCGTTTCACCAGGACCTCATCCAAAGCGCATATTTACGCACCGATCCGGTCGGGGACAGACATCGCCTTTCTGGGGGGGATGATCCATTACATCCTCCAGAACGGACTCTACAATGAAAAGTACGTGAAGCTTTATACAAATGCGTCCTTTTTGATCGACCCTGGCTTTAAGACGGCGGGCGAACTCGACGGTGTATTCTCCGGATACGATCCGAAGAACAGGAAATACGATAAGAAGACCTGGGCGTTTCAGAAGGATGCCAAGGGGATCGTCAAAAAAGACCCGGCAATGCAAAACCCCCACTGCGTTCTTCAACTGTTGAAGAAACATTACGCCCGATACACCCCGGACGTTGTCTCTCAAATTACCGGGACGCCAAAGGGCAAGGTGCTCAAGATCTATGAGACATACGCCTCGACGGGTGCTACGGGGAAGGCCGGTACCATAATGTATGCCATGGGATGGACCCAGCATACTGTCGGCACGCAGAACATTCGAACCATGGCCATTATTCAGCTGCTCCTGGGGAACATGGGAGTATCCGGCGGCGGCGTAAACGCGTTGCGAGGGGAATCCAATGTTCAGGGTTCGACCGACCATTGCTTGCTTTTCCATATTCTCCCCGGATACCTCAAAACCCCGCGGGCCGGACTGCCCACGTTGACGGCGTACAACGACAAATTCACGCCGAAAACGGCCGATTCAAAGAGCGCTAATTGGTGGGGCAACTATCCCAAATACTCCGTCAGTCTTCTCAAGGCATTTTTTGGGGATAAGGCAACGTCTTCGAACGATTTTGGCTACGGCTGGCTTCCCAAATTGGATGACGGGCAGAACGCCTCGTGGTTGATGCTCTTCGATGAGATGTACAAAGGGAAGTTTTCCGGCTTTTTTGCTTGGGGCCAGAATCCAGCCTGTAGTGGTGCCAATGCGAACAAAAACCGGATCGCCATGGCCAAACTCGACTGGATGGTAAATGTCAACATCTTCCCAAGTGAGACCTCAGATTTCTGGCGTGGACCAGGCATGCGGCCGAAAAGCATAAAGACCGAGGTCTTTCGCTTGCCCTGCGCCGTCTCATTCGAAAAGGAGGGAAGCATTACCAACAGCGGCCGATGGAGCCAGTGGCGTTACAAGGGTGGCGATTCTCCTGGAGTGGCCAAGGCCGATAGCGAGATCATCAATGAACTCCATCTCCGTGTTAGAAAACTCTATGACACGGAGGGTGGCGCCTTTCCAGAACCCATCGTCAATCTCTGGTGGGACTACGGATACCCCGAGGTGGACGCGCACAAGGTCGCCAAGGAGATCAACGGCTACTTCATGGAAGACAAAACCGTCAAAGGCACGACCTACAGCAAGGGAACCCTTGTTCCTAGTTTTGCCTTTCTCCAGGCCGATGGGTCGACGTGCTCCGGTAACTGGCTCTACTGCAACAGTTACACGGAGAAGGGGAATATGGCCGCACGACGAAGCACCAAGGACGCCCCCAATGGTATTGGCCTATACCCCGAATGGGCGTGGGCCTGGCCAGTGAACAGGCGGATCATTTACAACCGGGCCTCTGTCGACGAAAACGGTCAGCCCTGGGATAAGAACCACTGGGTGATCAAGTGGCAGAATGGCAAGTGGGTTGGTGATGTTCCTGATGGCGGCTGGCCACCCCTGTCGAATGCGGCTAAGACAAGATACGCCTTCATCATGAAACCGGAGGGTCATGCCCACATTTTTGGGCCGGGCCGAGCAGACGGACCCTTCCCCGAGCACTATGAGCCCTATGAGTGCCCGATCGAAAAGAACCTGATGAGTGGGCAGAAGATCAACCCGACCATCAAGATCCTCTCACCTGAGACCAATACCCCCCTCGATGTGGCTTTTTCCTGCGATCCACGATTTCCCATTGTGGCCACGACCTACAGGATGACCGAGCACTGGCAGACCGGGGTGATGACGCGACACTCTCCATGGCTCTTGGAATTGCAGCCCCAGCAGTGGGTTGAATTAAGCACTGAACTCGCTGAATTGAAGGGCATCAGGAACGGTGATCGGTGCGTGGTCCGTTCAGCCAGGGGAGAGATTGATGCCATGGCTATAGTGACGAATCGGTTCAAGCCTTTCAAAATCGGTGGTCAGATCATTCACCAGATCGGATTGCCCTGGTGTTACGGCTGGCTCATTCCGCGGGACGGCGGCGATAGCAGTAACCTGTTAAGCCCATCTATCGGAGATGCCAACACCATGATTCCGGAAACCAAGGCCTTCATGGTGAACATCATGAGAAAGGGGGTGTAGTCTGATGGGAAAATACGCAGCTCTAGTTGACGTTTCAAAATGTACAGCCTGCCGAGGGTGCCAGATCGCCTGCAAGCAGTGGAACGAGAACCCTGCAGAAAAGACGGTCCAGGTGGGCACCTACCAGAACCCCCCAGATCTCTCCAGTATCACTTTCACCCTGGTCAGGTTCAAGGAGACGTTGGCAAATGGAGACGTGGTGTGGAACTTCTTCAAGGACCAGTGCCGCCATTGCGTGGAACCCCCATGCAAGGAGGTGGCAGATGTCATGGCCAAGGGGGCGGTTTTTCAGGATCAGAGCGGGGCTGTGGTCTTCACGGACAAAACAAAGAACTGTAATTTTGGGGAAATCCGTGACGCCTGTCCATACGACATCCCTCGACAGGATGCGGCAACGAGCATTATCTACAAATGCACCTTCTGTAACGATCGAGTTGCCAGTGGTATGACTCCGGCGTGTGTCAAAGCCTGCCCGAACGGTGCGCTCAGCTTTGGTCCCAGAGGAGAGGTTCTGAAAAATGCAGAGAAACGTTTGATCGCGTTGAAAAAGACCTACCCGGAGTCTCGGCTCATAGACAAAGAGGAGGTTAGCTGGATCTATCTCCTCCACCATCCTGAAACGCATTTTCAGATCACTCGGAAGGAGCGAAAACGTTCTCCCATATATGCGCGGAGGTCGTTGATCAAACCTCTCGGAACCTTGGCGATGGGCGCTGCTCTGGTGAGCCAGGTCGCCAGGGGCCGGTGATGGTTCCGGGCCAATGACAGGGGTTTCCCCTTGTCTTGAACAGATGGATTGTGTAATATGGGGCTTGTTTCCCTAGGAAACAAGCCCCTGTTTCTTTGTCCGGAGTTTTCTTGCGCGAAAAGCGAGATTTCCGGATTTTTTGGCGTGGGGTGACCAGATCCTGGCCTGACTGCGAGGTATGACTTTCGACAACGCTGTGACTCGTGTAAGGCTGGTCGTAATTCCTTTGAATCTAAGAGGAAAGACGCGGTATAATCGGATAGCTGAGAATGGATTATGGGCGATGGAACGAGAATCGCTATCAAGGAACTCGATGACAGGGTAAGGGCTCTTATCGGACTAAGACCCCCTCACAAGGAGATCCTGGGATTCTGCGGTGCGATACTGAAGGAACAACTCAAGGCTCAGGCAAAAATAGGGTCTCAAGCCGATGTCACATTAGACCGATCCATAACTAAAGGGGGACGAGAACTGCCCATGCTCCAGTCGTTGGATGTGCCCATCGATTTCGAGGCAGCAAAGAGGCTTTTCCGTTCTCTCTGCCGAGTGGCAAAAGGAGAGACCCAACCCCTCAACGAGGAGATCGGGAAAATCCAGAAGGCGACACGACGTGGCAAGATCGATATGGATCGGTTCCTGCGAGAGATGACCCGTGTTACCCCCACGTACACAGGGGAGGTGTCATCGTCTCTCGGTCTCAATCGGGACATACTCATATTCTTAGGTCGGGCTAGCATTCAGCCTTTTCTGATGAAAGTTGCCTCTCTTGTCGGAGACAGGGTTGATCTTGAGGGCTGGACTCAGGGTAATTGCCCCATCTGCGGCTATCCTCCGTCCGTGTCTGAGCTCGCCGAAACAGAAGGTCGCAGGATATTGATCTGTTCGCTCTGCGGATTTGAGTGGAAAACCGGTCGCATGACCTGCCCCTTTTGCAGCAGAGAGGACACTGAGGCTCATCGATACCTGTTCCTTGAAGGGGATGACGCGGTTCGTATCGATGTGTGCGAGGTCTGCAAGAAATACATCAAGACCATCGATGTGAGGAAAATGGGCCACAGAATCTTTCCTGTTTTGGAAGACATTGGAACGATCCATCTCGATATGCTTGCCCAGGAGGAGGGATACGAGAGGGGTTCCCCCTCCTTTCTCGAAGTCGGTTAACCTCTGAAGGAGGTCTTTATTCTTGAGACGACGAGTATTGAAGATCGGCATTGGCTTTCTTCTCGGATTGATTTTCTCCGTGTCTGCCGTGGCTGATAGCAACACAGTTGATGTAACCATAGTTTACAGTAACAACATCCAGGGTAATGTCAAACCGTGCCCCACATGAGGCAAGAAAACGATCGGCGGCCTGGGCAGGCGCGCAACAATGATCAATACCTGGCAAACACAGAAGAAGGATCTCCTGATTCTCGATGCAGGTGATCTATTGTTTCCGAGAGTCTCGGGGCCGGTATCAGACGATCAGAAGAGAACAATGAACCTTCATGCTAAGGCCATTGTCGCAGCCTTCAACCACATGGGATGTGACGCGATAACAGTCGGAGAGGATGACTTCCTGTTGGGCAAAAAGAATCTTCTCCATGTCATCAGCAAAGCGAGATTCCCTGTGATCAGCGCGAATCTCATCGATCGAGAGAAAGGAACCCCCCTTTTCAAGCCGTATATTGTCAAGACCATTGAAGACCTCCGTATCGGCATATTCGGTCTCTTTCCCTTACCCAAATCTGGTGAGGAGCGATTGGATGGCCTAACGGTAGAAGACCCCATGAAATCGGCCCACCAGGTTGTTTCAAGACTCAGGAAGGAAACCGACTTTATCATACTCCTAAGCCATGTCGGATATGCGAAGGATCTGGAACTTGCAAAGAAACTGGACGGAATCAATGTCATTGTTGGGGGTCACGACGGCATCAATTTGAACTATCCACGGATTATCCGAAACACGGTGGTCCTCCAGGTGGCCAACAGAGGGCGTTACCTCGGGAAGGTCGACCTTTCCATCAATGACCCATCGCTGCAAATTGTGAACTTGGCACTCAAGGATGCGCTCCATAGGAAGCTGGCACAGCTTGAAGAGCGTCTCAAAGAGTTGGACGAGAAGCCTGTCAAAAGCAAAAGGGACGAACAGATACGGGAGAGGTTCGTAAAACAGAAAATCGAAACCGAGAAGAATTTGAAAACCTATGACAGAGGCAACAAAATGGTCAACGAGATTGTGCCGCTCAGGGACACGATAGAGGACGATCCCGAGGCCGAGAAAGTCTTGGAGCCATACCTCAATCAGATTGCTCAAGGCAGTGAAAATTCCTCCCGCAATCAGCAGCCTTCCTCTGCTCAGTAAGCCCGCGAAAGATCGGACAAAGAACAGCGCTTCCATCGTTTACGGTTTTGCGGAAGGGAATTCGAGGAATGATCGCAAAGACTGATTTTGTTCTCCTCCATCCTCCAAGCCTCTATGACTTCAGAAAGAGCCCGGTTATGCATGGGCCTATAAGCGATGTCGTGCCCTCGACGCCGATTTTCGAGTTCTACCCGATAGGGTTCGTTAGTATTTCCGAATACCTGGAGAGACACGATTTTCGGGTCCGCATTATCAATGTGGCCCTCAAGATGTTGAAAAATCCCCGGTTCGACGTTGAGAGGCTCATCGCCTCTCTGAATCCCCGCCTCTTTGGGCTTGATCTTCACTGGATGGCACACATTCAAGGAGCACTGGCCCTGGCCGAGATTATCAAACGGTATCATCCGAACACACCTGTGATTCTCGGGGGACTATCGGCCACCTACTACCATGAGGAGATTCTGGAGCGCTATAGGCAGGTGGATTTTGTTGCCCGAGGCGACTCGACCGAGGAACCGCTTCGACAACTGCTGGATGTCCTCAGAGACGGAAAAGACGTCCAGAAAATCCCAAATCTCTCCTGGCGGGATGTGACGGGGAAGATTCACATCAATCCCCTTTCCTACGTTCCCGATAACCTCGACCATATTGCCATCGATTACCGCCACATTATGAAAAAGGTGATCCGCTATCTAGACCCTTTCGGCTACGCCCCTTTTTTCAACTGGTTTACCTATCCCGTAACAGCGGCATTTACCTGTCGAGGATGTGTTCATGACTGCAATACGTGCGGTGGATCGGGGGATGCCTTCAAGGCAATGGCCTGTCGGAAACGGCCTGCCTTTCGCTCTCCCGATTTGCTGGCCAGAGACATCTTCAACAGTATCGATCATCTCAACGCCCCGGTCATGGTTATCGGTGATATATTTCAGCCGGGTCGAGCCTATGGGCTCAGGTTTCTCTCGGCCCTCAAAGAGAGGAGAATCAAGAATCACATCGCTTTTGAGTTCTTTCGGCCTCCCTCAAGGGAGAAACTCGAGAAGATCGCCGAGGCAGTCCCCAATTTCAACATCGAGATCTCGCCCGAGTCTCATGACGAGGAAATCCGGCACCGCTTCGGAAGACACTACGACAATCAGTCTTTAGAAGAAATGATCGAGAAAGCACTTGACCTGGATTGCAAGCGGATCGATCTGTTCTTCATGACGGGCCTTCCCGGCCAGACAGCTCAATCTGTCTTGGACACGGTTGCATACTGCAGGGACCTTTTGGAACGTTTTGGAAGGAGCCGGCGGGTCATCCCATTTATTTCTCCCATGGCACCCTTTCTCGATCCCGGAAGCAGCGTTTTTGAGAATCCCCAAGAATTTGGGTACAAAATCCACTACAGGACCGCCGAAGAGCACCGCCAGGCCCTGCTGTCTCCAAGCTGGAAATATATGCTCAATTACGAAACCGAGTGGATGAACAGGGATGAAATTGTTTACAGCACCTATGAAGCAGCGCTAAAATTGAATCAGCTCAAGGCACATTATGGCCTCCTTGACCGAAAGACCGCTACGGTAATTGGAAGGAGAATACAAGAAGCAATCACGCTCATGCATGAGATTGATCGGGTCGTAGAGAGGTGTGGGCCAGCGGACCAAGAGAAGGAGCTGCGGACACTTGGGGTCCGCTTTAACCACCTCGACATCGCCACCATATGTGGCAAGGACGAACTTCAATGGCCCACCCATTTCTTTCGGATGAACTGGTTCAAAATCCTTAAAACCCTTCTCATGCCGATTCGTCCATACATTGCGCCCGTGGAGAAATCTGATGGTTCGTAAGCAACAGCTCCTCAGGCAGATTCCCAAAGTAGACGAGGTTCTGAATGATCCTGAAATCTCTCGGTGGATTGACCGGTACTCTCGGGGGGTGGTTGTCGAGGCCGTTCGTCAGGGTTTGCAACGTTTACGGGATGAGCTCTTATCTTCCACAAAGTCTACGGGTCCGGATGGGAAGGTATTCTCCCTGGAGAGACTGATGCCTTATATCACGGAGGCGATTGACCATCTAACGGCGCCGCGATTGAAACAGGTGATCAATGCGACGGGTGTTGTCATCCATACAAATCTCGGACGTTCCATTCTCCATGGGAGGGCTATCGAGCATATGGGCGAGGTTTCTCGCCGTTTTTCCAACCTCGAGTATGATATCGAAAGGGGGCAGCGAGGGTCCCGTTATGTTCACGTCGAAGAGATTCTGTGCACATTGACCGGAGCCGAGGCCGCCCTCGTTGTGAACAACAACGCTGGTGCTGTCCTCCTGGTTCTCAACACGTTGGCAGAAGGCAGAGAAGTGGTGGTGTCTCGGGGCCAGCTCGTCGAGATCGGCGGCGCTTTCAGGATTCCTGACGTGATGCGCAGGAGTGGCGCCCACCTGGTCGAGGTGGGGACGACGAACCGAACCCGTCTCGAAGATTACCACCGAGCAATCAGTGAGGAAACGGCTCTTCTCCTGAAGGTTCACACAAGCAATTTCAAGATTGTGGGATTCACCGCTGAGGTCTCTCTCAGAGACCTTGCTGAGTTGGGCAAAAGCGAGGGCATCCCTGTCATGGAAGATCTGGGGAGCGGATGCCTCGTTGACCTGACACCTTACGGACTTGAGGAGGAGCCCCTGATCCAGGAGTCGATCAAGGGGGGAGCTGATGTTGTTACTTTCAGTGGAGATAAACTTCTCGGAGGTCCCCAGGCGGGAGTTATCCTAGGCAAAGAGGAGATCGTTAGCCGGGTTCGGGCCAATCCGCTCCACCGTGCCGTTCGGGTTGACAAACTGACACTGGCCGCCCTGGAATCGACGCTACGCATCTATCTTGATCGAGACAAGGCGCTCCAGGAGATACCGACTCTGGCTATGCTTACGGTCTCTCGAGAGAGCCTGAACCGGAAGGCCCGTCGCTTGATGGCTCAAATCCGCCGCCACCTCGGGGACGGGGTTGACGCATCTGTCCGGGATGATAGATCCCAGGTGGGAGGGGGCGCCTACCCAATTCAAGAACTTCCGACCCGGGTAGTCTCCATTCGATCGAAAACCCTATCGGCAAACCAAATCGAGGAAAAGCTACGACGGCAGACCCCCCCTGTGATCACCCGAATCAATAGGGACGAGGTTGTCTTGGATCTCAGGACTATCCAGGACGACGAGATCCCTATCCTCGCCCAGGCCCTGTCGCAGGTGCTCGCGTGAGAGGGAACCGACAAGATGACGGAAGGGGCTTTTGCTTTCAGGGTCTTTGAGGCGGATCGGGGGAAACGATTCGATCGTTTCCTCCAGGAAAAGGATCTGCCTCTGTCCAGGTCCCGAATCAAACAGTTAATCGACGCGGGGTGGTTTCTGGTCAATGACAAGATAGTCAAACCAGGAACGAGGCTTAAGGTCGGCGATACCACGAGCGGCACGATCCCGAAGCCGACACCCTTGCAGGTGAAAGCCGAGAATATTCCGCTCCACATTCTTGGTGAGGACGACCACATCATTGTGGTCGACAAACCGCCTGGCATGGTCGTCCACCCAGCTCCTGGGAATTACAGCGGGACTCTTGTGAATGCATTGCTGTACCACTGCACCGACCTCTCAGGAATCAACGGAGTATTGCGTCCCGGAATCGTCCACCGACTGGACAAATTCACCTCAGGCGTGATGGTGGCTGCCAAGAACGATCTGGCTCACGAATCTCTGGCGAGACAGTTCAAGAACAGGGCCGTTGAAAAGCGCTATGTGGCGGTGGTCTACGGCCATTTTACCGGGAAAGAAGGGGTTGTCGACTCTTCTCTGGGAAGGCATCCGAAGAATCGGACGACGGTGTCCATCCATACGCGAAGACCAAGGAAAGCCGAAACACGCTGGCGGGTTCTGGAAGCATTTGAGTATTTCACCCTTGTCGAACTCTTTCCCAAGACCGGTCGAACTCATCAGATCCGGGTCCATCTCTCATCGGTGGGTCATCCCATTCTGGGCGACTCGACGTACTGCCGGGGGAAGCATCTAAAGCACATCCGGGATCCAGGGGTGAGGAATCGGGCAGAGAAGTTTGGACGGCAGGCTCTTCATGCATCTCATCTCAGGTTTCTTCATCCAGCAAGGGGTGAGCCTGTTGAGTATCACGCCCCTCTGCCCCGTGATATGGAGCAGATTATAGAGCTTCTCAGACCGTCATGAGCCTTTTTCCCAAGAAATACCTCACTACAGAGACACGAAGGACAGAGAGTACGCGTTTCTTTTTTGCCCCTCTCGCTCTCGCCGAGATCGGCAAAAACAATGTTGCCCTCCGGGGAGAAATGGCAGTGTCTGCGCGAAAGCGCTGAGATGCCCCGTTGGAGCCGTCTCCCGGCAAACGATGGCTGAGTTCTCCGTGTGCTCCGTGTCTCAGTGGTGAACAGATCCTGGCGAGTAGAGTTTGACTGATGGTTAGGGCACAAGGGATTTCTTCTCTTCAAACCAGAAATGGCATTGGGTTTTATCAGGCCCAAAGTCTCAAGGCCACTGGCCGGGTCATTCATGCCTTTTCCACCCGACGGGGCGGGGTCAGCCCCCCTCCCTTCGATTCCCTGAATTTGAGTATCAGTACCGGAGACGACGCGGTCAATGTCGAAAAGAACAGGGAGATTCTCACTGGGGCGTTTGGACTTCAGCCATCGGCGCTGGTCACGGTCAACCAGATGCACGGAGACGACATCCTCGTGATCGATTCGTCGTTACCCGAAGACGTCTCCATGACAGCGTGTGATGCAATCATCACGGATAGACCTGGTATCGCTATCGGCGTGTTGACGGCCGATTGCGTCCCGACCCTCGTATTTGATCCAGACCACCTGGTGATTGCCACGATACACAGCGGGTGGAAGGGAATAGCGATCGATCTGCCCCGTAAGTCGATACGGACAATGATAGATCGATTCAGAACCCAACCGGAAAGCCTGATCGCCGCAGTGGGTCCATCGATTGGCCCGTGTTGCTATGAGGTTGATGACCGGGTGCGCGCCGCTCTTTCAGGTCGCCAGGGCGACTGGCCGAGATGGACCAGCGAGGTCTCCAGCAATCGGTGGATGCTGAACATCTGTCAGGCCATTGTCGATCTCTTGAGGGAATCTGGAATTCGGCCGGAAAATATCGGGCGCGTAGATATCTGTACCCGCTGCCAGGAAGATCTCTTCTATTCACATCGCAGGGATCGAGGAGTGACAGGTCGGCAAGGATCTTTTATCATGCTCGAATGAAATGGTATATTGACCTCACCTTCTGGAGAAAGTAGAGACAGGAATGTTCGTAATTGCCAATCTTCTCTTTGCCATTGCCAAGATTCTGAACATACTTCTGATCGTATACATGTGGATCATCATTGCAAGGGCCATTTTGTCATGGGTGAACATTGATCCGAGAAATCCTATCGTTACGCTTCTCTATCAGCTCACAGATCCTGTGTTGTGGAGAATCCGGAAACATCTTCCCCTTCGGGGGGTTGGAATCGACCTTTCGCCAATTATTGTCATTCTCGCCATTGTATTCCTCCGTCGCTTCGTCGTCGCCACCTTACTCGATATCGCCAATCGACTGTGACGCCTCCGAAAAGCCTCGATTTGGCTGAGGAGCCTTGTTCTTTTCGGGGTACCCAATTCACACTATTCCTATACTTTCTATTGGACCGTGAGACAGTGTTGTACCGGGTATGGGGGTTGGTGAGTGAGAGGGGATGCCTTCAAGACTCAGGCAGCAGAGCGAATCTCTTCCGGGATCATGACAGGCCCGTGAGCTCGATAGAGTTTCTCCGCCATGAAATGGCCGAATTCATAGGCCAGATATAGGCGTTTTCCACTCCGCTCGATTGTCTGGGGATACTCCTTCCAGAAATCGATTTCCTCCTCGATGGGATAGCGGTCGGCGACTTTTTCGCGGAAGATCTTCCACTGGTGTGGATCAGGATGGACCAGCGAGATTCGAAGTCCCTGGCAACATTTCTGGAATTCGTAACGGTCATCCAAGAGTTCCTTGAAAATCTCATCGATTGCCGCAGTCTTCCTCGGCCACTTGCTCTCCAGGGATTCTTGAAGCTGGAGAAGGACATTGCTCAACTGGAAAATCGCAAAGCCCTGCTTGTCGATTTGATTCGCCAGGATGTGTTCGACCCGGAGGCCGATTTCGATGAGGCCCTTGAACTCTCGAGAAGTCGATTCTGTTTCCAGAGGCGCCGAGCACACCACAACCACTTCCGACAGAGGGATCTCTTGGGTCTGAGCCACTCTTATGGCATCCTCAATCGGCGTGACCTGGTTCACACCGCCGTCGATCCACTGGGTCGACCGATTGTAGGGAAACGTTCCAGGGCTGAAAGCGATGGGAATCGCCGTACTGGCGAGGATGATTTGAGCAGTGTGGGGAACAAGGGCCGGGTCACTCAGATCCAAAGCATGGTACTTTCCACTCTGGAGCGAGACCACGCCTATCCGGAGATGTGTTTCATTTTCCTTTAAGTTCTTCTGAAGATCCCTGGTATTCTCTTCAATGGCTTCAAGAAGTCTGGAGTTATCCTCAAGGCCATTCATCTCCCCCAGTTTGCGATAGAAGATACCCCCGGGAAGGACCGCCCTGATCACCTTTTCCGCAAGGGTAAAACGTTCCGGTATGATTTCGAGATCTGTCTCGGCCTGTCTCATCCAGATCGCCTTGAGCTTTTCGAAGTATTCTGGTCCCTGAGCCACCATCATTGCATTGAGGGCCCCAGATGAGACACCGCAGACAATTTTGAAACGCTCTTTCCTTTCTGTGAGAAGATGCTCTAGGGCGCCAAGTTGAAAAATTCCTTTCGTCCCCCCACCGGAGAGAACCAGAGCCTTTACGCCCTTGGGAGGAGCGATTGGTGCCTTTTTCGGAGATAGGCCGGACATGATGTGTGCCCACCAGCTACCAAAACCCATAAGATCACCTCGATTGCCCTTGACCTATGATTATCGAGCGCTCCTGTGATGAAGATAACAGAATAAGTATATCAAATGAGGAGTGTCTTTCACGTATTCGGCGGATAGACGATCCTTTCCTGCGTATGGCTTAAGATGAGAAAATCTCCCCTATTGTTTGAATAGAACGATTTCCTCCACCTGTCGATTGCGACACCGGCCTACTATCGGCTCAAGAGGAGTCGGTCGTCATCCACAAGACCTAGAGTGCGGCTTTCATTATCTCAGGCGCCCGTCGGGCGACCTCGATAACCAGGGCCACCGCGTGTTCGTAATCACGGAGATCGACCACGCTACTCGGCGAGTGGATATATCGGCATGGAATGGAAATGATACCAGTCAGAACGCCACCGCGGCTCAGGTGGATGGCCCCTGCATCAGTCCCCCCTGAAAGGGGGGCTTTATGCTGCCAGGGGATCTTCAGTTTGTTCGCCGCCTGTTCAATGAAAGTGACAAAGGCCGGGTTGACGATGATGGATTTGTCGGCCACCGAAATGGCAGGCCCCTTGGACAGGCGGGCCGGGCATTTGTGCTCAGGGGTCCCGGGCGTGTCGGCCCCGGTGGTTCCCTCGACAACAAGGGCCACGTCTGGCCGAATCTCATAACTCGCCGTTTTTGCTCCCCTGTAGCCAACTTCTTCGCTCACAGCAAAATTGGCAATTACCGAGAAGTCGGGGCGGTTCTTGGAGAAATATTCCAGGGATTGGATGAGGACAGCGCACCCGACTCGATCATCCAATGCCTTTCCCATGACTCTGTGTTGACTCAGTATCTGGAAGGGATAGGCAACCGTCCCCGGTGTCCCAGGTCCAATTCCCATTTCTGTGACGGCCTCTTTCGATTCCGCTCCCATGTCGATGTAAAGATCCTCGACCTTCAACGGCTGCTTCTGCTCTTCGGGGGTCTGAACATGTGGAGGCAGAGCACCGATTGCGCCTCGGAGCTTTTTGCCTGTTCTCGATCTCATGTCAACCCGTTGGCCAGGAAGAACCCGGGGATCCCACCCTCCAATCAGGGCGAATCGAAGAAATCCCTTCTCCTCCACATGGCTAATCATCAGACCGATTTCATCCATGTGGGCGTCGAGCATGAGCGTAAAGTCTTTCCCCGGGTTGATCCGAACAATGAGATTTCCGAGTATGTCTATCGCAATGTCGTCAGCCACGTCCTTGACGGCCTCAGTGATCCAGTTTCGAACATCGTCTTCAAACCCGGAGACACCGAACTGGTTTGAGAGGTTTTCGAGGAGGTCAACATTCTTCACAGGCAAGTCTCTCCTCTGACTTTGAACTGACGAGAATAGGTTCTTTCGGTTTTGTGAACTCTTTTGTCCGTGGGAGACATGTGCTAAACAGGGAGTAAATGCGTCCCGACGGTTGACGAAGGATAAGGCACGATTCGGAGGACGGGTTTTCCTGGCTTGTACTCCCGATCAAATCCAGATCAGGGCCCACCTATTGACACGACTGGAAGAATCGGCTCGAAATGGGGCAAGGATCTTCGCTGATAATAAAATGGTCAGCGGGCTATGCCTAGGGGCTGAGAGCCGCTAACTTGAGGAGGTGCGAAGAACAGCCCCAGGGAATCGGTTCAGAATACGTTCGACCGATTCGCTGCTGCGTTTCAACCTGAGGAGGGCCTCAATCTCCAACAACTGATCTGACGACAGGATGTCTCCGTTCAGTTCCACCCCATATTGAAGTTCGATTTTCTCAAGGAGAATTGCCTTTATCTCCCTTTCATAAGAAAGATAGTCAGGATCGGATAAGCTCTTAAAGGTTTTCCCCCCGTACATGGTGCCTAGCCGAGAGGCCTCCTGAGATTTCGTAATTGGCGGATAAATGAACAGACTGAACAAAAACGCAACGACGATAAGAAGAGCTGATTTCTTCATGGCGAACCGCCCCCTCCCTCCTCCTTGTTTGTTATCGACCGTTAATAATCAGATGTGAGAACAAGATCGATACTGTCCGTACCGGGAAGATTCCCCTAAATGAGAATGGGACAGTGCTTGAGTATTGTTTTAAGTTTTGGGCTTCCCCCTGTTTCGAGTTTCAGTAGTTTCAGCCCGTGTTTGTACCCAAGGGTTTCCTTTTCGCTGCTGTTCCAGATTACCTGTCCCAGGACTTTCAGACTACTGAATCTACAGTCGTCCTTGTAATACAGTTCGATGATTAGTTGCTTCCCGGAGGAGACTTTCTCATCGAGATAGACGGAAAGGCCCCCAGCCCCGGCATTCTCGGCTATACCCACGTGAACTGGCCCTTTTCTTTTGTTCTGAATGACGAAGCAATCCGCTGGGAGATCGATAAAGTGTCGTCGATGCTTTCTCCGTTCGCCCACTGGATGATGAGGCCTGGCTGATTCGTTGTCTAACATCGAGACTCCTGCGATAGAGAACCTGGGACGCTGGGTTGGACTATTGCTGCATGTTTTGTGCCAAATGTAGTTTCCTGTGCAATACAGGGTTGGACCTCACGGACTGGTCATCGGTCCGGAACGTGTCCGATTTGATCAGAAAATGGTTTTCTCTCTTGATGTAGGGCAATTATACCACGATATTCCGGAAGAAAGGAAAAAAACTTGGTCTATATCACCGCTGCCGCACCCAATCCCCCCTGATCGCGCTTTGTCCTTGGGCTGGCACTGGGGGATTCCCTTCTCCTGGCCTAGCTTCCTGTCACTGTTACGGCGTTCGGTCTTATTTTTCTGTAATTTACAATTTTGTAATTAGGCCTGGATCATAATGCATAAATTTTGAAATCTGACAGATTCTTAGCAGTTGTCCAAGGGGAGCGGTCCCTGAGCCACAAATCACGGACTGCGCCCACGGGACGGCCATTTGAGATATTTGACGGCTGAATAGGTTTAATCCTATAATGTAGGAGTGAATCTCTGAATCAAGGGAGGCGCCAATGTGGGAATACACGGAGAAGGTGAAGGATCATTTTATGAATCCACGGAACGTGGGCGAGATCGAGGACCCCGATGGAATGGGAGAGGTGGGGTCTCTCGCCTGTGGAGATGCGCTGCGGTTGACCTTCAAGTTGGATAAGAAAAAGCGGATCAAAGATGTCAAGTTCAAAACCTTTGGGTGCGCGAGCGCGATTGCGTCGTCTTCTGCCTTGACAGAGATCATCAAGGGCATGACCGTCGAAGAGGCAGAAAAGGTGACAAATCAGGATATTGCCAACTACCTGGGAAGCCTCCCGGAGGAGAAAATGCACTGCTCGGTTATGGGAAGAGAAGCTCTTGAAGCTGCTATTGCCAACTACCGAGGAGAAAAGCCCAAGAAAGAGGACTTCGAGATAATCTGTAAGTGTTTCGGAATCACGGACAAAGAGATCGAGCGGGTAGCCAGAGAGAATCATCTCACCACCCGAGAACAGGTAACTCATTATACAAAGGCAGGCGGAGGATGCGAGTCGTGCCATCCCAAGATCGAAGCGATCTTGAAAAAGGTATGGGGAGATAAAGAGATAAAGCCAGTCCCTTCGCCTCCCACCGAGGGAAGAAAGCTTACGAATCTTCAGAAGATGCGGCTCGTCGAGGAGACCTTGGAGCGGGAGGTCATCCCACCGATCAGGGCTGACGGAGGGGATCTCGAACTCATCGACATCGATGGCAACAGGGTTTATGTAGCCCTGCGGGGAAAGTGTTCTTTTTGCCCGAGCTCTGATGTTACCCTGAAGAAGTATGTGGAATCCAAGCTGAGAGAATTCGTGAGTTCTGAGATGGTCGTCGAGGAGGTCAAAGCATGAAGACCGTCTACCTAGACAACAATGCAACGACCAGAGTGGCTCCAGAAGTCGTTGAGGCTATGGTTCCCTATTTCAGTGATCTCTACGGAAATCCGTCGAGCATGCACTCCTTTGGGGGCCAGGTTGCTGGAAAGGTCTCAGAGGCGAGGGAAAGGATTGCAGCCCTTCTCCACACCGATCCTTCTGAGATCGTTTTCACGAGTTGCGGGACCGAAAGTGATAATGCTGCTATTCGGGGAACGCTCGAGTCCTATCCTGAAAAGAATCACGTGATTATATCGAGGGTGGAGCATCCGGCTGTTCTGAATGTCGGTCATTATCTGAGGGCCAGGGGATACCGTGTCACAGAGCTTGGGGTGGATGGTCAAGGCCGGCTCGATTTGGATGAACTCAGGGAGGCGATCGATGATGGGACTGCCCTGGTGAGCATCATGACTGCGAATAACGAGACGGGTGTGATTTTTCCAATCGAGGAGATCGGAGAAATTGTCAAGGGGAGAGGTATTCCCTTCCACACGGACGCGGTTCAGGCCGTTGGTAAAGTCCCTTTGGATATGTCGAAAAGCCCTGTCGACCTGTTGTCACTATCAGGTCACAAACTACACGCCCCCAAGGGCATCGGTGTCCTTTACATCCGGAAGGGAACGAAGTTTTCACCCCTGTTTGTTGGAGGCCATCAGGAAGGGGGAAGACGGGGAGGAACCGAGAATGTTCCCTACATCATTGGTTTGGGGAAAGCCGCCGAACTCGCAATGGAACACATGGAGGAGGAGAATATGCGTGTTCGGGGCCTGAGAGACCGCCTTGAGACAGAGCTCCTCGAGAGGATACCCAACACGTTGGTAAATGGCGACCGGGAACACCGCCTTCCCAATACGTGCAGTCTCAGCTTTGAATACGTGGAGGGGGAGTCGATCCTCTTGCTCATGAGCAATGAGGGGATCTGTGCCTCCTCAGGCTCGGCCTGCACATCAGGGACACTTGAGCCTTCTCACGTGCTCCGAGCCATGGGTGTCCCTTTCACCGCCGCCCACGGATCGATTCGGTTCAGCCTGAGTATCTATAACACGAAAGAAGAAATCGACTATGTGATTGAGAAGCTTCCTCCTATTCTCGAGAGGCTGAGAGAGATCTCGCCCTTTTGGAAGGATTACAAAGAGGGGAAACCGATCTCGTCCCTGGTAGCGGGCATTCATCCGGAGCATACCGGGCACAGATAGAAGCAAAGGTCACACCACAGAGACACAGAGGACACGCAGGGCCCCTAGACCATTTCGTTTAGATATTCACCACAGAGGCACAGAGTACACGGAGATGATAAATGGTTTTCATTGGGCGGGAGATGCCGCCCAATGAAAAATCCCTCTGCC